>Ga0116143_10003530_pt1 | contig 15654 bp, 13 predicted proteins | sample AD_UKC034_MetaG_FD_89745 | JGI IMG/M metagenome (GOLD analysis project Ga0116143, IMG submission 89745) | Active sludge microbial communities of municipal wastewater-treating anaerobic digesters from USA - AD_UKC034_MetaG | ecosystem: Engineered > Bioreactor > Anaerobic > Digestate | place: USA...
CAAGAAAGAAAAAGATTTTTTCGATCTCCTCGCTACAATCGAGTACGAACATTATCTTTCTTTAAAAGATGTGGAAGAATATTTTCTGAGTCCGGCTGACTGGTATCGCGCACACGAGCACCATAGTCTTGATGGGGCGTAACCTGGTTAATGGGTGAAGGCTGAGGAACTCATAGCTGGGGAAAACACATCTTATTGGAAAGGTATAAAAAGGCTGCAGATCAGGGATGCCTATCATGATGGCTATGCACACCTGTTTTTATTTTCACGCAACCTTTGATAATCGGGCTTTCGCCGGATATGCTAAAAGATAAGGATTAGGTTCATGAAGAGACATTATGCATGGGTTATTGCCTGGACAGGGGCTCTTGTCGTCCTCCTTGCGCATGGTTTCGGGAGAATGTCATATTCTGTAATCCTCCCGCCCATGAAGGACGGACTGGCCTTAACCTACACACAAGTAGGTCTTATCGGAACGGGAAATTTCATCGGATATCTGTGCCTTGCAGTAATTGGAGGTTTTCTCGCCGCCCGTTTTGGGGCAAGAAATATTATATTTGTTTCTCTTCTAATCATGGGGGTATGCCTTTTCCTCACCGGTCTATCAGGCTCATTTGCATTCGCTTTTGCCATGAGGTTTATAACCGGCATGGGTAACGGCGGTAGTTATATCCCTGTTATGGCTTTACCTGCCGCATGGTTTGTGGTCAGAAAGCGAGGTCTTGGAACAGGCATTGCCACCGTAGGAACCGGTATGGGGCTTTCCCTTGCAGGGATTATCCTCCCCTATTTTATTGTAAATTACGGACATGAGGGGTGGAGGTATGCCTGGTATGCTATGGGTATCATAGTTTTTGTGGGCTCCTTTGTGGTCTATGCCCTTGAGAGGAACACCCCTGCGGAAAAGGGGCTTTCTATGTATGGTAGTGCTGGAGATGAAAAGAATAGTCAGATGGACAGACAAGGAGGGGTTTCGATCCTTTCAGCTTGGCACGATGTGATGAAAGAAAGGGAAGTCTGGAAGCTTGGCGGAGTATATTTGATGTATGGTTTCTCATATATAATCTATCTAACTTTTTTTATCGCATATCTTACACGAGAGATAGGCCTTTCTGAGAAAACTGCTGGATGGATGTTTGCAACCCTTGGCCTTTGCAGCATATCGAGCGGGGTATTATGGGGCAGTGTGTCTGATTTTTTTGGGAGGCGGTTTGGTTCGATGTATGCCTATGTTGTCCTTGCTCTGTCCTATCTTATGTTCGCATTCTGGACTGATCTTCCAGGTCTTTATATATCATGTATTGTATACGGGTTCAGCATTTCCTCTATACCGGTTATCCTTGCTGCTGCTGCCGGTGATGCAGTGGGTCCAAAGCTGGCACCTGCAGGGTTAGGTTGCATAACGTTATTTTTCGGTATTGGTCAGGCATTTGGGCCAGCAGTAGCTGGCTACATCAAAGATGTAACAGGATCTTTTACCGGGGCCTTTATTCTATCCTCTGCTGTTTCTCTGGCAGGTGCCCTGGCATCCTTGTTCCTAAAAAAAAGAGCTTGACAGGGTTATCTCCAGGAAGATTTCAGAAATGAAATCTGAGAGTTTTGTGCCCTGTTAAACAGGAAGAATGTGGCAATGATAGGTTTGCCAAGAGGGATTTTTACTGAATATCTGTAAAATCACATGGGATGACGTAGTAGGATGGGGATGCAAAAAGTTGATGAAGCCAAATGTAAAAAGGATGGATATTGTATACATAGACGCGATTTTAGAATCGTTTGCCTGTAAAAGAAAAAATTAAGAGACTTATTGAGGTCGCACGCCATGCGCCAGGTGCCGGAAATAAGCAGCCAGATGGTGGTTGGTGGTCTATGGCAGATCTGTGATCAAAACTTTAGCTCCCAAGACGGTCGAATCGCTTTAAACGCGATTGAAGGATGACCTGGATCTTACAAAACTCTACCCACTCTTTCAATCAATCCTGACGAAGTGAGAATCCGTAATTGATTCTGTCCCAGGGATGTTCCCGTACTTGTTGTGGCCTCAGCGCCAAAGGTAACCGTTAAAGAAGAGGGGGTTCCAAGGATAAAACGAATGTGATGTCAGAGTTACAGGATTGAGTTAGAGGAAAAAATTGCCATGGAATTAGAATGTCCATTACTCACATTGATTTGGAAAGTTCATTAACTCTCTCCCCTTCTGCCACAAGAATTGACAATTGACCTGCCTTACTATTAAGGCGAGAAAGTGGTTCTTCCAGGCGGTGTTCAATCTCCATAAAAAGTTTTTCAAAGATTCGGGCAATTTCTTTATCCAAACGTTCCCGGAATTCGCTCCGCGATTTGTTCATCTTTTGTGAGAAATCGTGGAGAATACTTGAGCGCTTCCAGATCAACGTAACTGCAATGAGCCCAGCTCCCACCAATGCTATTATGCCGCCTGTAATATCAAGAACTACTAGCTGGGTAGCGAAGGCAATTACAGCACCAAGGGCAGCAATACCTCCACCAGCCAGTGATAACTTTCCAATGTCAGAACCTTGAATCCCCTTGTTGGTCACTATGTCTGCAATGCGAAGTTCTTGAAGCTGTTTCTGCAGATGTGTAAGAATCTCGGTTCGGTCATGGTCTTTCGTTGAAAAAACTTCCTGGGTGGTGCTCTGTCTGTGAACAATTGCATCTGTCAATTCGCTAAACATAAGCATGATTTCATCCGAGATATCTTTTGATACTCGCATGGATTCTGTATCAATAACCTGTTTCGAGGTGCTTTCAAAGTTGGCTTGGAGTTCCTTTAGCCACGTTTTAACATCTTTATCGCGTAAAATTGGGATAGCCCTGAGGAGCACAGTTCCTATGCCCAAACCTTCTGTAAAATCTTCTTCCAATTTGGATGCAAGCCTATCGTAAGAAATGCAGAGGCTATCTACAGCCAGACGCCTGAGTGCATTAGCCTTTTCGCGGCGGGCTTCCACTTTGGAAAGCAGGTTTTTATAGAATGTCATGTCGTCTGCAATAGCCTGCTGTTCGCTTCGAAGACGTGCAATGAGACCATTGACAATTTTTTTTGCCGTATCTCGTGACCCTTCGATTTTCATGTTCCATACTTCCCCAGACTGGATTGCCCTGGTCAGGAAGTTACGAAACTCAGCATAACCGCTGTCTGTTGCCCCTTCAAATTCCCGTTTTGCCGAAACGGTAAAAACTACGGGATTTTGCACATTCCTCGCTCTTGCATATTGTTTTACTCTTTCCTGATTGATAGTAAGTTCGTGTTGCGTTGCTAAATCTGCCTGTTGCAATACAAAGACTATCTTCCGATGCCAATCCTGTCGAATAAGCGAGAGAAAATCCCAGGCTGAGGCAGTGTGGGGATTTTTAGCTGGAAAGACGAATATAACAAGATCGCTCTGGGGAATGTAGCTTTCAATAATAGATTGATGATCTCGAATAATTGAGTTTGTCCCTGGTGTGTCTACAATAGAGATTTCCTGAAGAATGTTTTTCGGTAAACTGACACGCTCCCAATTATCGCCAAGAGACTTCTTTTCTCGGACTTCTCCATATACCAGTTCTTGAATAACGGCTGTACACGGGTCAGGCGCAACGTCGCAGATATCCTCACCAAGAAGTGCATTTACAAAGCTGCTTTTTCCGGACTTTACCTCCCCGACAATGACAAAAAGAGCGGCTGACTGCAGATGAGACAATCTGTCCTGGACAATCCTGTAGACCTCCATGTCTGAACATTTTTCAGCAAGGGCGAGACAAGCCTCAAGTAAGTCGCGAACAGACTCGTATTGTTTTCTTAACTCCGGGCTCAGAATCCGTTGTGTCATCGCATTCCTCCACGATTTTCATTGTCCCAAACACTATAATATGTGAATTTGCCCATCTTGAATTCTACACTCATCTGCAGGGAACGACAAGAATTTTTATGCTATGTGTATGCAACAGGTAGATTGTGAGGATGACTCGCACCATTGCCTCCAGTTCCCAGATGTTCATAAATTGTCTGAGATTGCCGTAAAACACCAATTATCCCAAGAGCACCAGAAAACCTTCAGTTTTATTGTTTTCAGCTTGAATGATGAGGGCCTAGCAACAGTCAATTTATGATTGATACAGCCTGTTGCGACCAAGCCTCCCTGTTGATAGGGGACTGCTTCGATAGATACGGTTATTTATTTAAAATTTTCATGTCTATATTTGCTTCAGTGTTGTCTGTGTGAAGTAGGTCCAAATGCTTTCTGCAATGACGATGGCCCCCGAGACAAATTCCAGGATTTCACTGAAAAAGCAGCCCTCCACAGGGCCTCTCATATGGCTTCGGTTATAAAACACTTATTTTTTTTTCAGTAATAGGGTTGTTAAGGTACTGTCCAGTGATGATTGAGCCAAGCAAAAGAGCAGGGCCATTTCTGACACTGCTCTTTTGCTCTTCTAATCTAATTTATCATTCTATTTGTTCTGTTTCTCCTCCTTCACCTGTTCATCAGGGCTGTACTGGCTGTTCAACTTTCCGTTGCATCCGTTGCCTTCCTTCAGGACTCCTTCCCTGACCTGGTGGCTCAGACGGAGAAACCCTTCCCCGTGGGCCTGGGCGCTCTATCTTCCCCTGAGGCTGTACTGGTTGTTCAACTTTCCGTTGCATCCGTTGCCTTCCTTCAGGACTCCTTCCCTGACTTGGTGGCTCAGACGGAGAAACCCTTCCCCGTGGGCCTGGGCGCTCTATCTTCCCCTGAGGTGGTGGCTGCTGTACTTTACCCTGAGGAGGAGGTGCAACTGGAGCAATCTTTCCCTGATGACCTGGGCGCTCTATCTTCCCCTGAGGTGGTGGTCCTGATGGTGGAATCTTCCCCTGAGGTGGTGGCTGCTGTACTTTACCCTGAGGAATTCGTTTTTGCTGCATCTGCTGTCTGTGCTGCTGAACCTCACGCCTCTGAAAATAGTCCCGTTCCCTCTGTTGTCTGAGTTCTTGCCTTTTTGCCGGGGGTGGTGGCCGGTAACCCTGGACGCCCCAGGTCCTCTGTCTTTCCCAGTATCTATTATCATGCCATCTCTTCCAGTTTTCTCGAAGATATCGGTAACGAATTGGTTCATAGTTCCATCTGTGACCACGCCAACTACGGTTTCTGTAATATCCCCTCCACCCGGGGTCTACATCATAATAGAAAGTCGGAACGCTGCTATAATAGCCCCAACCGCGGTCGTAATACCGCGAGCGATACCAACCGCCCCGCCATGGACGCCACCACCAGCCATTCCAGAAAAACAGGTCTACAGCGATCCCGGGAGCAACGTAAACATTCGGTGTATCAGGCAACACTATAACATCTGGTGGTGCTGCAAACTCGATGGGCGGAGGACTGGAAACAGGATAAGGTATGCCGGGTTCCTGGTCAGTTATGGTTTCAGGTGCGTAGGCTTGCGGGCCTGGGGTGGGTTCGGGTACAGCAGGCTGTGGAGGGGGTGCAGGTGCACTTGGTGGAGCGCTGGGAGCGGCTTCACTCGGTGGAGCGCTGGGAGCGGGTGCACTCGGTGGTGGGCTTGGAGGAGTTTCAGGTACGCTGGGTTGCGGGCTAGGGGTAGGTTCAGGTACATTTGGGGCTGGATTGTTGCAGCCCACCAGCAACATTAAGGCAAGGGCAATCATTATGGCTGTTTTCATTGGGTTTGTCCCTCCTATCAATAATCTTAAGCCGTACTCTTCATAATATTCTGTCAATGATAGCTTATAGGTCTCTTAAGAGTCAACAGCAATATTTATGCCGGGACTAGGTGTTTAAATTCCTGTGAAATAACCTGGAAAATAACCGGTTTAAGTAATAATGGTCGTCATTTTTGTCGTTATGAGGCTAAATTCTACAAAAATGTCGAAAAAACAGTGGCTATCTTCGCCGTGGTCTGGGCTTACCTTTGCCAACAAAATTAAGTTCATTTGCAGCCTCTTTTTCAGGCTTTCAAACGGTTTTACAATCTGCGTTGAGTCTAATACCGAGGAAGTTGTACATCCATGAAACAAAGGACAGTATGTTTTCAGAAGGAGAATAAAACCTTTTGTGTAATTGAAACGAATGGACTTTTATGTTGATCAACCCTTGCCTCCTCCTTTCACCGGTGCTTTTTACCAGTAACGGAGGTTCACGTTGTATGAACAACAGAACTTTTGGTAATTATGCGTTTTATGATTGTATTGATAAGCCCCTCCTCATTCCTCAAGGGTGAAAAATGAAAAACCCTTTGCAGCGGGAGGAATCTGGCGGTACACCCAGTATCTGCCAATGAGAATAGAAGATCCTTATTATCTGTATGAGAGATCTTTGATTCTTACTGCTCTTTATGTACCAAGCAGTTTTCTGTATAAATGTATAATAATGTGTCAGGCAGAAAAACTCTGAAAAGCATAATCAGCAAGTACCTTTTCTGCAACACTCATTTCAGAGACAGGAGGAGCTTCCCGTCTGCTAAAACACGTCCCTGCAAACCCTCCCTCTATATGCATAGTCATTATATCCGAGAGGGATTGCCCCTCTAACCGATACAATGTTTCCAATGAGCCGACAGTTATAAGGCTTTTCAATGACTCGATATCAAGTCCCGTGCAGGTGGCAGGCCCTACAAGGTGATGAAAAGACATGTTTCTCTCACCCTAACGATACTATTATCTATTTCTTCGCCTACAGGCCCAACATATCTGAAGCCAATCCGAAGCGCGCCATCTTCAAGTGAGCATTTCCATACGATTCGACTAACTTCTTCTGGAAGAACATTCACACCATGCTGTTTTGCACCCCCCTGCGATAACCTCTGGAGTATAGAATCTCAAAGTTCATTGTTGAGCAGGGCACAGCATAGCTCAGCAGGGTAATACCCTTTCAGACAAGATGTCAAGTAGCTGAGAATAGTGAAACCTGCTGTGTGGTTTTTTGCACAATCTGAGCTAATTTATCAATCTTTTGTTTTATTCTGTAATCTGTCAGTAAATTATGACGTATTCATCAACTGGTAAGCCTGGAGAAAGAGCCTTCATTTTTAGTCTATATTTTAACAATAGCCTCATGAAGTGAGAATTTCATCACATGTAGCTGGAACCTTTTTGGAGACTATATATGGTTGATGTGGTACACGGTGACTACATGCGCACAAAGTCTTTTCCTTTCTGCCTGTGCTGGTGTCTGTTGTTTATTTTGGTGGTGTTAGGTTTTTTATTATGAGACAGTCTTACCTGTTTTGAATATGTGAGCACTGCTTTTGCATAATTCTCGCAATGGTTGTAAGCCAGGATAGCTCGAAATTGTCTCTTAGCATTTCTGCTGTGCCATCCGTGTGACTTCAGGAAGTTGGCAGTGCTGGCCATAGCATCGGAGAAGTCAAAAAGATCGACTACACCGTCACCGTTGCCGTCAATGCCATAAGCGAGATATGAGGACGGCACGAATTGGCAGAGACCAAAAGCACCTGCTGAGGATCCTTTTATAGAGAAAGGGTTGATTCGGTTGCTATTACACAGTGTGAGAAAGCTAAACAGTTCTTGGGCAGCCCATACAGAGCGGCGGTTTACTATTACCGTCAGGGTCAGCAGGCTGTTAAAAACACGGTACTGGCCCAGGTTGCTGCCGAGGTTTGTCTCCAAGCGAAAAATAGCAACCAGTACTTCGCGGGGTATTCCATAGGAGGCCTCGATGTTTTTCAGAGTAATTCTGTTTTCCTTCAGCACCTGCTGCCCTCTTTTGATTGATGACCGGCTTAATAGGCCGAATCGGGGGTGAAGATAGTTGATTCCTTTTGTTTTCTGATTCAGGATTTCAGGATACAGAGCCAGCCGCTGGTCCTGAAGGAGGGAATCAATCTCCTCTGTCAAAAAACCGCCTGCCCGGAACACCTGCTTCACTTTTTCTGCTTCACTACTAGTGAGTGAAGCAGATGATGAAGATGCTGTCAAAATACTGGTCAGAATAAGAATATAGTATAACGCCCGTGCCAGACTCCATCCTCCTTAATTGCATTTCTGGTTGGGGACTTTACATTGTACCATCGAAGAATGATTTGTCAAGGTGGTCAAGGACGAAAATTAGACTGCCCATACTTCTGCTGTGCCCGGAAAGGGCACGGCACCATGGGAAATTTAACCTGTCCTGGAGGTGTTCTAAACTACGTACAGGACCTTTCTGAGGAGAAAAAAATGAGAAATGCAAAGAGGCTTTCCGCAAGGTATGAGGCTGATATTGAAGCGGCCAGACGGGTTATCTTCAATGCTTTCCCTCATTCCCTTTCAGGGTAACTGCCCGTGGTACTTGCCTGCACATCCTCTTCCAGTACTTCAGATATTTCCAGATAAGTGTAGGAGAATGTATATGCCAGCCTGACCGTTTTTGGTTTATTGAACATCAGGATAAGAGTTGTTGTCCCATCAGGAAATCTCTTTTTTTCCAGATACCCGTACAGAGTACATAGGGTGAAAGAACCGCTCTGCACCGGGAATGATCATGGTAGCAGAGTTAATAGTCATCCTGTAGATTCCTGAACGATTGTATGGTGTGCCGGATCCATCTTTTCGGAGACAATCGATTCTAATGGGAAGAAGTGGCTATTCTCGAGATGAAGAAGGAGATGGTAATAAACCTGTGAAAGTGCCTAACAGCTGATAAGAAGAGATTTTAATTTCAAAGCGTTTCTTACTGCGTAGCCATAAAAATCGTTATCGAAGTATACAAAAATATCTCTGTTCCAGTTAAGGATTTTGTCCTTCCATACCTTGAGTTCTTCATCGCTGTAGTCAGATGCATAGAGCCTTTGTGAACCATGGAGTCGTATGTAGATAAATGGGGCTGTGACAGCCTCATGGTAAGGAAATCGTCCTGCGCTGTCTGCAATGCACCACGCAATATTGTTTTCTTTCAAAAGCTCAAAGAATCTATCATCAATGAAAGATTTATTTCTTGCCTCCACAGTATAACGTAGCTTTCTGTCGAGAAGAGCGAAAAAATAACGCATCAGCGGCTCATCAAACGCAAGCTCTGGCGGAAGTTGTACCAGAACAACCCCGGTCTTTTCTCCCAAACACCGGACGCTTTCAATAAAACGTTCAATCGAATGTGTGTCAACCTTCAGCCTCTTTGTATGGGTAATATACTTTGATATTTTGACAGAGAACAGAAAATTTTCCGGCACCGTGCTGTACCATTTTTTACACGTTGATGGCTTAACGTCCCGATAAAAGGTGAAGTTAACCTCCAGAGTATCAAAATGCTGTGCGTAGAATGAGAGCCAGTCAGAGTGTTTGAGATACTGAGGATAGAATATGTTCTTCCAGTGTTTGTAATGCCAACCCGAGGTTCCGATGTGATATTTCATCGCAAAATTATATCTCTTCAAGGAAAAAAAATCAGTAATAGCCAGTTCATAATGGATATTACATGTTGTATTATGGAAGACAAGAAGCAGAATACAGCGTTACGGACAACCTGTTAGGCCGGCAAATTGGTGTTCGGGAAAAAATAATATGGAAGAGCCCAATCGATCGTGATAGACTTTTTTGGATAAATATCCAGCATTAAAAAATAAACTTATAAGGGGGAGTGGGCAATGAAAAAAAATATAATTGTACGGCTCTGGGTATGTTCCTTTATTGGAATTGCCTTTTTCTGCGCTCAGGGGTTTTCATGTGCTGGTGCTGCCGATTTTGCCGATATTCTTACTGAGCATTTTCAAAAAAAAGTTCCTGTAGCAGAATTCGACCCGCAGATGACCATGGACCAGGCAATGAAGACACAGGAGAAGTATGTGGCAAATCTGAGCAAGGATTACGGGGAGGCTGTTGGATACAAGGCCGGCCTTACGAATCCTAATGTGCAAAAAGCGTTTGGTGTCACGAATCCAGTGCGAGGCACCCTTCTTTCCGCGATGATGCTCAAAAGTGGAGCTGAGTTGCCAGCGGCTTTTGGTGCTGTTTCCATGATCGAAGGTGATCTGTGCGTGAGGGTTGGAAGTAATGATATCAACCAGGCAAAGACTGCCGAGGAAGCGTTGAAGAGTCTCGATGCTGTTATACCTGCTATAGAGGCAGCAGACATGGTTTTTGCAAAGGGTGTCAAGTTTACTGGCCCTGCAATAGCGGCAATTAACGTAGGTGCCCGTTATTTCATCATGGGCAATCCCATACAACTTTCTCCCACGCGGGATTGGCAAGAACGGCTTGAGAATTTCAGTATGACTCTAAAAGATGAAACAGGCGCTGATCTTGCTGAAGGAAAGGGCAGAGCAATTCTTGGCCATCCTCTAAATGTTGTTCTATGGATCAAAGATTCACTGGTAGCTGAGGGAAAGGTGTTAAAAAAAGGAGATATCCTGTCCCTTGGTTCTGTAACAAAAATGATTCCTGCTAAAGCAGGCTCAACAATCAAAGGTAGTTACATGGGCCTGAGCCCGGAAGGGCCTGTAGAGATATCGGTCAGCTTCAAGTAAACCCTGGTACAGGGCCTGATCTGCGGCTGTTTCCTGACAGTGTGGGGTTGACTGAGACGGCGTTTTGGTTTACAAATATAGCCATGGCCTACATACAGATAAAAACTTATCCGGATCCCATACTGAGAAAGGCGTGTGAACCAATCGAGTCTATTACAGGCGAGACCGTGATTCTGTGCAATAACATGGTGGAGACTATGCGCCTTGCTCAGGGTGCGGGACTTGCGGCGAACCAGGTGGGTGTCTCATCTCGTGTTGCTGTGCTGGATCCCCGCACAAAAAAAGAGAGTAAACCCATTATTCTCATAAATCCGGTCATTGTGGAACAGGATTCGGAAGAGATATCCGAAGAGGGATGTCTCAGTCTCCCCAGGTTTTATGAATATATTAAAAGGGCCAAGAAGGTTCTTGTTCGGGGCATCAATATAGATGGTGAGCCATTTGAGATGGAATGCGAAGGGTTTCTTGCAAGAGCGATCCAGCATGAGCTGGACCATCTAAATGGGTTACTTCTCATAGACCGGTTGAGTCCGGTAAAGAAGGACCTTTTCAAGAAGAAATATATGAAAGACCGAAAATGAAGGTTGTATTCTTCGGTTCTTCGAGTTTTTCTGTCCCACCCCTACAGTCTATTGCTTCCTTTGTTTCGTGTGTTGTCACCCGCAGGTCAAAACCAAAAGGGAGAGGATATGTCCTTGAAGATACCGAGGTAAGAAGAGAGGCAATGAACCTTCAATTGCCTGTCATTGAAATCGATTCCTTCAAAGATGAGGCGATAAAGGACATTGAGAGGCTGAGGCCTGACCTGTTTGTGGTTGCGTCATTTGGCCTCATTATCCCGAAATGGGCCCTTGATATTCCTTCTATCGGACCCATCAATATTCACCCTTCACTCCTGCCCAGGTATCGAGGACCGTCACCAATTCAGTGGACGATCCTGAGCGGTGATTCAGAGACAGGAGTCACGATTATACGGATGAATGAAAAGATGGATGCAGGCAACATCCTCTACCAGGAGACCATAGCTGTGGGCCCGGAGGATAACGCCATTACCCTCTCTGATCGTCTTTCCAAAAGATCCGCTGTAATACTGCCTGATTTTCTCAGTGAAACAGCTTTAGTTGGCCTCCATGAAGGATTAACTCAGGAACACGAGAAGGCAACATTTACCCCGATTCTGACAAAGGAGATGGGCAGAATTGATTGGTCGAAGAGCGGAACAGAGATTCTACGACAGGTGAGAGCCTTTATTGTGTGGCCGACAGCGTACACCTTTTTGGATGGTCTGTTGTTGAAGGTTCTTGAAGGGAGTGTGGCTGTTGGTGAAATGGGGCAGGTTGAGCGTCATACAATTCCTGGTACGATTTTTGCTATATCTAAGGAAGGGATTCATGTATGTACCGGCTCAGATGGTTTTATTATCAGGGAGCTTCAGCTTCAGAACAGGAAGCGCATGAAAGCGTACGATTTTTCGAGAGGTTACAGAGGGTTGGAGGGGAAAGTTCTTAAATATGATTGATAAAGCGCATTTTTTTTGTTGACATTGTTGGAACATAATTTTTAATATCAATTACATAAAGTTAGGTATAATTTTTGCTTAATGTAAGGAGATCATGGGAAGATTCGTCGTACTTTTTTTCGTTATAGTCATCTTGTTCGGTTGTTCAACGGCCCAACAAACGACACCGGTTAATTACCAGCAAAGCCCTCCAACGAACCATCAGCAGGGGCGGCCGGTATCACAGAAGACCAGTGAACCGCAGGTAGTTGCAAAGGTTGAGCCGATTAAAAAATCTGAATTCGTTCTGAAGAATGATGTGGGCTCAGTGAAGGTCGAATATTTGACGCAAGACGATGAGGATGATATCACCATTCTTCTCGAACCCGAACAATTCCAGGATTTTGACATTCCTATCGTATTTAATGACGCTGTTAAGTATTATATCCAGTGGTTCAGCACAGAAAAGAGAAAGGTTTTTGGTAACTGGCTCAAGAGATCAAGACACTATGTGCCAATCATTCGAGAAATACTTAAGGATCAGGGGATGCCCGAAGACCTTGTCTATCTTGCAATGATTGAGAGCGGTTTTAACCCTAAGGCATACTCCCATGCCAAGGCATGCGGACCATGGCAGTTCATCTATGCAACAGGCGGCAGATATGGGTTGAAAGTAAATTATTGGATTGACGAAAGAAGAGACCCTGAAAAATCAACTGTTGCAGCAGCAAAGTACCTAAGGGATCTTTTTAATCAATTCGGATGCTGGTATCTTGCAGCTGCCGGATACAATGCGGGTGAGAAACGGGTTGAGCGCGCTATCGAAAAGCACAATACGAACGATTTCTGGGAGCTTTCTAATTATAATGCCCTTCCGCGAGAGACAAGGGCCTATATCCCCCAGCTTATTGCCGCAGCAATAATAGCCAAAGATCCTGAAAAATATGGTTTCGGGAGTATTACCTATGATGCGCCCATAAGGTTCGAACTTGTCAGGGTTCCAAGAGGGACTCCGCTTTCTGTAGTGGCGAAATCCGCATCAATAGACCTTGCAGATGTGCGGTCAATCAATCCAGAAATTCTGAGGGGAATTACCCCTCCCAACATGGATGACTACAAGATAAAATTGCCACAGGGTACAAATATTCAGGCATTTACCAGTAGGCTTCAGGTGGCAATGAGCCACGAGAGACAGATCAGAGATGTTGTCAGCTATAAAGTGAAGAAGAAAGAGACCCTGGCTTCTATTGCCAGGAAATACAGGCTTAATCAAGATGACCTCTATTTGGTTAACGAGTGCGAAGGTGAGTTGAGAATTAAGCCGGGCATGGTTATTAATCTCCCACGATTTTCAGGCCCATCAAAAAGAAGAACCGAACTTGCAAAAAACGCCATAGAGAGTCACGAACCAAAACCTGTGAAAGGCGAGAGTTTGGCTAAGAGTGGAAAGGTCAGGGTGGCGCAATCTGGGCCAAGACAACAAACGCAGGGCCCGGTAATTCATGTGGTGAGAAAAGGCGAAACCCTTGCATCAATATCGAATAAATACAATATTGATATAGCTCAGCTGAAGGCGGCAAACAATCTAAAAGGCAATACAGTCTCTCCAAACATGAAGCTCAGGCTTGCCCGCTATTCACAAAAGAAAAGCGCTCAAAAGGAGGGCATAGGCAGGGAAAGCGTAAAGAAGAAAGCACCTGTGAGATACCACGTAGTCAAAAAAGGGGAAACCCTCAAATCCATTTCAAGCAAATACAACATTGGAGTAGCCGATATTAAGCTCTCAAACAACCTCAAAGGTGACAAAGTAGTTCCTAAACAAAGGCTTAAGATCATAGTGAGTGAGGGCTAACAGTTAGTTAAACCCTTTCCGCAGTCAACTCAACTGCCCATCCTTTTGAAAAATCCGGATATATCGTATAATGGGAAATTTTATTTTTTGAGACGTGAACTTGTGATTGTCGATACTATACTTTTAAAACCAGATTGATCATGTCGCCCCTGGAAAAACCCATGGCATGAAAAAACTGTAGGAGATCCCAGTCATTCCAATTAACGAGCGTATAAATTGTATCAACGCCGTAGGTTTTAAGATTGGCCACCAGGGCAGTAGCGAGTACCTTAGCAATACCGCGATTCTGATAGTCAGGGTCAATGCCTATGGTGTCGATCCACCCGATGTTGTTGGGGACTTTGAATTCCCATCCGCTGACCTCTCCGAGAATGAAACCAACAACCTTGCCATCGATTTCGGATACAAGTGAAGCATCTGACGGTCGTGTATCAGCCTCTTTAATTATTTTTGTGACCCAGTATTCCCTTCTTGCCTCGCCAAGAACCTTTGTGTCGATCTCCACGATTGAATCCAGATCGTCCTTGGTAAGATGCCGTACGGTGAGTTTGTCAAAAAAATTACTCATAATAGCCTACCAGTTAAAACGCTTGTACTTTTTTTAACATACACAATATGGCATGTCAAGGCAAAGGCCCAACTTTTTCATTATGCATCAAAATGGTATCAGTGGATTGACATGGGATGGATGTCAACGGGTATAGCGGGCAAAAATCATTGGTGAATCATGGTTTTTTTCTTCAAAAACGATATCTACTTTATCCAAGGCTTTGTGCACCTCAGCGAGATCTCTTTTCTTGGTGAGTATGTAGAATGAGCTTATTTGTTGGGCAACGAGTTTTAATCCTGTTATGTCATGCTCTTCCACATGAATAGCCTTTTTTTGCACATAATAGACATAAACGCCCCGCATACTTCCATAGTAAACCCATGGCGTACAATCCTGAACATATGGCTTCATCTGTTCAGAAATAAATCTTGGCGATTTATGCATGTTCCACTTTTCAAAGATATTACCAGCATTTCCAATGGTATAGCTGAATATCATAAAGGAGAAAATGGCTATAAAGGAATATATAATTCTTCTGGTACGAAGAAGTAGAAGGCCCATCCCAAAAGCACAGCAAAGGCTTCCGAAGATTATCCGCTCAGGGAGAAATTCCGGATAGAGGTCCTGTTTGAAAAAAAATAGTCCCATGCCCATGGTGAATAGAAGGAAAATAATGCAAGCAAACACAATCTTGTTGTATTTGTTTTCTTCTATTTTGAAAGAAAGGGATATTATTGTGGCGATTGCAGGCAGGGCCGGCAACATATATTTGCTTATTTTTCCTGATGAAAGGGACAGAAAAAAGAACATCCACACAAACCATACAAGGAAGAAGTTCATCTCCCTATTGCTTCTAAAGCGTTTAAACGCTTGAACAAGTCCGAGAGGAAGAAAAAGACTCCAGGGGAATACATCCAGGGGCAATGTTTTGAAGTAATAATAGAATGGTCTCTTGTGGCTCCACGCATCAAAGAATCGTATGAAATTCTGGCGAATAACATTTTCATAAAGATAGGGAGCCCCTTCTTTGAGATAGACTGCCATGTACCAGGGAAGGATTACGGCTAAACAAATGAGGACCCCAATTGCCAGTTGCCTTATTTTTATTATCCTGAATGATTTTTCAAAGAAGAGAAATAAAATAACAACAGGAATAATCAGCGCTGTAGCTAGGGGTCCTTTGACAAGAAAAGCGAGAGATGTTGAAAGAAAAAACAGGTAGATGAGGTATTCCTTTCTCGTCTTATAAAACCAGAAGAAAAGAAGAAGGCTGAAAGAAACGAAAACTGCAAA
>Ga0116143_10003531_pt1 | contig 15654 bp, 18 predicted proteins | sample AD_UKC034_MetaG_FD_89745 | JGI IMG/M metagenome (GOLD analysis project Ga0116143, IMG submission 89745) | Active sludge microbial communities of municipal wastewater-treating anaerobic digesters from USA - AD_UKC034_MetaG | ecosystem: Engineered > Bioreactor > Anaerobic > Digestate | place: USA...
ATAGATTTCGATTTCCAGAAAAGAAAATTCATTGATGTACAAACCATTTTTCATAAAATGGAACGACGTACCCTCGAAGCAGCCTATAAATTTTACTGCGCCAAGGATTTAACCGATGCACATAGTGCCAAAGCCGACACAATAGCCACCTACGAGGTGCTGAAAGCGCAGTTGGACCGCTATCCCGAGTTGGAAAATGATATTAACTTTCTTTCCGAGTTTAGCTACCACAAGCAGAATGCTGACCTTGCCGGAAGAATTATTTTTGATGAGAATGGAATTGAAGTTTTTAATTTCGGCAAGCACAAAGGAAAATCGGTTGAAGGTATTTTATCCACCGAGCCCAGCTACTACTCGTGGGTAATGAATGGCGAATTCCCGCTGTACACAAAGAAAATATTAACCAATATCTACCTCAGGATGAGAAAAAAGTAAGGGGAAAACGTAAGTATGTTGTCGGGGTGGTGAGACGTTATACCATGCAAGCAAATTGCTTATTATCAGTATTTTAAAAAGAACAATTTCGGGCGGTTCACTATTTAGTTCTCATTTATTTTGAGTACGGATATGCCTTTTTGACGAACTCCGATTTCTATGCAAATGTATTAAAAAGCACTGACATTCTGCTATAAACGAAACCAAAAAGCAACAAAATATATTGAAAATGGCCATTATTTTTGATGTGATTTGTACTGCTTCATTTGCAGGTTTAATCATTCATGAACTTGTTTACAAGCTCGGGGGCAAGGCCGGTGAACTGGCAGAATTCGATAACCGAAACAAACTGGTGCGGTTCTTTTGAGAACCTGGCTTTAATCTGCACCAATAGCCTGCGGCTATATTTTTCGCTTTTACCCGTTATCCGTTGCACATCTTTGGGATAAATCACAACCCTTTGCATTTTATTGTTTAAAATTTCAGGTATGGTTGCCATAGCTTTACTATGACTTTACTATGGCTTTAACCAAACTTTACTACGAAGATACTAATTTTTAGCACGGATAAACTTCCCTTTTCGGTCAAAACAGGCTGTATAGGCCTGTGGATATAGAATTTAAAGGCTTTTAGCGTAAGATTGTATCGTAAATCATTTGTTGAACGCTAAAATTTTTAATCATGGCAAATCAAAAAGGAATTATCAAGATAGAGGGCACGGTTGGCGGCATGACCTTCTACAAAAAAGACGGCGAATATCTCGTCAAAGAAAAAAGCAGCATTTCGGCTGATAAAATCGCCAATGACCCGGCATTTGCACGAACTCGTGAAAACAATGCCGAATTTGGTGCGGCAGGAACTGCCGGAAAGCTGTTGCGTGATGCGCTCCGCAATATGATGTTAAACGCATCGGATTCGCTGGTTACATCGAGAGTTACAAAGCTAATGAGCGATGAGCTTAAACTTGATGCCACCAGCGTGAGAGGTAAGCGAACCCCTGCAACAGGATTAGCCTTAGCAACTGGTAAAGCTTTATTAAAAGGCTTTAATTTCAACGCCAGCTCGATGTTAAGCGGCGTATTATTCAAGCCTTATACCGTTGTTACTGCAACGGGTGTAATAACCATCACGGGCTTAAATCCTGCAACGGATATTGCAGCCCCGGCTGGTGCAACTCACATGAGTATTACCGGCGGTATGGCAAACATCAACTTTGCAACCGGGGTATGGGCTGCAAGTCTTACCAACATTCAAAACATAGCCTTAAATGCTGCGGCTGCAACGGTAACGTTGACACCAACGACAGTACCTGCCGGAACCGGGATTAAAGTACACCTGTTGAAGATTGAGTTTTTTCAGCTCCTGAACGGTGTTCAATATCCGTTAAAAAACGGTTCGTTCAATGCTTTGGCAATTGTTGAGGTTGCTTAACCATGAACGAGCTTCAGCTATTCGGGATTGTTATCTCGCTGTTACTGTCGGTAGTGGTTTTCTTTGTCAAACAGTTGCACAGGGATTTTAAGCGTGTCGAAAAAGACCTGGGCGAAGTTAAGACTACTACCTCCGTAATAAAGACCGAATTCAAGGGAATCAACGAGCTGATGAACCAGCGGATTGAGTTCCTTGAAAAGCGGATAAACCACATTGAATCATTCATCTTCAAAAGCAAAGAACATGGCAAATAAAAATCTTAACATAGTTGAGCGCTTGACTGCTCCAACATCGAAATTTTTCAAAGCTATCAGAACAGTAGGTATATGCTTGGCCGCCGTTGGCGGTGCAATTATTGCAGCTCCGGTAGCCTTACCCGCTACAATTATCACGGTAGCCGGTTATATCACTGTCGCAGGTAGTGTGATGACAGCCGTTGCCCAGGCAACTGTTGATGGGGAATGACAACCCCAGGTTTTTGAGTTTTTGTAAGCCCGGGTTCAGCTCCGGGCTTTTTTGTGATCTAATTTTCAAGTTCCATTTTTGAATGTTTCCTTTCAATAACTTCACTCCCATATTTAGCCCTTATTGTTTCAATTGTTTTAGGGCTCGTATTTGAACATTTATAATCTTCCGGCCGATAATACCACATTACCTTTTTAGGCGCAAAAAAGAAGCCTATTTGCTTTAATTGTTGCCTGAATGGATAAGTATTGCCACTCAGCCAAATCCAATTCCCGATTAGCTCGATTATTATCCCTTCAAAACCGATAATCTGGTCAATGATTTCAGGATAGATAACAAAGTCTTTTTGCTGTTGCTCGGTTTGACCTGAAAAATTGAATATTGGGTTTTTGATGATATTTTGATACTCAGCGTTTATTTGCTGCATGGTTTCGGTACTTCCTCCCCTGTCGGGATGGTATTTGAGCGCTAACTCTTTGTAACGTTTTTTAACCTCATCGAGGTTTTGACAATTGATGAAAAATGATGTGTCCATAGCTTTACAGTATTGGTGAAACTTTTTTAAGTGCTTCGCACACACACATATTTTTAAAAGAGAAAGAAAAAACGAGAAAAAAAGAAAAAGAAAGCCTTTTATCAGGCATGACGGGGCGGCCTGTCAAGGTTTTTTACGAAAAATACTACCCGACATAGGAGGGTGGAGATTTTTTGAAAAACCCGGAGGGCTCGACCTTTACTGGTTGCCCCTAAATGCCTAACTTGCTGCACTTTTTTATTTTTTAAATATTCTGTCAATTGGTTGGCACGTCATTACCGAGTATCGCCAAAAAAAAGTAAGCTACCTAAAAAGGCAGCTTACCAATAGAGAATTGCAGCCACAAAAGCTGAAGAAGAACCAACGGCGAGGAACCACCCCAATAAGAGAACTGGAAACGAGCCGACTTGCAAGTGTAGATGACCAGCCACCAGCCAGCCAACCTACGACGAAAAATACACGAATACATAATGCCTGTATGCCACAGGCTGAGGGGCAAAGATGCAAGGGCAGACCAAAAAATACTCTTTTTGTTTTGACCCTTTGGGTTTTCGGGCAAAAGAAAAAGGAAGATTTTTTGAGGCTGGCAAAGCGAACCCTTGTCAGCATTGGCTTGAAGTCCTGTAACTTTGCATTTTGTTTTGGTGTATTTGTTAAAACATTGATATTTATTGCATTTTATTTTTTGTTTTCTTCCTGTGGGTTTGGGAAAAAGCAGGTTATAACAGCCATGAGCTAAAAGGGCAAGCCATAGGGTGCAATTTTTCTTGCGCCCGACGGCTTGAACTCGCGAAGCCACTGCGAGTTGAGCAAGGGTGGTGGACAAGAAGCCCGAAGTATGAGGGCGATGGACGGCACATGTGGAAGCGGAAGGCTGGCGTGGTTTTTGCTCGCAAACGAGAATAATTTCAAAGGTGCTCGCAAGCTCACTACGTTCGGTTGCTTTTGTTTTTTTGCAAAAACCATGACAACATGGAGCGCACTACACAAGGCTACCGCTTTAATAGCCAGAACGAAGTGGAGGCAAATAAATAAAGTCAGCCGCAGCCCGAAGCGACCCGCAGGCGAGCCAAACAATGCAGCCGGTGGACTGCAAAAGGCTGAAAGGAATGGAGGCGGAATGAAATGTAAGGAGTTGAGCGCAGCGAAGCCCTGAAATGTAATGTAGCCGTATTGAGTGAAGCTTTATTGCAGGACAAAGTAGGCTGCAATGAACGGAAGCAAGGCAATGAAAAGCATGACAAGCTGTGAAGTGCAACGCAGCACCCGAAGGGCGGCACAGCTCTTTTTTATACCTTTAAAAAATAAGCAAGTTTATAAAAATGTGCTGTGACGGCTTGGCGTGTCTTTTTGTATTGACTTGATGGAGTGAATACCATATAACCTGCTTTTCGTGCGGTGGGGGATTTTGTATTTCCGCCATTTATCCGCCACAACTGGAATATATCCGCCAAATTTTAGCTGGTCTTTGGCTCCTTTCTTTTCGCCTATTTTTTGGAGTAGTCCTTTATCAACTAATTCAGCTAAATCCCCGAGCCGTTCTGTCAGAAACATTGCAAAGAGCCATATTATTGCAACTAAATGTGAACACAGCAAAATTATTCACAATCCCATCTTTCACGATAGTAATTAATATATACAGCCGTAGCTTGAGGATTGATTTCCCAATAATAACGGCATAACTTTTTATAAAGAGAAAGCATTTTGTCATCGAAACAAAAATCAAGCATGTAATCAAGTAAAAGCTCAATAGTATTGTTGTTTACAATCTTATTTTTGATAATATTCTCTACTTCAGGCAAAAAAGAATTGTAAGCCTGTTGCGCTAAATCCTGCTGATTTTGTGCCAAGCCTTTAATGGCATTAATCATATCATCAATATCGGACATTGGAAAAATGTGTTTATTTGGTTTTAAACTAACTTTGAAGAATTGTCATTTACAGATAAAGAATAAAAGATTTACACCATACCTTACACCATACTTTAAATTAATAATACATTGAAAAGCAGCATATTGTATTATATTTTACACCATACTTATCTGGATAATACTATAACTACCTTCCTTGTCGGAGCCTATTCTTTGCAGTAGACCTATTTCCTTAAGTTTTGCAATATTTTTCTCAATAGCAGGCTTTGATAAGTTAAGTTCTGCTGCCATTTGCGCGTTTGTTAAATTGGGATTGTTATGAATAAGCTCAATAAGATTAAGCTGAGTATTGTTAATTTTATGCTCCCATGTTTTTAGCCATGCAGAAAATTCAATTGGGCGATAAAGCGTAATTGCAAAAATACCCTCTAAATTGAATTTAGGTTCAGGAAGGTTTTCGTTTTTCATGGCATCTTTCATACGGTTAATTCCAGAGCCAATTTTTTCAACCAAGTCCATGCGGTTAAATAAGCCAAAAATGAGCGGATTTCTTGAAAAACTGCGGGTGCCAAATTCAATGGTTGGTATTGTACTGATTAAACCGCCCGGATTGGTAATTTCAACACGGTTGTCGTAAATCTCAACCATAATATTTGCCCCTCGTTCATAATAATCACGATGGGCAAGCGCATTTACGAGTGCTTCGCGAAAAACAGGTTCGGGGATTTCAAGTAATTCTAAACGTGGGCCTCCCTTTTGCGATTCTATTTCATATCGGAGGTTTAGTTTTGAAATTATCCATTTCAGGGCTTCTTCGTATTGGGTTACAAGATTGCCTGTCATTTCTTTAGCATCGAGAATGAATCGCTTATTATTGCCTTTGAAAAGGACACAACGAATTAGTGATGTGTCGACAAATTTTTGAACATCTTTTGAAAACATCAATACTGCCCCATGCTTGAATTTTCCGTCTTCGGTAATTAGCTGGAGATTATCGAGCATATCTTTTTCTGAGATAGAAGGCGTAATACCTGATTTTCGAAGAAATTCGGCAAAAAAATTACTGTCGAAATCATCGGGATAATGAAATCTATTGCAAGGTGATTCATCAAAGAATATACGGCCGGACTGCTGAAAGAAGGAGCGCATTTGCTCAATTGAGGTTATCTTTTCGCAATTAGGGCCATTTCTTACAAAAATATTGCCTGATGTGGCATAAGGCTTTGATGAACCCGATTTGGTTTGCAGACAAATGATTTTCTTATTGTCAACCTCTACTTCTGACACTGCTACGTCAAGTGGAGGGTCAATGGTTTTAATTGCTTCACGGATACGTGAGCGAAGGCTATTATCAATCTCAACACCGCAAATAGTATTGTCATCTTTGATACCAACCAATAAAATACCACCGGCAGCATTGGCGAAAGCACAAATTTCCTCGGCTAGTTCCCGAAGCTTTGAAGGTACAGCTTGTTTGAATTCAATGTTGTAGCCTTCGCCTTCCTGCAATAATGTATTTAGTTGTTGTATGTCCATAAATTCAAAACTTTCATTTCTCCATCAGCTGCTGGAGATTTATAAAACGTAAAAATATAAGCTTTTTGTTTATAAAGCGCTTTTTTATAGTAAATCATTGAAATTGATTAGCGTATAGCTAAACGTCTTACCCCAATATATTTCGGCTTTTACGCACAGCGAAATGAATTCGTTGAATTGAGCGGAATCGGCAAAGACCTGGCAACCTGCTGACCATTGGTTTATATTGATGGTTTTGCCGGTAAGGTTTGCCCGGTGGATATTGATTCCAAACAGGCCAGTTTCTTCTTTACCACTGGCAAAATCGAGATAATTGTCTTTGTTGAAATCGCGGATTACTGTTAGTGGCATGAATTGTACCAATGCTTTGTATTTGCCTTGGTGTAAGCCAAGACAGAAGCAATGGAAATACTGACCTTCTTTGAGTATGGCTGTCCCTTTGGGACTTAAAGGGTGGTGGAGGTAATACAAACCGGGGTCAGTGGTGGCTTCGTATTTGCAAAAGTTCCACTGACCTTTGTATTTCCACATGACGACGATGTAATCGTCGAATGAATTAGGTATTCGGTTGTTGTTCCTTAGCCCTATAATATTGAGGTTATATGGAAGGTTGTCAGATTCAAATATTTCGTAATCTAATGCTTTAAGAGTGCTGTAAACGCTATCAAATGTAATTTCTTTCATAGATTAAGGTTTTAAATTCTTTTGTCTTTTGCCGATTCGCTGAAAGCGATGAGGTTGAATTGCTCACGCAAACGGCTGCGAATGCGAGTGCCGTATATTTCTTCAATTTCGCTGCTGTTGAGGTTGGTGGTTAAATGGGTTAACATGTGGCGTGATATGAATAAATCGTAACGGGATAAAAGGATTTCGGCCAACACATTGCATTCGTTGCCATAGTATTTTAAATTGTTTTCTGTGCCTAAATCATCAAAACACCAGGTTTTGGGTGATGCGTCTTTGTTTATTGACTGGCGGCTGTATTTGTGAATTACGGAATATCCATCCTGGATAAATTCAAAGCTCACATCGCGGCATGACTTCATTATAAAACGGGTTTCGGGTGGTTGTAAATGCCTGATAATATTCATGAGCGATGTTTTACCACACCCTACAGGGCCGGAAAGTAAAATGCCTTTCCTGAAGGAAAGATTGTATTTTTCTGCTCCGGCTTTATCATTCAGGATATAAACCAGCAGTTTATATATGATTTCGTAGTCATCGGCAATGACTTTAAACCCGGGATGGTAAAGTTTTTGGCCGGTGGCCTCGATGAATGAAAGGTATCTGGTGAAATCGAAAGGCATAATGTACTGATTTTAAAATTTGCGAATGAATTACAAGGGTTCGCCATAGTTTTTGGATTGATTGAGATTTGCAGTACCTGAATTTACAGGTTTGGCTTTAGGTGCGAACTTCGGAATGTTCAATATCCAGTTACGTGCTGCTGCTTTCCAATCCTTCATTTTGGCACGGCCACCAACCAGCCAGCCATTGCTTTCAAAATAGTTGAAGAACTTTTCGGCCTCGATGGCGGAAACGCCTTTTTCGTCGAAATAAATTTTGACGTATTCCAGAGATGGCGGAAAAGAACCGGATGGGTTCACCTCATCGTTCTTTTTCTTTTCGCGCAATCCCGAAAAGTCGGGACTTTCGCCTGCGGCTTCAGCTTTTCTTTCTTTTTGGCCGCAACTTTTTTCTTTCTTTTCTTCTTTATTCATATCGGAATTTTTTAATTCAAAATTTTTTGCTTGCCCAATCAAGTTTGTTTTGTTTAATCTATTTATATTGTTTATAGAAGGTATCACTGGCATTACACCGGCATTATCAGTGGCATTATCAAAAGTGTACAGGTAAACCATACTTCCTTTCTGACGGTTGTATGATGGCTCGTACCGGATATAATTCCACAAATGCAGCTCTTTCAGACACCTTACATAAGTATTGGCAGAGCCTATTTTTGCCATTTTCATCATTTCGTCGCGCGAAATGGAAACCGGGTTGTGGAAGAAATTGAGGTTCCACTGGCGGAATAATGACATATACAAGCTGATGTGAAAAGGTGTAAGCCTGGTGTCGGAATCCATTACATTGAAAATTGCCGTAAGGTGTTTTATGTAGTTCATTCATTGCTTATCTATTAGATGTTCATTTCTTTTGTTGCAACAAAAGAAACGAACCAAAGAAAAATGCCTGACTGCAAGAACTCGCTCCGGCTATCGCCTTTGCTCGGACAGCTTGCAGCCGATAAGGAATTTATGTTTAACGGCTTTGCCGGATGCTTCGATTAAAGAGCTGTGCCATTTTCAGAAGGCCGACAAAAGATTTTGCTGCAATTTATTTGACATTAAAAAGATTGGGTAGGGTGAATTTGCGGGACTGGAGCATGTTTTGTATATCGGCATAATCGTAATACAATACTCCGCCTATTTTAGTGTAGGGTAAAGAGCCATTGACCCGCAGGTTTTGAAGCGTACCGGGCGATATGTTCAGGATTTTACGGACTTCGTAAGATTTTAACCACTTTTTGGAAGGTTGTCCGTTGTATTCTTTAATAATTTGTTTGATTTCGTCGAGCAGTTCCATTTTAAACTCGCGTAAATCGTCGGTTGTGATTACTTCTGTTGCCATAATTTATTGTTTTTGAGTTTTTGTGTATCAAATATCAATAAACAGGCAGAAACTTTTCACCCAGTTGATGCCCAGTTGGTGAAAAATTAATTTTGAATGGTTTTGATATAAATTGGGTGGATTTTTAGCATAAATATGCCTGAAAAGCAAAACAACCAAGTTGGCATCAACTGGGTTGTTTTATTCCGTCGTCCTTTTCGCTCATCTTTTTAAGGAGTGCCGCTTTTAACGAATCGAGATACTTAGTAGGATTCTGACGGGCTTTCATTCGCATAAATTCGTGATAATAGTCCCCAATTTCGGCTTTAAAGATATATTCCATAAAGGCAGCCATTTCTTTGATATCGAAATTACCATAGTTGATGCTCCTTGCTGCTTTGAGGGAGTATATTAATTCGGTAAGGGCTATGCCGGAATCGGTCCATAAGTATTTCCCTTTTGCAGAAAGCATGTTCTTTGCAGAAGAAAAATCTTTTCGTTCCAAAGCCGATAGCTCAGATTTAAGGTAAATGCTTAAAAGGTCGTTGGCCAGTATTTTTGCAGCTTTATAGTCGTGGCTGGTTGAAAAATCGGGGTCGGTATCATAAATAAAAGTATCAACATACAAACGGATATCGAGTTTGCCTCGGACAAAATATTTGTCGTCGAGGAAAGTTAGGTTGTTGCGCATGTACTGGTAAAATTCGAGGTTGCCCGAGAAATATTCTTCGAGCCTGTCGAGCTCGTTTATTAAATATTTCTTCTGCGATTTATCGCTCCCGGTAGGGCGTTTGGATTCGATATTGAACACTTTTACGAAATAAATAAGCTTGCTGTAAACAGAGGGTTTTATCGTTTTAAAGAACCGTATTTCGTTCTCTATGTTTTGAAACTTGTTTTGTCGGATATATTCTTTTAACCGGTTCAGACAATTGCTGATACAGTGAATAGACTGTTCGGATTTTTTAAGAATATCTGAAACTTCACTTTCAATTTGTTTTAGGTCATCCTCCAGGGATTTAACCATGTTAAGAATACCTGTAAGCATCTTAGGATTCGGTATATGAAGCTGAATCTTTTGGCAAAAGCCAAGCATCAGCATTTTTTCTATTACTAAATATGTTATGCCCTTTTACAGGAATTGTTTTAAAAGGAATTCTCATAATTTTTGCTTTTCAAACATAACTAGAAGTTTATCTTTTTCTGGTTTTTGGAAGTTTTTCATATCTCCGTTTTTTACGAGTTGATAACCTGAAGGCCTTGTTATAAAAACTCCCAATCCTTTTGTGTAAGATCCAACCGTTGCAGAATATTCTTTTGAAGTATTCACCGGTATTATACCTTGAATTATTGACCAGTCTTTGTTGTTACTTATGTGCTCGATATTGGCAAACATTTTTTGCAGGTCAATGATTGCTTTTTGGTTTGTAGTTTGAGGTATTTGCAACTGGAATTGGAGAACAGGTTCTAAGATTTCAACTCCGCACTGTTGTAATGCTATTTTAAAAACATAAGGCGTTAACTGTCTAAAATCCGAAGGTGTACTCATAGGACTAAAATAATCTCCAAAGCTAAAAGTGACTCTTAAATCGGTGACTTCCCAGCCCAACAAACCAGTTTTGCATGCCGTTCTGACTCCTTCAAATACAGCGTTTTGGAATGAGTGATTAAGATGTCCTAATGAAACATTGCTCTTTATTTGTAAACCTGCACCTATGGGCAAAGGCTCAATTGTTAATCCAATCGATGCCCAGTATGGATTGGGATGAACACCCATATAAATAGTTTTTTCTGCCCTCTTTTTTGGATGTTCTTTATAAATTGTTTTGGGCTCATCAAAATAAGCATTAATCGAAAATCGTTCTTCAAGAAACGCCAATAGCACTTCTCCCTGAGTTAATCCGTATAATGATACTTCCATTTCATTAGTATATGCATTGATATTAAAGTTTATAGAAGGGTCCTCAATACATAATATGTTCATTGCTGAAATAAGTTTGCTCCTTAATTCTGAATTACATGGATGTATTGAAGAAATGAGACTTGGGGTGGGGATATTCAGGTCGTAAATTAATTCTGGTTTTCTACCTATATAATCACCAACACAAAGCTTTTCAGCATTATAGATAATAGCTATGTCATTAACTGATATTTCATCAGCTTCATATTCTTTTCCCTGAATTATAGTGATGATATTTTTAATTTTAATTGTATGACCGGACTCATTAATATTGACTAAACTTCGAATTTTCAGATTGCCATTTATGACTTTTAGGAATGCTTTCTTTTGCCCTTTCTTATTACAGTCAATCTTGTACACATAAGCTGAAAGTTCCATCGCCTTACTATGTATTGGCGGTTGTACAAAAGTTGTAATAGCATTTAATAATTCAGCAATCCCTTTGCCTTGTATAGCTGAGCCCAATAAAACAGGATAAGCATTTGCATTATGAATAGTGGATTTTAGTGATTCCCAGTAATTACAGTTTGTTAAATTCTCATTGGAGAGAAATTTTGTAAGGATGTCATCATCTAAATCCAGCAGCAATTCCTTTTGTTCCTGAGTCATTAAGCATTCAGAACAAATTGATGATATTCTTCCATTAGTTGAGGACTGTATTACGAAGATATTCTTGGATAAAGTGGACTCTATGCTTGATATTAATTCATTCAAATTAACCCCTGTCCTGTCAATTTTATTGACAAATATTATGGTAGGGATTTTTAATTGTTGTAAATTATTGAAAAGCAACTTTGTTTGTGCCTGAATGCCTTCTTTTGCAGATATGACCAGAACAGCACCATCAAGCATTCTTAATGTGCGTTCGACTTCTGCAATAAAGTCTTTGTGACCTGGAGTATCTATGATGTTAATTTTTGTGTCAGACCAAAATAATGATGTAGTTGAAGCATGCACAGTTATCCCCCGACGTTTTTCAATTTCTAAGGAATCCGTGGTTGTATTACCTTTATTCACAGTGCCAAGCTCACGAATTGCTCCACTTGTGAATAATAAGTTTTCAGTAACAGTTGTTTTTCCTGCATCAACATGAGCAAGAATACCAATATTTATAATATTCATGATTTTTAATAATAATATACAACGATGTTTCAGAGTGTGAACACCGCATTAAAATACCTTCTCTTGTAGAAAAAAGAGAATCAGATTGTATTATGTATATTATTATTGCCGCATAATGTTGCAATGATAAATAAATTTTTGAAAACTACAAAACCTTTATTTAGCTGATCTTGTCAATTGTAATTAATTAATTGTATTAATACGTATTACTAATCAAAACTTAATGGTAAATCAGATTGCTAAACTTATAACTACATATTTTACAAAACTCTTTACGTTAATTTTTTCATTTTTATTAGTAGCCCCTTGTCTTCTAATTTACTTTTAAGAAGCCTAATATCTTCACTTACTTTTTTCTCAATGACTTTAGCATAGATTTGAGTTGTCTTTATGCTCGTGTGCCCTAATAGCTTTGAAACCGTTTCGATGGGAACGCCATTAGTAAGCGTGACCGTGGTTGCAAAGGTGTGACGTGCAATGTGAAAGGATAAAGGTTTTTCGATACCACAGAAGTCGGCAATTTCTTTCAGATAGTTGTTTAAAAGTTGGTTGGCATAAACGGGTAATAACCTGCCTGACTCCAATACGCGAGGATTGTTCTTATATTTCTCAATAATGGCCATTGCCGGAGGCAATAAAGGGACTCGCACCGGAATATCGGTTTTATGACGGCAGGTGTTTATCCAGTAACCGCCGTCGATACCTAATGAAAGGTTTTTCGGAGTTAGTTCATAAACATCGATATAGGCCAAGCCAGTATAACAGCTAAACACAAACATATCTTTAGCGTGTTGGAGCCTGAGTATTTTAAATTCTTTTTGCTCAATGGCGGCCAGCTCATCGGCTGTCAAAAACTCCCTGTTACTTTTGATAAAAGAAGGTTGAAACTTTTGGAATGGGTCGCGGTCGAGCCAGTCGTTTTTGATGGCCATGTTTACAACCTTGCGTAAACGCTCGATGTGTTTCATTATGGTATTCTGTCCGCAGGGCTTTTTCTGGTCCTTGGGAACATACGCTTTCATGAACTGTTCAAATTCTGTAAGAAACCTGTAATTTAATTGGGATAGGTAAATGTCTGTAGTTTTAAGTCGTGCTTTCAAATATTCTTCAACATACCGACGAGTGGTAAAGTAGTTTTTCTGTGTGCCCCATTCAAGGGTTGTTTTCATTTGCGTATTGTGATATTCAAAAACAGACATTAAAGAATGTTCTTTTTCTTCAAATCCACAAAACAGGTTTTTTACTGCCTCAGCTGTAACCAGCTTTTTCTTTACTGTTAATTCCTGGTAACATTCAGTTAACCGACTTCGGATTTGCTCCAGGTAGGTGTTGAGGCATCTGATTTCTTCGCTTTTGCCCTTAGCGGAGCCTTTGGCATCGCTCCAATTATCAGGGTGGATAAACCGTTTGAGGGAAACCTCAACACGGCGTCCATCGACAGAAATACGGGCGTAGATTGGTAATAAGCCATTTTTGGCTTTGTTGGTGCGACTTATAAACTGCACACCGAAGGTGTTGTTTGTTCTCATGACAATTCAGCTTTTGAGTTTTTGCATTTAAATGATTCGGTTCACCGGAACTCATTCCGACAATGCCCTCCAAACTCATTTAAACAAGACCAAAACAAACGATACATTGTATTGATTTAATGCGTTTTGCATCGTTTTAGGTGAACTAAATTAAACTTTAATTCGGTTCACCGTTTAGTTCTCATTTCCGTTGAAATTGTTCAATCGATATTGATTTACAAAAAATGAAAAAGCCTGCAAATCATACAATTTGCAGGCTGATGATATGGGTTGAAGCCCATTTTGTCGGGGTGGTGAGATTCGAACTCACGACCTCGTCGTCCCGAACGACGCGCGCTAACCGGGCTGCGCTACACCCCGAAATTTTTGGTTAAGTCCAAAAATAACGAGTGCAAAATTATAAAAAGAATCCACTTACCACTTCGCAGTGGACGAATTTTTCTCTACCTTCGAATAAAATGCCAATCACATGCACGAGGACATTATCCACTTTATCTGGAAACACAAGCCCGCTTTATTCAACGGGCTCACATGCCAGCCCGGGGGAAAAGTTGAAGTTATCTCACCCGGCAATCACAATTTCGACTCAGGCCCCGATTTTTTCAATGCAAAGGTTAAGATTGACAATACTATTTGGGCAGGTAACGTGGAAATTCATGTAAAATCATCGGACTGGAACAGGCACGTGCACAACAAGGATGAGGCGTACAACAATGTCATTCTGCACGTTGTGGCAGTTAACGATATGCCAGTAAGCAATGCCAACGGCAACCTTGTGGCTACCCTCGAAATATCGTATCCCCACGAATTAGAGTGGGAATTACAACGGCTGGTAGCCACTGAAAGTTGGATCCCGTGTGCCAAAGATATTGGTAAGGTAAACCCCATCAGCATCCGAATGTGGTTGACCTCACTGTGTATTCAGCGGCTCGAGCAAAAGACGGATCAAGTTCAAAACCTTGTTGCAGAGTATAATGGCAGTTGGGAAGAAGCCTTTTACGTATCATTGGCTCGAAGTTTTGGGCTCAAAATCAATAGTTTGCCATTTGAGCTGTTGGCAAAATCGACTCCTCTGAAGGCGTTGTCGAAAGTAAAAGATAATCTACTTAGTGTCGAAGCGCTGCTGTTTGGTCAAGCCGGATTGCTCAACTTTTCGGCTATCACTATGGACGACTATATGAAAGAATTGGTCAAGGAGTACGATTATCAAAAAAGAAAATTTCAACTGAATCCCATACCCGGTCACCTGTGGAAATTTATGCGGCTCAGGCCAAACGCCTTTCCCACAATTCGTTTATCCCAATTTGCCCTGCTAATACACGACTCTGCAGGCCTTTTTTCGCAATGCATGGAGGCGGGCAAACTATCCGATTATATGGAGATTCTGAGGGTTAACTCTTCTTCCTATTGGAATAGCCACTACACATTCGGCAAAGTGACTGAAGACAAAGAAAAGCTGATGGGCGAGAATGCGATTAAGACAATAATTTTGAACACCATAGTACCCTTCATGTTTACTTACGGTAAGATCAGGGGTAACGAAGCCCTTAAAGACAAATCGCTCAACCTGTTGGAAGAGTTGCAGCCCGAATCCAACTCAATCGTCAAAGGTTTCGAATCCATTGGGATAAAGGCTGACAACTCATTCTTTTCTCAGGCGTTGGTACAGCTTAAAAACCAGTACTGCGATAAAAGGAAATGCCTGTTTTGCCAAATTGGCACCAGTGTTTTGCTCAAAAAAGTTGAAAAAACATAGCCATATTACCGACCTTACACAACAAAAAATAATTAAAACAACACGGACGGTTAATATACCACACTGAATATCTGGTATATATACTACACGGTGGTTTGCCCTTTGAAAATGCCATTAAAAAATTAGGTAGTAAAAGTACTCCAGCATTAAAAAAAATATTACTTTTGCAGTCTGAAAAAAATCATTCCATATACCCAACTAATATATTGAGTAGCTATGAATTATTTGACCGCAGAACAGAAGCTGGAGATCTTTAAAGAGTACGGAAAGTCTAATACCGACACTGGTTCACCTGAGAGCCAAATTGCGTTATTTTCCCACCGTATCGGCCATTTAACTGAGCATCTGAAGAAACACCGCAAGGATTACAGTACTCAGCGCTCGCTTTTAAAGCTGGTAGGGAA
>Ga0116143_10003534_pt1 | contig 15637 bp, 12 predicted proteins | sample AD_UKC034_MetaG_FD_89745 | JGI IMG/M metagenome (GOLD analysis project Ga0116143, IMG submission 89745) | Active sludge microbial communities of municipal wastewater-treating anaerobic digesters from USA - AD_UKC034_MetaG | ecosystem: Engineered > Bioreactor > Anaerobic > Digestate | place: USA...
GGCTTCCGTTGTGCACGGAACATGGTCTGCTGTTAGTTCCGGTTCGTGGGGTAACAATATTTCAGTTGAGGTGGAGGATGGTTCTGATGCAGGAACTAAGAGAGTTCTTGTGTATTATGATGAGGTTCTGGTTGAAACATTTGACAGACTTTTAACAGCCTCTACTGATGCTACTGATGCTAATTACTTTATAACCAGAATAAACGGGGTTTCTGATTATATCTATATTGATTTAACCTCTACTCCTGAAACTATAGATAATGATGAGTATGTTTTGGTGGGTGGTGATGATGGGTCAGACGATATAGTAGATGCTGATTATATAGGTATTGCTGGAACTCCTCCAACAATTCTACCTACTGGGTTACAGTTGTTTGCTAATCCAGAAACAGTTTTAGTAGATATGTTGGCTGTTCCTGGCATTAGTACAGATGCTGTAATTTCTGCTGGGATAACTATATGTGAAAATAGAGGTGATTGTATCTATTTGATAGACCCTCCTGAAGGTTTAACTGTTAAAGAAGTTGTGGCTTGGTCTAATGGTTTGTCTGCTTTGCCAGATGCTCCAGCGGCCGCTATTAACAGTTCTTACGCAGTGATAGATTATTCATGGTGTACTGTTTATGATGGTTATACTCAATCCAGAATAACTGTTCCTCCATGTGGTTTAAGGGCTGGGGTTATAGCCTATACAGATGACCAGTTTAATGTTTTTGATGCTCCTGCTGGGGAGACAAGGGGTTTGTTGTTTGATGTTTTGGATGTAGAGCATAGTCCTACTCTGGGCGAAAGAGATTACATGTACACAAGTGGAAATGTTGTAAATCCTTATGTTAAATATGCAGGAGTAGGTACGGTTATTTGGGGACAAAGAACTGCTCTAAGAAGTGCTACTGCCAGGGATAGAATAAATGTTAGACGGTTGCTTTGTTATTTGAAAAGAGCAATTTCATGGGCTGTTCGTCCTCTGTTGTTTGAGCCAAATATTGAAGAGACATGGATGAGGCTTAAAAATATAGTTGAGCCTGTTTTGGCTGATGTGGCAAGCAGGGGTGGTTTAGAGGATTATAATGTTGTTTGTGATGAGACTACAAACACAGCACTTTTGAGAAATAGAAATGAGATGCTGGCAAAAATCTTTTTAACTCCTGCTAAAACAGCGGAAGTTATTACATTAGACTTTGTATTGCTTGCATCTGGAACATCTACAGTTACAGAAATTTAAGGAGAAAAATTATGGCAGTATTACCAGGAATATCGGCTGACCATATTGCTCCGGCAGGGGGTGCTTTTGAACCTGCCAGAAAAAATAATTTTACTATTATAGTTCCTTTTGGCACTACAGAAATACAGATGGCATTAGCATCTTGTCCACTACCAAAACCAGGGGTTGGAGAACTTACCATTCCTTATGGTAATGAAGAGAGATTTGTGGCTGGGGTGGCTAAATTTGATGCTGTTGCGTTGGTAGTAAAGGATTTTGTTAGACACGGGATTTTGAGGGCTGTTAGGCAGTGGAGGACTATGGTTTATGACCCAAGAACAGGTGCAATAGGTTGGGCAAGAAATTACAAAAAAACCTGTGATATAGTTATGTTTGGGCCTGATGGGTCTCATTGGAGGGTATGGAGATGTATTGGTGTCTGGCCATCAAGACTTAATGAAGGTGATTTTAAAATGTCTGAAAGTGCTGATAATAACAGGATTGAGATGACACTTGAAATGGACAAAGCAGTTTATTTGGGTTATGCTGGTGGTCGTTAAGGGAGAAGAGAAATGTCTTTTAAAGGAAGAGTTTTTACTGAAGAGCATAAGAGGAAACTGAGTGAGGCTCATAAAGGTAAAAAACTGTCTGAGGAGCATAAGAAGAAAATTGGGAAGGTTTTTAAAGGTAAAAAACTGTCTGAGGAGCATAAACAAAAATTAAGGGTTTATGCTTCTAATAGGTCAAAAGAACATGAGAAAAAGATTAGAGAGAGAAGTAAGGGATGGAAACATTCAGAAGAATCAAGGAAAAAGATGAGTGATTTTTGGTCTGGTAGAAAAAGAAAACCTTTATCTGAGGAGACGAAGGAAAAAATTAGAGAAACTCAAAAAGGTAAGATTATTCCAGATGAGATGAGAAAGAGAATAAGTGAGACCTTAAAGAAAAAGTATGAAGAAAACCCTTCTTTAAGGGAAAAGATAAGTAAAACTTTAGTAGGAAAAATAATGAACAGTAATAATCCTCAAAATTATATTCGTACTAAAAAAGGGGTTTTCTTTTCGGAAAAGAATGGATGTGAACTTCATTATGATTCTTCTTATGAATTGACTGCTTATAATTTGTTGGAGCAGATGTCCATAGTTGAGAAATATGAGAGATGTCCTTATGTTGTTCCTTATGTTTTTTCTGATGGGGTTAAACATAGATATATTCCTGATATTTTGATTAAGTATGTGAATGGTATTGAGGAGGTTGTGGAAGTGAAGCCAAAATCCAGGTTAAAAGAGGAAAAAAACAAATATAAAATAAAGTCTGCAATGAAATTTTTCCAGTCTAAAGGAATAAAGTTTAATGTTTGGACTGAAGAAGATTTAGGAATATAAGGAGAATATTTATGGGATTCAATATGTTGAATGCAGACCATGTGGCAGGGATGGGGCAAAATTCTCTCGAACCGCAACGTGTTAATAACTTTACCCTTATTATTGGTCTTACAGGGCAAGGGATTAGTGGTGATGCCAGATTGTTACAGTTAGCAATAGATAGTTTTAAAATTCCTGCTGAGTCAAACAGTCCAATAATGATTCCTTACGGGAATGAGGTCAGGAAAGTGGCAGGGGTGGCTAAATGGGAGAATGTTACTTGTAATGTGAAAGATTTTGTTGATAAAGACATATTAGGTTCTATTATGTCTTGGTTTAATGTTGTTTATGATGTAAGAACAGGAATAGTTAATCATTCTTTTGTCTATAAAAGACAGGGATTATTGGTTGCCTATGGCCCTGATGGGAGACAAAGCAGGACATTTAATTTGTATGGATTATGGCCTACTCAAGTTGACCCAGGAGGTGGGGATATGGCTTCAAATACCAATAATATGATAACTATGACTCTTAGAGCGGATAAGTGTATTAGTAATTTGTAAGATAAGGAGTGTTGAGAATGGAAGAGTTTAAAGATGATAGTGTGGTTGAGCCAGTAGAAAATTTACATCCCTTTGAGGAAAAAGTTATAGTTCCTTCTAAAGGTATGTTCTATGGTGGAAAACTTCCTGGAGGTGTAGTCAGGATTAGACCAATTAGTGTTAAAGAGGAAAAACTTCTGGTTAATGCACAAGATAAATTGTCAGCCATTGATTTGGTTTTAGATAGGTGCCTCTTGACCAGAACTTTGCCCTTGAATGAATATTTGGTTACTGATAAGTTCTTTCTGTTTTTGAATGTTAGAACAATCAGTTATGGGCCTGATTATCAGTTTATGGTCAAGTGTTCCGGTTGTGGCAATTCCTTTAGACATCAGGTAATTCTACCTCAGGGTCTCAGGCTCAAAGTCCCTACGGATGATAGTGTGGAGCCGTTTGATGTTTTTCTACCTATGTGTAAGAAAACAGTATCAATTAGGTTTCTAAGGGGCAAAGATGAGACTGAAATCAGGGCTTTTGCTAAACAGACAAAAAGACCTGATGGAGACCCTACTTATAGTTATTCTTTAGCAAAATCTATTGTTTCAGTGGATAAAAAAGAAATGAATCCGGTAGAGTTATTAGAATTTGTTGAGAATCTTTATGGTAGAGACAGTTTAGCCATTAGGAATGCTTTGGAGAAAAATCAGTCTGGAATAGATTTGGAAATAGACGCTGAATGTCCAACTTGTCTGGAAAGATTTAAGACTCCAATAGAGTTTTCTACTGAGTTTTTTCGTTCAGGAGTTGGGGAGGAGTAGAGCCTTCCTGACTGAGATTATTGCGGAACAGGTGATGTTATCTAAATACTTCCATATCTCCCTTAGTGAGAGCAATAATTTAGTGTTGCCGGAGTTAATTTATATTAAACAGGCAATATCAAAGATAACAGAGGAATCTAATGGCTGATATTTTTTCAGAACAAATATTCAAAATAACTTTCAAAGATGAATTTACTCATCAAGCCAAAAAATCTTTAGATACATTAAAAAAAGATTTTAGTGCTATGACTGAGGAGTTTGCTAAAGGTTTTGCCAAGTCTTTAACTCCACCTACTGGTTCTGGAGTGGGGCTGGGTGGTGATAAAAGAAGAAGGTCTGTTGGTAGTTTTGAAGGTTTGGGTTTAGGTGGGAAACTTTTGTTTGCTCCGTTTGTGTTGGAATTAAAGTTATTGGAAGCCACTTTAAAAACCTCTCTTGCAGTTTTAAGTAAAGTTCCTATGGTTATTGGGGATATAACTAAGGCTCTTGGCCCTAAGTTGATTTCAGGAATTTCTTTTGTATATGATAAAATGGGGGATGTTGTAAAGAAAATTGGTGCTGGTCTCAGTCCTCTTTTTAAAAAGGCAATGGATAGTGAGTTTGTTACTAAAGTTAGAACTGGTTTTTCTATGATTTTTTCTGACCTTGCTTCTGGATTTAAAAAAGTAATGTATAGTGATTTTGTTACTAAAGTTAGAACTGGTTTTTCTATGATTTTTTCTGACCTTGCTTCTGGATTTAAAAAAGTAATGTATAGTGATTTTGTTCAGAGGACAGGAGAATATTTCAAAGGGGCTTGGAATTTTTTAAAGCCTACTTTTGCTAAACCCTTTATAGATGTTTTCGGGGGAATAGGTAAATCAGTTTCAGATAAGTTTAAGGGGCTGAAGACCTGGATTTTTGGTGCTAAAGAAGGAGATGAAGATAAAAAGAAGGGGGAAGAATCCTCAAAAAAAGGTGGGGTTATAGGTGGAGTTATAGGTGGTATTTTTTCTAAATTTACAGCGGTTTTAGGGGTTGCGGCCTTATTAACCAGAGCCTTAGACCCCCTTATTAAGATGGTTCAGATGTCTTTACAACCTCTTTTAAATGAGTTGTCTTTTGTTTTTACTGATATAATGGACGCTGTGGCTCCTATGATAAAAGAGTTGTTACCTGTTTTTATGGATATTTTTAAAGAACTGACTCCTGTTTTATCTGAAGTAGTTTTTGCTGTTTTAACTCCTTTGATAGATGTTATAAAAATTCTTCTTCCTGTTTTTGGTGATTTGGCTAAGACTATTTTACCGTTATTAGTTCCTCCTTTACAGTTGGCTGGAAAATTGTTGGTTTGGGTTGCTAAAAGTACTGAGTGGTTTGTTAAAGGGTTTAAAGCAATGATTGACTGGTTAAAAAAGTCATGGATAGGGAAGTTGCTTTCTAAGGCTTTTGGTTTAGGGGGAGCAGAAAGTAAAGGAATGGGAACAGTGGGAGAGGAGGAGGCTAAAAAATATTCTGGTTTTGATGAAATGAGAAGAAGAGGTGATATTGTAGCAGAAATAATGTCTTCTCCTATGATGCAAAGAGCCACAGCAACTCAAAGAGATGAGTTTATTAAGCATTTGTTTGATATAGATTTTTCAAAAGTTCTTTCTTTAGGTGCTAAGGGTGTTAAGGGAGAATTGTCTTTTTTCAGGATGTTGCAAGGAGAAGGTTCTTTTGGAGGTTCTCCTGGAGCAGAAGCATCTCCAGTTTTTAGAGAAAAAGTAAATGAAATACATAAAACTTTTAAAGAAGAAGGTTTTGATAAAGGTATGATGGCTTTAGTTGGAGTTATGATAGACCTTAAAGATGCTACTGTAGCAAATACAGCAATTATGCAAGAGATAAAAGAAAAAGAAGGGTCAGCAGGTTTTAGTGTAACTGCTAAACCTCCTGATGCGGAATATGAGAGAATAAAATTTCAAAACTCTCTCATGGATAGACCTATAACTTATTAAGAAAATTAAAAATGGCAAATAAACCGTACATACCTCCTTTAATTACAATTTATGGAAGTTCTAAAACAACTTTTACTTGTGATTTACAAAAAGAATTATCTATTGGATATACTTCTCATTTGGAAGCAATAACTGGTTCTCAGAATCAAGTTTCTCATCCGGCAAATATTCTTTGGAAGGGTGGTGAATTTAAAACCATAGGGTTAAGAGGAGAATTAGCGGTTGGGGTTACTACAGGAATCAACATGCCAGGGGCTACAGGACAAACTCTTTTAGATATGTTGTCAATTTTATATAGACTATCTCTTCCACAAGTATTTGTTCAACAAGGGATTACTCCTCAACTTTGTACTTTAATTGTTGGTTCTGGTGGGAAAGCATGGTTGCAACAAACAGGTTATGTTTCTGATATACAATCAGTATTAAAAGCCCCATTTGATGAGGAGGGAAGACCTATGTATGCTGATATAACTATACAATTTACTATAGATTTTGGTAGAGATTTAAAACAATTACCAAATGCTGAAAATCCAAGAATCTGGGTGGATAAATATAATGGATAGATATTGGAAAACAAAAACATATATAGATGATTCAGTGTCTAAGGGAAGAAAAAGGTATGGGTTATGGGAGTGTCCTGATTTTACTAAATTACCGGAGTTGGAGTTGACAGATGACACTTTTTTTACTTACAGGATTGCTGATACTGATTTAGGAAGAATTGACCTTTTAGCCTATAAATTTTATGGGGATGTTAGTTTATGGTGGGTTATTTGTGTAGTTAATAAAATAGCCAACCCCTTAACAGATATGTGGGTTGGTCAGGAATTAAAAATACTTGATAAAGATTATGTAGCAAAGTTGATTAGGGTTTAATTTATGGTTTCAGCAATTAGAAATTTTAAGTGTGTATTAGATTTAGGCTTATCAGAAGAACCTTATTCTACAACTATGAAAATATCTGAGACTATTTATGGGCAATCTACCTATCAAGTAGATTTACATTATACTAATAAACTTCTTGCTAATGAGGTTATAGAAAGAGTTGAAGGTAATCAGGAATGTAGTCTTTATTGGTTTGAGATTTTTGAGGATAAGAGAATACAGAGTTATGTCAGGACTGTAGATATTATTTCTATGGAAACAGAGTTTTTTAATACAGGGTGCAGGGTTGGGTTGTTGGGTGTTGATAAGTTTTATTCAATGCAGAGGATTAGAAAAGGAAGGGTTTTTAAGAATAAGACTTTTAAAGAGATTTTAGATGTTATAGCCTCTGATTATGGTTTGAAAGTATATACCGATGTTGACACTAAAAAGTTACATGTCGTCCAGGGTTATGAGTCAGATTATGATTTGATTGTGAAGTCTTTAATTCCCCAGGCTCAGCAAAGTATTTTTATATCTGGGTTAGGGAATAAACCATTACCATTTATTTTTTATATAGATACAATATGGAAGACTTTGGTGGTTTGCCGGAGAACACAGATACCAAAATTTCCTACGTTAAAATTTTCAACCAATCCCAGAGATAAAACTGAGATTAGGTCTTTGTATATGACCGGAACATCAAGATTAGAAACAGGTCATTATTATACTGTTGGTAGGGGGATAGATTATATTAAGGAACCTTTTTGGTTTAGAGAGTTTAATTCAAAAAAACTGGATATAATTTATGATGATTATTATGGTGGCAAACAGGTTTTTAACAAAGGTGCTGGGGCTTATGGTTCAGAGCCTTTGGAGGTTTTATCTCAGGATTCTCAGGTAGATTCACATATTAAAGGACACATGCCAAAGCCTTCTTTATTTTCTAAATATCGGTTATCTATAAATTCTGAACCTTATACCCCAATAGTAGTAGGTATGAAAGGAGAGGTTTTAAATGAGGGTGGTTTATATATAGAGGGAGATTACTTGGTTTATGCTTTTACATTAGAAATATCTTCTAATTTTGCTTATCAGATAACATTTTTAGAGAGGGCGGTTAGACCATGATTAAAGGTTATTTTGGATTGTATAGAGGACAAGTTAAAGCCAATGATGATAGGGGAGAGGGGTTTCCTTATTTAGGTAGGATTAAAATATCTATTCCCCAGATTTATGGAGATGTTATTGATGATGAACTTCCCTGGGCTTGGCCTTGTTTTAGTTTTTCAGGGATAAAAGATGAGAACGATTTACAAGGTGGAGTGGTTGCTATTCCTCCAATAGGGGCTACTGTTTGGGTTATGTTTGAAGAAGGCAATCCTATGATACCTGTATATATGGGAGGGTGGTATCCTCCTGCTACTAAAGTTCCGGTAGAGGCTCAGACTGCCTCAAATCAGTATCAGGGGACTATGGCTAATTATCCTAATATATTTCTTGTTAAGTCCCCATATAAAGAAAATGTTTTTGTAAGATTTAATGATGACCACTCCATAGAGGTTGTATCTGGAGATGATTCTGTTATGTTGAAATCTCCTACTAATGAAAATGAGGATGATGGAGAGGTGAGTGTTATGACTAAGAAATCCAATATTAGATTAGAGGTTGTTAGTGCTTTTAGAGAGCCTGAGGATTTACCTGTGAATAAGGGTAAGGTTACAATTTGGGCTAACTCTATAGAACTCAGGGCTAAGAAAGATATTAAAATATATTCCGGTGAGTGGGAAGTAGTTGATGAGGAAACTGGGGAGACTGAAGTTAAAACTGATGGAGATATTAGAATCCAGGCTTCTAAGGACATGATAGTAGCCTGTCAGAAGAAAGGCAGTCAATATGCAGTTGACCCCAGAGAAGGTGAGTGGCAAATGAGGGCATATAAAACAAGCGGATATGAAAAACATGGTGAATAATGAGTAGATATTGGTGTGGAATGGCTTTGCCCTGGAAAGGGACTTTAGCATCGTTGGTAGAGTCTAAGGATGATAAAGAGGTAATTACCAGTTCTATTATTTGGATTATTATGACCAGAATAGGTGAAAGGGTTATGAGACCGGAGTTTGGGAGTGATGTATCTCAACTGGTTTTTGAATTAAATAATGATATGACTCTTAGTAGATTTGAACAAAGCATCAAATCTGCTTTAGATAAATTTGATGATAGGGTTGAAGTTGTAGGTATTAAATGTGTCCAAAAAGATGAAGTTATGGAATGTACAGTTACATGGAAAATGAGGAAGTTTGGAACATTTGATACTAACCAAACAGTATTTCAGTTTAGTCCAGAAAGGTTTATGTTATGAGCAATATACCTGCTATTAGATATACTTCAAGAGATTTTGAAGCAATTAAGCAGTCATTTGAAAACCATCTTAGAGCCAGATTTGCTGATTCGTGGAAGGATTTTTATCAAAGTAATATAGGAATAGCATTAAGTGATTTAATAGCCTATGCGTTTGATGTTTTGTCTTTCCAGATAGATTATACTGCTAATGAGATGTTTTTAGATACAGCCAGGGACAAGAGGTCTGTGTGGCTTTTAGGCAGGCTGGTGGGGTATCAGATGCGAACTGCTACTTCCGCTTCAGTGGAATGTACAGGAACCATAACCGCTCCCCAGGCTAACAGGGTAATAATTCCGGCTGGGACTACTATTACAAGCAGAAATGGGGTTGCTTTTTACACGCTATCAGACCAATATATTTTGGCTGGTGAAACTACTGCTGATGATATTTTATTTGTAGAAGGAACAGTTGAAACAGATACTTTTAGTTCTGATGGTACTGCTTTTCAGAGATTTACATTAGCAAGGTCTTCTGTTGTACAAAATACGTTAGTAGTAGAGGTAAATGGAGATGAATGGACAGAATATACAAGTTTAGCCTATTGTACTGATACTACTCAGGGGTTTGTTGTAGAATATGATGAAAATGGTCAGGCTACTATAATGTTTGGTGATGGGACAGTTGGGGCTATCCCTCCTGCTGGGGCTGATAACATTGTTGTTAGTTATAGAGTTGGTGGTGGTGTTAGGGGTAACATTCCTTTGAATGATATAAACGGGTCTGTAACAGGAACCATAGAAACCACTGCTGTAACAATCCAGGTTAGAATTGTGAATGATGAGAATACAGGGTCAGGTGGTGAAGATGCTGAAACAGCCAATCATGCTAAAATATGGATACCGTATTGGGTAAGGTCTAATGGAAGAGCAGTAACAGAATCCGATTATGATGTTTTAGCCAATGCTTTCAATGACCCTATCTATGGTTCCCCTGCTTTTGCTAAGTCATATTTAAAGCAGGAAATTCCAGAATTAAATACGGTTATGGTTGCATGTCTAACAGGAGATACAAAAGTTAGGTTGGTAGATGGTTCTGAGAAATCAATGGAAGAACTTGCATTAAGCTATAAGAAACCTTTTTATGTGTATGCTTATGATAAGGATAGAAAAAAGATAACAATAGCCAAAGCCTTTAATTCCAGAATAACAAAATATGTAGATGAGTTGGTTGAAGTTACTCTTGATAATGGTGAGAAACTTAAATGTACTCCAGACCATAAGATTTTGATGAGGGGAGGAGTTTATAAAGAGGCTGGAGATTTAGTAGAAGGAGATTCCTTGATGCCTTTTAATTTTGGAGTAAAGGAAAAAGGAAAGAATCAAAAGTATCCTTATTTGTATGTAAAACAACCTTCTGGTGCTAAAGAATTAGTACATCAAATTGTTGTTAATGATATTTTTGGAGGATACAAATTTCCAAATAAAGAAGTTTGTCATCATTTGGATTTTGATAGGTTTAATAATGACCCTTCTAATTTGAGGTTAATGAGTATTAAAGAGCATAGGGATTATCATACAAAAACCTCCAGTAATAATTTAAAAAAGTTGTGGGGAAAACCAGAAACAAGAGAATATTTAACTTCTTGTTCTTCAAAACAAATGAAAGAATTGTGGGAAAAACCAGAGTTTAGGGAAAAAATGAGAAAGGTTAGTTCTAAAATGCTTAAAGGTTTTTGGGAAAAACCAGAGTTTAGGGAAAAAATGAGGGACATATCAAAGAAAAATGGTACTAATACTATGGAAAAGTTATGGAAAGACTCTTGTTTTAGAGAAAACCATTCAAAAAGACACAGAGAACTGATGAAGAAATTACGAGAAGAAATGAAAACAAATGAGAAGTTTTTAGTTACTCAGAGAAAGGCCTCTCAATTTGCTTTAAAAAACTTATGGAAGACTAATGAAGAGTTTAGAAGAAAGAATGCTGAAAAACTTGCTATTATGAATAAAAGTCCTGTACATACTTTAAATGCAAAAAATGGTAGGTATAGACAAATAGCATTAAAAGCCTTGTCTCTTGGGAAAATAACAGAAGAAACTTGGGAAAAAGTTAGGGGAAAAAGTTGGACTTTTTCTAAAGCCATTGAAACTTTTGGTTCTATAGATAATTTAATTAAAGAGTTGGAGATAAACCATAAAGTAGTTTCTGTGAAAAAAGTAAAAGTCAACCCAATTCCTGTTTATGATTTATCAGTTGAAAAGTACCATAATTTTGCTCTTTCGTCAGGGATTTTTGTACATAATTGTTGGGGTAGAGATGGTTATGGGACTATTGTAAATCCTGGGGAAGGTTTAAAGTCGGCGATTGAAGCCTATTTTAATAATGATGGTGAGGGTGGGGTTAAAATGGTTTGTCAGCACTGTGAAGTTGTTGATGGAGAAATTTGCTATGTTGATATAGATTTAGGGGTTTCTATTGCTTCTACTTATACTGAAACAGAGATGAGACAGGCTATAACTGAGGCTGTAACTGAGTTATTCTCCTCTTCAGAAATGATTCCAGGGGCTGATTTTAGGATTAGTTGGTTATATAATAAAATCCAAAGTATATCTGGTATTCAGTATTGTATAGTTAGAGAGTTGACATTATCTAAAAAAGAGACTCAATTAGTTGCCGTAGGTAATGCTGTTGATACCAATTTTACTTATACTATGACTGGATTAGAGCAGGGGACTGAATTGATAAGGAATTCAGTAGATGTATGGTATGATAGTTTCAATGTTTATTCTGATGATGGTGAAGGTATTTTAAGAGACTCAGGAGGGGTTGCCAGAGGAACTGTTAATTATGATACATTAGAAATTGATGTAACCTTTGCTGGGGCTCCTGGGATTGCTATTCCTGTTTATGTAGAGTTTAGGTACTTATTGGAATATAGTCGTAGTGAGACTCTTGATACAGGGGATGGTACTACAAGGCGTTTTAGAGGGTCTATTGCCCATCCTCCAGTAAATCCTTATAGCCCTACATCCGGTTTGAAGGGAATTGCTATTTCTGATGGTACAAGGTTTATTATGGATGATGGGGCAGGAAATTTAATAGGAGATGTTGATGGTTCTGGTGTTAATAGAATAGATTATACTTCTGGAGCCTATGATTTTACATTCCTAACAGCCCCCTCTAATGGAGTGGAAATCTTTGGAGCCTATTATCAACTTATGACAACATCTTCTAAAGATTTAACTATTGACAAAAACCAGTTGGCTGTGCAAGGTAATTTAGACATAACTGTATTATGAGAGTTTAATGTTTAGTCTGTATTCTCTGTTACCAAGAATAGTAAGGGAAAGAGACCTGTATGCTAATAGGCTACAGGTTATTTCTTCAATCCCTATTTTTGGATGTCTCTATAATAGAAGTATGGATGAAGGTCTTTTTTACGGGACTTTTAGAGTTTATCAGGATACTGTTATTTCCGGTATGGAGGCTTTATTAGTATCTGAGAATCCTACCCAATATGATGTTACAGTAAGATTGGCTGTAAATGGAATTCCTCAAGCAGGCACAGATTTTGTTATTCCGGCTGGGACTACTGTTGATTCTGTAACGTTTCCTGGAGTTGCTTTCGGAGAAGGTGATTTTGTTTCTGTTTATTGTGTGTCTAAGGATGGAAATGAAGAGGTTGGGGTTGCTCTTGAAATAAGCCTGACCATGTATGTTGATAATGAGACAGATACTATAATTAAACGGTTGCTCAGGTGTTTTGAAAGTGAAACCTCTATTCAAAAAGACTTTATACAGGCTATAGGAAATTTAGTAGATATAGAAGCCTGTCCTCAGATATATTTAAATTATATAGGCAGGTTTTTGGGTTTTAGTGTGGTTTCTACTTTGCCTATTGAGAGGAAGAGGATGTTTCTTAAATCTCTGGTCAGGATTTGGAAACACTCAGGAAGGAAATTATCATTTGAGGCTATTTTAAATATTTTCAGTTACTCTACTATAGTTTATGAGTTATATAAAAAAGATATTTATGAGACTGTAAATTACAGCAGAACCGGATTTTTATCAGCCAAACTCTCAGAACATTGTGCTTTTTACCCAGGTTCTTTAGTTGATGATGCTACTTTGTACGGGTTTCAATTTCCTACTAATACTAAGATACAGGGTATGGAAGTTAATGTGTCAAGCAGGCATGTGGATTCCGGTATCATTAGGGTTTATTTAACTGTTAATGGTGTTGTAGATGATTTAAGATATGTAGATATTCGAAAAGGGGACTATACAGGAATATCTGATAATTATAATTTTCCAGAATTATTAGTAGATGAAACTGATTTAATTGGTTTTAGAATAGTGGTTTATGACAGGGCAGGGGTTCCGGCTGGTATTGATGATGGTTGGGTACAGATTTATTTAAAATTAGAAATAAATGAAGATAGGTTACACTCAGCCAGAATCGAGTTGGGGGAGGTTGTTAGTGATGAGGTGCTTGATTGGATAAATATATTGAAACCAATACATGTGTTGTTTGTTAGAACTTCTGAATCAGGTTTTGATAGTGATAGGATGTATTTTCCTATTATAGATACCGTACCGTTAGAATTATTAGAGAACTTTACCTCTTCTTTGAAATTAGATGCTACTGAGACATTGGTTACTCCTACTGATAGCAGAACCTTAAAAGAGACTTGTGTTGTTACCTGTGAAACCGGAGTTGAGTTAATAACAACTTGTGATGATGGTTGTTGTTTTGATAGTTTTTATTATTATAGGTTATCAGGTGAAACTACTAAGGTTTTGTATGAAGACTCTAATGTAGTGGAATGGGATGCTGGAAAAGCCTCTTGTAAGTTTTTAGCCGATGATATATATAGTGTTGATATAGCCTCTCAATGGGATTTCTCGCATAACAGGTGGGTTGAGGGTAGGATTTCTAATTTTGGGTCTAAGTCAATGTTGGATAGGTCTGTTAGGTTTTATGTTAATTTTACAGGGTTGGCTCTTAGTGCTGGTTATGGGGTGGTGTTTTTTGCTGAGACATTGAAAGTTCCCACTATATATCCTTTAGGTTTGTGCTCTGTTCCTCCTGGAGTTAAATGGACAGAGTATCCTTTTTCAAGAGGGAGTTATCCTGGTTGGGAGGGTGGTGGATTAAGCAATATAGGTTATCCTACAGGCTCTCCTATGTGTTTTGATGAACGTAGATTGTTTTTTGTAATACAAAGATTAGGAGCAAATTATTACATAGGAACAAGGTTAGGAGATTATGGGTCTAATGTAACTTTTAGATTGATAAATAATTTATCTAATTGGTTTGGCATTCATTATACTATTAAAAACAACTCTACCCCATATCAAGTTCAATGTTGGATAACTGAACATGATGCTCCTGGAGACCCTGGTGATAATATTCTTCAGGATGGTAGGATTTACAATCAAAATAGTTATAGTGGAGAGGTTCAAAGATTAAATTTTGGAATAGTTGGTAGTATGAGGTGCTTTGACACTGGTGCTACTCAGGAATACGGGTCTGTTTATATTTCTAATATAAACGTTTGGTGTGGTGTTGTAGTGCCAAGTGATTTTAATCCGGCCTTAAATAATGGTGATATATAATGGAACTTTATAGATTATTACCATATATTATTAGGTGGAAAGACTCAACCACCTCTCCAGGGACTCAAGGGATTTTGGAGTTGGTTGTAGAGTGTTTGGAAGATGAGACAGAAACCACTTATGATGAGATAGTTAATCTTCTTACCTTAATTCAGCCATCTGAGATAGAAGCAAATTATCTGTTACTTATATCTATTATGCTTGGTTTTGCTGTTTCGGCTACTGATACTGATGTTAATTTAAAATTTAAGAGATGGTTTGTTAATAACCTTGTGCAGTTTTATAAGATAGCAGGGACTCATCATTCATGGAAATTGTTGTGGAAAATAATAGATTCTCAGGACTTACATATTGAAGAATTATATAAAGATGATATATATGAGAAAGATTATTGGTTTAGGGGTCATGAAGAAGATTATTATTATGAATTATTGCACTCAGCCAGAATTGATTTGTACAGGGAAACAGGAATACTAAAAGAGTTTTTAGATGTTATTGAAGCCTCTGGGTTTATGAGGACTGTTGATTTGTTTAGACCCATTCATGTTTTACTAAGAAGATGGGTTCAGCAGTTTAGTAGTCAAGAAGAGGGGTATGAAGTTTATGATAATGTGTTGGTTTCGGCAAGGGGTATTTGGAAAGAACAAATTATAAGACCTAATGATGCTTTTGAAATAGAGCAAACTTGTATAGATACTTGTGAAACATCTATACAAACAGACCCTTGTAGTTTATATTGTGAGGTGAATTGTGAAGTTGGTATTGAGTATATAGGCCCCACTGGCCCTACTGGGGCCGATGGAGCAGATGGGCCTACAGGGCCTACAGGTGCTGATGGAGCAGATGGGCCTACAGGGCCTACAGGTGCTGATGGAGCAGATGGGCCTACAGGGCCTACAGGGCCTA
>Ga0116143_10003535_pt1 | contig 15629 bp, 11 predicted proteins | sample AD_UKC034_MetaG_FD_89745 | JGI IMG/M metagenome (GOLD analysis project Ga0116143, IMG submission 89745) | Active sludge microbial communities of municipal wastewater-treating anaerobic digesters from USA - AD_UKC034_MetaG | ecosystem: Engineered > Bioreactor > Anaerobic > Digestate | place: USA...
CCTGAAAGATTTTAAATCCTATGCAGATGCGCAGAAGCGTGTGGAAGCTGCTTATAAGGATGAGAAGGGTTGGGCAAGAAGTGCAATTCTTAACACGGCATGCTCCGGAAAGTTCACTTCGGACAGAACGATTCAACAGTATGTAGATGAGATTTGGCATTTGGATAAAGTAGTACTTCGCAAGAAATAAATGATTTTTGAAAGGGGGCTGTTACAATGGTCCCCCTTTTAATGAAAGGTATCTGTTTTATGAAATGAACGTCATTTCATAATGAATTAAAGTACAGGCAGAAAGGAAAAGACATCATGATTAATTTATTTAACACAGGCGCGTATCTGTTAAATGGTACGGAACTCATCGCAGATAATGGCGAGGCACAGGCAGTTCTTCAGAGTAAGACGGGAAGTGCGCTAACACAGGAGGAAGCAAAGAAGAATACCATTGCGTATGGAATTTTGACTAAGCATAATACATCTGATAATGATAAAAAATTAAAGATTAAATTTGATAAATTGACTTCCCACGATATTACTTTTGTTGGAATTATTCAGACGGCCAGAGCGTCCGGATTGCAGAAATTCCCAATTCCTTATGTCCTGACCAACTGCCACAATTCTCTGTGTGCTGTTGGCGGAACCATCAACGAAGATGATCACATGTTTGGACTTACCTGCGCTAAGAAATATGGTGGAATGTATGTACCACCTCATCAGGCAGTTATTCACCAGTTTGCAAGAGAGATGCTTGCCTGTGGCGGATCCATGATTCTTGGCTCTGACTCTCATACCCGTTATGGTGCTCTTGGTACCATGGCCATGGGAGAAGGCGGTCCGGAACTTGTAAAGCAGTTATTGAATCAGACCTATGATATCAATATGCCTGGTGTGGTTGCTGTCTATATGACAGGTGAACCGATGAAGGGCGTAGGTCCGCAGGACGTTGCGCTTGCTATTATTGGTGCAGTATTTAAGAACGGCTATGTGAAGAATAAAGTAATGGAATTCGTAGGGCCGGGTGTTGCAAAATTGTCACCGGATTTTAGAATCGGTGTAGATGTTATGACAACAGAAACAACATGTCTGTCATCTATCTGGCAGACAGATGAGCAGATCAAGGAATTCTATGAGATTCATAAACGTCCAAACGATTACAGTGAGTTGAAGCCGGGTGCAGTGGCATATTATGACGGCGTGATTGAGATTGATCTTTCTAAGATTAAGCCAATGATTGCAATGCCGTTCCATCCGTCCAATACCTATACCATCGAGGAAGTAAATGCCAATCTGAAAGATATCCTTGTAGAGTGTGAGAAGAAAGCACTTGTCAGCTTAGACGGTGCAGTAGATTATAAATTAACAGATAAGATCCGTAATAACAGGTTATATGTTGAGCAGGGTGTGATTGCCGGATGTGCCGGCGGCGGATTTGAAAACATTTGCGCTGCAGCAGATATCTTAAAGGGCAGCAGCATCGGATCGGATGAATTTACTTTAAATGTGTATCCTGCATCTATGCCGGTATATATGGAACTTGTAAGAAATGGTTGTGCAGCAACGATTATGGAGACAGGTGCTATCATGAAGACGGCATTCTGCGGACCTTGCTTTGGTGCCGGAGATACGCCTGCCAACAACGCATTCTCCATTCGTCATTCAACAAGAAACTTCCCGAACAGAGAGGGCAGCAAGCTTCAGTCAGGACAGATTGCTTCTGTTGCATTGATGGATGCACGTTCTATCGCAGCAACTGCAGCCAACAAAGGATTCTTAACACCGGCTACAGAGGTGCCTGATAGGATTGGAGCATACAAATACTCCTTTGATAAGACAATCTATGACAATCGTGTCTTTGATTCCAAGGGAGTTACTGATGATTCCGTAGAAATCAAATTTGGTCCAAATATCAAGGACTGGCCTGCAATGGTAGCTCTTCCTGAGAATATGTTACTTCGTGTAGTTTCCGAGATTCATGATCCTGTAACCACCACAGATGAATTGATTCCATCCGGAGAGACTTCTTCTTATCGTAGTAATCCTTTGGGACTTGCGGAATTTACCTTATCAAGAAAAGATCCTGAGTATGTAGGACGTGCCAAAGAGATCCAGAAAGCACAAAAGGCCATTGAAGCAGGTACAGATCCTGTTGCTGTATATCCTGAATTGAAAGCAGTATGGGAGAAAGTAACCGGTGCATATCCTTTAGTATCTGTTAACAATGTAGGAATCGGATCTACTATCTTTGCTGTAAAGCCTGGCGATGGTTCTGCCAGAGAGCAGGCAGCCAGCTGTCAGAAGGTGCTTGGCGGATGGGCAAATATTGCCAATGAATATGCGACCAAGAGATACCGCTCTAATCTGATGAACTGGGGTATGCTTCCTTTCCTCATTCCGGAAGGAGAGCTTCCTTTCACTAACCTTGATTATATCTTTGTACCTGATATCAAGAAAGCTGTTGAGAACAAAGAAGCAGAGATCAAGGCTGTTGCAGTCACGCAAGATGGCATGAAGGAATTCACCATGACTCTCGGAGAGATGACTGACGACGAACGCCAGATTATCTTAAAGGGTTGTCTGATTAACTTTAACAGAGTATAAAAATATACGGATAGAGTCTTTCCTGTTGAAATTATTATAATCATTAGACCTCTCGTCGTTTGGCGGGAGGTTTTTGATTCGAGCAGAAGGAATTATACCAACAGTGTTATCCATGTATATCCCGATAAAGATGAAAAAAATTCATAAGGCTAACCAGAAGGCGACTTAGTGAATAAATCACTTTTTTTGTAAATTCTATAAAGTAATTCCTGATTTTACCGATAATACTATTACATAACTGTGGACACAGGACTGACCACGGAGATGAATAACAGAATCATGATACCAGGGATGGACGAGCAGAGGACAAGATGTCATTTACTCGTCCTTTTTAATTCATTTTGATTCCATAAGGCAGTACATAAAGTTCTTATAGAATTGTAAGCCTGTATTCATGAGGAAATGAGGGAAGTATGATTATTGGGTCGAGTGCGATCAAGATGGAGTCATCAAGAAGCTTTGCATATCAGGCAAAGCAGAGTACAGTCATTGAAATTGATAGTGCTAAGCAGACAACAGAAGCGGTTAAGGTAAGAGAGGACAAGGACAATTTTAGGAATGTTTTAAAGAGCGAATCGGATGAGGAAGCTACCTCCAAGATGGAAGAAACCATGCTTGGAATGAAGAACCGCTATGGTGGAGTAAGCACGGTCAACAAGATTTCTTCAGCGCAGAATCTTTCTTCGCTTGAAAGAATCAGAGAGCAGAGTCTGTTCTATCTGCTCCGTCGGCTTCATGAGATTTTTTATGGGAGAACCGGCAGCACGACAGAATCCGGATCTTTTGGTGGTTATACCTCGGAGGGTACACAGAGTAAGATAGGAACCATGACAGAGATGTACAGCTATGAGGAGACTGAGACGACAGAATTTAGTACTACAGGCACTGTAGTGACAAAGGATGGCAGAGAAATCAATTTTAATCTTGAGTTATCCATGAGCAGAAGCTTTTCGGAGTCTTACAAGGCACAGCATGATATCAACATGATAACAAGTAGCGACTCACTGGTAGATCCACTGGTGATTAATCTGGATCAGGATATTGCGGATGTCACTGATCAGAAGTTTAGGTTCGATCTGGATTCGGACGGTATTTTGGACAACATTTCCGGACTGGGTTCTAAGAGTGGATTTCTTGCACTGGATAAAAATAGTGATGGAACCATTAATGATGGCAATGAACTGTTTGGTACAAAGAGCGGAGATGGCTTTGGTGACCTGGCAAAGTATGATGAGGATCACAATGGCTGGATTGATGAGGCTGATCCTGTTTTTGAAAAACTCTTAATCTGGAGCAAGGATGAAAATGGTAAGGATCAGCTCTATCATCTAAAGGAGAAAGGTGTTGGTGCGATTGGACTGGAAAGCGTATCCACGGATTTTACCAAAAACTCCATGAAAGATAATAAAACCAACGCTGTCATAAGACAGACAGGTATCTTTTTGTATGAAAATGGAATGGCAGGAACCGTTCAGCATCTGGATCTTGCAAAATAGTTCAATGAATGAAAAAAAGTCATTTCTCATATACTTTATAAGGATACAGGAGTGTCCAAATATGAGAGGGACGTCATGAGTATCAGAAGAAAAATTGGTTTTGTTATTTTCTTTATTTTTTCTGCCCCTATGTAATAACAGTTTTTGTTCATGGCATATGGGTAAGAGAGCCTGAAACAGAGCTGAGAGGACCGATACTGGTCATCAGCTCTGTGCAGGGAACTGAGTATATTCCGTTGGAAGAATATCTGCAGGGCGCGCTTGCAGCATATTTGCTGCGTGGTTATAATGATGAAGAATTAAAAGCAATCAGCATTGTGCTTCGGACCAATCTGGTAGTTGACCTGGAGAGAGGACTGGTGCCGCAACTGGAGCAGATGAGTTATGCCAGACAACGAAGCGAATTTGCAGAACAGTACGATAGTAATCGCAAGCGTATACTGGATATTTTGCAAGAGACAAGTGGGCAAATACTGCTTTATAAGGGCAGCGTTGTGGAGGTCCCTTTTTTTGATTTACAGAATGAACAGGAGTCATACAATAATATTCTTTGTAAATACTATAAATTATATTCGATTTATCAATATTGGTAACAAAGAATACCATGTTCATTATGAAGTCATAAAATAATTGTATAAAAGTTCGCATTCGGGTAAAAATATCAAATGAAACAGATATTTTTAAGGAGGATGCGATGAGAAGAAAACAAAAACCCGGACTACGTAAAGAACGGATAATTATGCTTGCGGCGTCGGTATTTGTGCTTACGGCACTCACGATGACAGGCGTATATGTAAATCAGAAAAATACCAAAGAAAATGACGGGTATAGTATAGACTTAAATGAATTGGATACCCGTGTAGGAGAACAAGCGGAGCAGATCGGCGAGCAGTTAAATGATTTGACCGGCAATGCGACACTTGATGACTTGGATGTTGAGATTAATTATGAAGAAGTAAATACAGGTGATGCAATGCTCCCGCAGGAAGATCTTGATGCACTGCGTGAGAACTCTACCCGTCAGGCACAGCCAAGTGCAGAAGTAATTACCAGACGAGATGCAGAGTTGAGGCAGGAATCAATAGAAGAGGCGGCACAACCGGGAGAATCACTGAACGAAGCAGTGAATGAGACCGGAATTGCTTCCTCACCGGAACTTGTACTGAATTTCACGGAAAATGATTCTTTGGCATGGCCGATTGTTGGAAATGTTATTCTGAACTACAGTATGGATAAGGTAGTGTATTTTGCAACATTAAACCAGTATCGCTATAATCCCTCCATTGTTATAGAAGCTGTTTTGGGAGAACCAATTACAGCAGCAGCCAATGCGCAGATCATCTCCATTGAAAATGATGTAGAGACAGGCGGAACTATAGTATTAAGCCTTGGAAATGGGTATGAACTGACCTATGGTCAGCTGGAGAATTTTACAGTTGAAGTGGGTGATTACGTGGAACGAGGGGACATCCTTGGGTTTGTTGCAGAACCATCCATTTTCTATTCACTTGAAGGCAGCAATGTTTATTTCAAACTTACCAAAGATGGATTACCGCTTGATCCGCTGACTATCATGGAGTAAAAGATGGGAGATAAGAGGATGCTCTATATACAAAATGGGCGAATCATGACAATGAGCGGTCCGGTATTGGAACATGGTAACGTTCTGATCAGAAATGGTAAGATAGAGGCGGTAGGAGAGGAGAATCTCCTACCGTCTGACTTTCAGGGCAATATCATTGATGCGTCTGATTGCCTGGTTCTGCCCGGATTAATTGAGGCTCACTGTCATGTGGGTATTACAGAAGAAAAGAAGGGTAAGGAGGGGGATGACTGTAATGAGATGGTGGAACCGATAACGCCGTATCTTCGAGCGATTGATGCAGTCAACCCGATGGATGCTGCCTTCCACGAAGCGGTACGTGCCGGAATTACTTCTGTTATGGTGGGACCCGGAAGTTCTAATGTTGTAGGCGGACAGTTTGCATTTATTAAAACATTTGGCAGGCGTATTGATGATCTGATTGTAAAAGCTCCGGCGGCCATGAAGGTAGCCTTAGGAGAGAATCCAAAGGTCAATTATGGCGGACAGAATCGAATGCCATCTACCAGAATGGCAATAGCGTCCATGCTACGGGAAGAATTGTTTCTAGCCAGACAGTACCTGGAAAGAAAAGAAAAGGTCAACTCGGATTTTGAACCAGATTTTGCCATGGAGTGCTATGTGCCGGTACTGAAGGGGCAGATCCCTCTAAAAGTACATGCTCATAGAGTGGATGATATTTTTAGCGCGATAAGAATAGCCAATGAATTTGGTATTAGAATTACACTGGATCATTGTACGGAAGGACATTTAATTGCCAAAGAAATTGCACAGAGTGGATTTCCGGCAATTGTTGGACCTCATCTTGCCAGCCGCAGCAAGATTGAGATACAGTATGCTTCCTTTAAAACCGCAGGAATATTGCATGATGCTGGAGTTGAGATTGCCATAACGACAGATCATCCGGTATCCTTAATTCAATCATTGCCACTTTGCGCTGGTCTGGCGGTAAAGGCTGGACTTCCTTTGGAAGAAGGATATCGCGCCATTACAATTAACGCAGCAAGAATATGTGAGGTGGCCGATCGTGTAGGCAGCATACGAGTGGGAAATGATGCTGATATCGCTGTCTTTACCGGAAATCCAATGGAAACATTTACCGAGACGCTCTATACTATCATTGATGGTGAAGTGGTTTATCAACGAAATGATGGAATAAATTAAATAGATATATGACCTCCTCTGTGATAAAATTAAGTAGCATGGTTCCACAGGGGAGGTTTTTTGTGAGATTTCCAGAATGCAGTAAATACGGTGGATACCAATTCAACTAATGTCATAAAGATATGGATAAACGATGCACGCAGTATAAATAGATTCGTATTTGCGGTATAATCAGCTTATGAAATTAACGAAAAGAAGAATGAAAAGAATATTGGCTTTGATGTGCCTGGTGATATTGTGTGGTTGTGGCAATCGGGAAGTGGCGCAGGATTCAACTGTAATCGAGACCGTTCTGAATGATGTTCCTTATGGAACACTCTTTGGATCAACAGAGGAGATTATCTATGATGTGCGAGAGCCTGCCTGGTGTCATTGTGGATTTGAATGGATATGAGCCGGATGCAGAGAAAAATGTACTCTTCTGTGGGAACGAGCTGTCAGAAGTTTTTTTTGTGATTGATGCTAAGACAGAGATGGAAGTATATGCCGGGGTGATGAAGGAATGCGGTATAGACAGTGATAGCCAGAAGACTGTATACTGTGGTTCTTTTACCGAGGTTACCACTCCGGGGACTTATTATATATGTACTGATAAGATTGGGAGATCCTATGACTTCGTGATAGATCAGGATCTGTATCAGCAACAGTTACGCGCCCTTTGTTGTGTCCTTTATGATATGCGCTGCGGTTATGCTTTGGAGAATTGCACGCATCCGCATGATGCCTGCCATACCAATCAGTCAGCGCTGGCATTGGAGAATGACAGCTATCTGGATGTATCGGGCGGATGGCATACGGATGGACAGTATAACAAGGATATAGTAACTGCGTCAGGGATTATTCTGAATCTGCTGATGGCATATGAACTCAATCCTAACGCATTTACGGATGATTTTGGATTGGAATACAGTGGGAATGGAGTTCCGGATATTCTTGATGAGATTGCTTATGAGACCAACTGGATGCAACGGATGCGGGATTCTTTTGGCGGTGTGTCCGGAGGTGTCGTTGTGGACAATCCAACGGACTTTGTGAATCCGGAAATGGATCAGGGCATTGCTGTGATTGAAGAGATTTCTACTGAAGCGACAGCAGCTTATGTAACGGCAATGGCGCGATTTGGCGGCATTTATAAGGACTTTAATTCTGACTATGCAGACCAGTGCCTTTACTATGCGGAACAGGGCTATCGATATCTGAGCAGCATTAATATAACTGATCCACAGTCAATGCAACCTGCAATCTGGTATATGGTAAATGCGGAGTTGTTCAAAACGACAGGCAAGCAGGCTTATCATATAGTAATCAAGCATCTGATCAGTACACCGGAAAATGTATTCTTAAATGAGGATGGCGAGGGATGCATGGAACCAATCAACCCGGTATTTTGGGGTAATTATGCATATATTACAACGAATCGATATGCGAAGGTGGATATATGTACTGCGATCATGGAAAATATTATGGAAGAGGCAAAGTGTGTGAGCGAGGAATCGGATGCCAGTCCCTTTCTGGTTGATACTTCGCTATATACAGCAAAAGACAACATGCGAATATTGGATGAGATGCAGGTTCTTACCTATGTCAATTATCTGATTACGAACAAGGAATATCGAACTTTGATACAGGAGCATATGCACTATCTGATGGGAAGAAATCCGCAGAGTACTAATTATATGACTGAATGTGGAATTATGACAAGCGTGTCAGATACTGATTATTATTGCATTGGTTATCAGAACGAATTATACTATAATTCTGTTTTGATACTGGTTTTGTCTAATATAAACAATGAGTATGAGATACAGAATTAACTGGAGGTAGTATTTGAGCAGAATAGAAGAAGTGAAGAAAGAACGCGCGTTGCTTGTTGGTTTGTGCATGGTATCAGAGGAAGATTTTACACTGTCGATGCAGGAGTTATGGGATCTTGCCGAGGCATGTGATATGGACGTGGTCGGACATATAGACCAGAAGCTTAAGCAGGCAGATAAAGCAACCTATATTGGTCCGGGAAAGGTTTTAGAAGTATTAGAGGTTGTGAATGAGACAAAGGCTGATCTGGTAATATTTGATAACACTCTGTCACCAAGCCAGATTCGTAACCTGCAGAATGAATTGTGTTGTCCTGTTATTGACAGAACAGCATTAATCCTTGAGATTTTTGAAAAACGTGCAAGGAGCAGGGAAGCCAAACTACAGGTTGAAATAGCCAAGTTACAGTACATGCTTCCAAGACTGGTTGGTCTGCATGAAGCATTGTCCAGACAGGGCGGTGGCGGTGGAAGCCGTGCGAATAAAGGTGCCGGTGAGAAGAAGCTGGAACTGGACAGAAGAAAACTGGAACACAGGCTAAATGAACATCGTAAGGAATTGGAGCAGATTAAGAAAGAACGCGTGACGCAGAGAAAGCGTCGTAATGACACAGGGGAAATCCGTGTTGCTCTGGTAGGATATACCAATGCAGGCAAATCCACGCTGATGAATGCCATGCTTGAGAAGTATTACCCGGAAGAGCAGCTTCCAAACGAGAAGAAAGTATTCGTCAAGAATATGCTGTTTGCCACGCTGGATACGACGGTTCGAAGAATCGCACCTCCGGGACATCAGCCATTTCTTTTGTCGGACACGGTTGGCTTTATTTCCAACCTGCCGCATCATCTGGTAGATGCCTTTCATTCTACACTTGAGGAGGCTGTTGAGTCAGATCTTTTGCTGCAGGTAGTAGATTTTTCTGATTTTAACAGAGATCATCAGATTCAGGTAACCACGAAAACATTACAGGATTTGGGAGCTACAGATATTCCGACGATTTATGTGTATAACAAAGCAGATTTATGTATGGATGGGAAAATGCTTCCAATCATCAGGGGCAATCGAATCTATCTGTCGGCACAGAATGATGTGGGGCTGGATGAACTCTTAGAACTGATGGAGAAACAACTGGCAGATCGGTATCGCGAAGGAATCTTTCTGTTCCCATATGATAAAGGTGCAGCAGTATCCTATCTGAATGAAAATGCAGTTGTGCTTGGTACGGAATATGAAGAAGGTGGCATTCGTATGGAACTTAAGATGAAAACAGAAGATTTTGGAAGATTTGAACAGTATTTGGTACAACCAAAATAAATTCCGGAGCTATATGGTACCAATTATTTATTTGCTATAATATTTGGGGATGAACGAAGGGAGGAACAATAATGAAGTATGATGTATTAATCATTGGGGCAGGACCGGGTGGAATCTTCTCGGCCTATGAATTAATCAAGAGAAACAGCAGACTTAAAATCGGTGTTTTTGAGGCAGGGAACCCTCTGGATAAACGTAAATGTCCGATAGATGGTAAGAAAATCAAGACCTGTATTGGATGTAAACCTTGCTCTATTATGAATGGATTCGGAGGAGCAGGCGCTTTTTCTGATGGAAAATATAACATTACCAATCAGTTTGGCGGTACGCTCTATGAATATGTAGGTAAAAATCGGGCGATTGAGCTGATGAAATATGTGGATGAGATTAACTGTGCGCATGGAGGCGCCGGAACCCATCTTTATTCCACTGCAAATACAAAGATAAAAAAACTGTGTCTTCAAAACGGACTTCATCTTCTGGATGCTTCCGTGCGTCATCTTGGCACCGATATTAATTATGTTGTCCTGGAAAATATTTATAGTGAATTGAAAGATAAAGTTTATTTCTACTTTAATACACCTGTGGGACAGGTATTAAAAACAGCAGACGGATATGTTGCAAAGACAGAAAAAGGCGAGTATGAAGGTGATTACTGTATTATTTCCGCAGGAAGAAGTGGTAGCAAATGGATGGAGAGTGTCTGCCGTGATTTGCAGATTCCGACCAAATCCAACCGAGTAGACATCGGTGTGCGGGTTGAACTTCCGGCAGAAGTATTTTCTCATCTGACAGATGAACTCTATGAAAGTAAGATTGTCTATCGTACAGAAAAGTATGGTGATTTGGTACGTACCTTCTGCATGAACCCCAAGGGAGCAGTAGTCAATGAAAACACCAATGGTATTGTTACAGTGAATGGACATAGCTATGAAGATCCGGCGAGACAGACGGATAATACGAACTTTGCCCTTCTTGTGGCCAAACATTTCTCTGCACCATTCAAAGACAGTAACGGATATGGAGAGAGCATTGCCAAATTATCAAACATGTTAGGTGGTGGTGTTATCGTACAGAGATTTGGAGATCTGATTGCCGGTAAGAGAAGTACAGAATCCAGAATTGAAGAAGCATTTATCACGCCAACGCTTGCAGCGACGCCCGGAGATCTGAGTCTTGTTATGCCCAAACGTATTCTGGATGGTATCATTGAAATGATCTACAAGCTCGATAAAATAGCTCCGGGTACTGCCAATGTGGATACTCTGCTCTATGGTGTGGAAGTCAAGTTCTACAACATGGAAGTTGAAATTGATGAGAATCTTCAAACGCTTCATAAAAATCTGTTTATCATTGGTGATTGCAGTGGAATTACACATTCCCTCTCCCATGCATCTGCCAGCGGAGTTCATGTTGCCCGTTACATCGCACAAGAGTAACCTTCGATTTCTATAGCATTTTCAGATTTTTCAAGTAGGCTTCTCTGATCTGGTTTTGAACAAGATCACAGAGGCCTCTTTTGCCGTCACGATCAAGAGCTGCAACATCGATGGGAGGCAGATACTCAATGATAACGGGGCATTTGCGAATCAGGGGAAGATGATCTTCAAAGATGGCAGAGGTGTTGGTTAATACGACCGGTACAATCTTACATCCGGATTTCTCAGCAATCTTAAAGCTGCCCTTATGAAATTCAAGAAGCGGCTCCTCTGTTTTATTGCGGGTGCCCTCCGGAAAAATGGCGATGGAAATTCCCTGATTGATTTTGTCGGAACAATCGCTGATTGTTTTCATTCCTTTGCGGATATCGGAACGGTCAAGAAATTCGCAGTGAAGATTCTTCATCCACTGTGTCAGTGTCAGATAATGAAGCATTTCCTTTTTGGCGACATAACCGGTTAATCGCGGAACACGAACATAGGTCAGGATGATATCGAAGAAGCTTCTGTGATTGAGCACATAGAGAACGGGTTCTTCTGTTGGAACGTTTTCTTCACCAAGAATGGTCAGCTTGGTTCCGGCAAGAAAAATGATAACATGAAAAGCCCAATGAACAATCGCGAGGCTGCTTCGGGATTTGGCATTCTTATTGATGAGTCCAACAATCCATTCTACTAACTGGATGGGGATAGATAGAATCAGAAAGATAATTACGAAGAGAAATGTCAAGATAATTCGAATCATGTTAAATAAATCCTTTCTTTTGTGATATTGCATCGTTTATGACAGCAATGTCATTATTGGTTAAACCATACAACTGATTGACCGCATGGTTTAATTGCTCATTTAATTCATCGCTCATTATACCATAATTCTGTACGTTCGTAATCTGCAAGTTTACCAAAGACTCTATCTCACTTTGGGTCGGTGCATCTGGAATTGGGATGGGCAGACTTTCCAGGTGCCGACGTAATAATTTGACAGAGGGGAATCGCTTCTTTAAGTAAAATGCTGCCACACGGCTATTCAGAACAGCAAGAAGGTAGAGTGCTGTAACACCGTCTATATGCGGGATCAGAAGGTTGCAACTGTTAAGTGTAAGCATTTGCTGATTATCATAAGTAAAGACAATCTTATTTCCAATGAAACGATAAAGCAGTTTTTCCTTAGCACGATAGTACATTTCTCTGGCACATTGCTGATAAAGAGAGGGCTCATATTGAATGAAGGAATAGGGACCGCGCGTGCCATATGGCACCAGATTCTCCCCTCGTAAGATCTTCTCACTCTTAGCAGTGAGAGGAGAGTCCTGCAGAAAGCGTCTGTTGTCTCCTGTAACAATACCCAGAGCAAATGTTGCCTGTCCGGCAAGGGTTGTATATTGCGCCTGTTGTGTCAGGGAGGTGATTTGCTGTAGCAATTGATACTCTGCATCATTGGCACGAAGCATCAGAGAGTCTGCATCGTTAATGCTGCGGTTTTCTATTATATAGTGATGTGTAGCATCATTTACCCGTAAATGATGCAGACCCGGGTGCAGAAAATCCTTTGCTATCGTCAACAGAACAACAGGACAATCAACCCCAAAGAAGCAATTGCCAAGATAATGAAGCTCGATCAGATTACTCTTAGTCAATATCATTTGCCTAAAATCTTTGTGAAGATGGACTTCCAGAAGAGACAGCGGAAGCAGGCAGGAGATGACAGAGGTACTCTCTTGATGCTGCAGTGCCGCTTCTATAAACAGGGCGGCAGTATCTGTTGCGTGATTACAGAGGGTATAATTATTTTTGAGTAATGCAAGGGTTGCCTGATCCTGCCAGGAACCCCAGGGGGGATTTCCAATAACGGTTGCATTATTACATGATGGATAGTGCAGGAGAGAATCTGCGCAGGTAATGTTCTGATAAAGTATGTTTAGGTCAGAAACTGCGTAGTTTAACGAAAGGTTAATCCGTGTGATTGACACGGCAACGGGATCACGATCCTGTCCGTAGAGGGAAGACAACGGAATCTGTTGTTGTGCACATACCAGCAGAAACTGTCCGGTGCCGCAGGCCGGATCCAGCAATTGTCCGTGATAACAACGCTCTGGAAGACTGGAAATTAATCGCTTTGCAAGCATAGCCGGAGTATAATAGATGCCACCAAGCTTACGATTACCAAGGTTGGACAGTGAGATATAGAGCCATCCAAGCAGATCTTCATAGGGAAGAAATGGCATAGACGGAAAATGAAGTAAAAGCCGGGTCTGTTCTATAGTCAGCGCAGGAGTCATGGCGTGACTCATGCTTTGCAGCAAATCCTTAAGCAGTGGGGCATAGATTCCTGCTTTTTTAGGCGTTTTTAGAAAGGTAATGCTATAGGGGCGCTTCAACTGGATGCATTTGCCGGTTTCAATCAATAGCTGGAGGCTGTATTCTACGAGAATAAAGGGAAGCAGCGTATTAATATCTTCCTCTGAAAGAGACTTAAGACAGGTGAGAAGCTGTTGCAGCTTCTGCGCGTAGGATTTTTGCACACTACTATCCTGTGAGAGATAATCGGTATATAAACAGCGTTTGTTGGCGGCAGATTTGTTTCGTCTGCTTCTCAGCCGGTTGGATTGAGATAGTTTTGAATATAGCATATCCAGCTCGGCTTTGCTGATGCGCTTATTGTCTTGGGACATAGGAAGAAGACCGGATCGAATCCAGTTACGAACCGTTGCGTCAGAAACCTTTAAATATTCACTTGCTTCGTGAATTGTATAGTTTAGCATGGTAATCTCCATTCTTTTGACATTACGTTCTATTATACGATAACAGATTTCATTATATTTTCCTAATATAAATTGCATAACGTTGCTACAGATAGCATAGATTGAAGTAGGAATGGATAAGAGGTGTGCTATGATTAGAAAATGTATTATGATTTTAATGATACTTCCTTTGCTGTATGGCTGTACAATCAGGGAAGGAACCGAAGATAAGGTCAGAGATGTCGAATTTACGGTGCTTTCAAGAGATGATGTTTTGCAGGAGTTCTTAGAATTCATTCTGGAGAAACAGGAGGAGCCATTTAAGTTAACCTATACCACAGAGGAGTATCTGTATATTGCGGTGGGATATGGCAGACAGGAAAGTGGTGGATACAGTATCGCAATCAAAGATTTCTATCTGACGGAGAATACGCTGGTCATTGATACGGAGCTGATTGGCCCGTCGGTATCAGCAGATCAGATTCCGGCAGAATCATTTCCCTTTGCGGTCATTAAGACGGAGAAAATGGATCAGACAGTTGTATTTCAGTAGATAATCAGAATGTCATGTGATAAAATATTCTCAGAAGTCTGCACTTATACAATGTGAAGAGATGTATCGCATCATTGTACATATCCTCGGAAGGATAGATAGGTTATGAGATTAGGGTTTGCACTGGTATTGATGGTCATGGCCGTATGGGCTATACATATGAGTATTACGGCGCTTGTTAACCGGGGGTCTAAGAGCAATCGACAGAATTTGGTTTTTGCGGTTATGTGCATTGGCAGTGCTGTGTGGAGTGCCGGGTATGGATTACTTGTTCTCCAGAACAATCCGGGATTCCCGTCACTGCTCTGCCGTGCTGTTGCACTACTGGGTATCTTTTTATTTCTGGATTTTTCTGTGGTAACTTACTTATATTGGACCGACGTTAAACACAATGGTAAATTAGTGATTCTTACGCTCTGGATTCTGATATCTGCGGTAATCTATCCTTATATTGTTATGGACGATGAAGTACAGTTTATAATGACTTCTTTTGGCATGTCTTATATTATAGGAACTTCCATCTGGAGAGTGTTTTATATTATTTTTGTTACAGTATCTCTTCTTGTGCTGATTATCATTTCTCTTAATATCTTCAAGAACAATAGTAAAGTTCGTATACGCCGAATCGTATTTGGTATGATGGGATGTGAAATAGCATGTCTTGTAGGGATGGGATATGATATTAAGGCATTTGCGATGGCGGAGCCCTTCTTCCCATTTAATGCAGTGGCACAGTTCATAGGCCTGATCTGTATCTATCGTGTCCTGATTGCGACCAATCGTAATCGTATCTCAATTAAAAATATTTCAGAATTTATTTACTATAATGTAGAATTTCCGATTTTGATTTTTGATGAAATGGGACAACTTGCTATTATCAATCGATATGGCATGGATTTCTTTCAAAAA
>Ga0116143_10003537_pt1 | contig 15622 bp, 13 predicted proteins | sample AD_UKC034_MetaG_FD_89745 | JGI IMG/M metagenome (GOLD analysis project Ga0116143, IMG submission 89745) | Active sludge microbial communities of municipal wastewater-treating anaerobic digesters from USA - AD_UKC034_MetaG | ecosystem: Engineered > Bioreactor > Anaerobic > Digestate | place: USA...
AACCGGCTATGGAATCAATCAGATCGGTGCGAGCGACATCAACAACTTCGTGGGAAAGAGCAAATTCGGAACGGCGGGCACACCGCTTGAGGACGTACACGCCGCCGATACCGTGCGAGCCGACATTGCCTTCAACCTCAACGGCACTGACGGGGTGTCTGATTCTTCCAGTGGCGTGCCGACGGCGTTGACTGTTAGCGGCGGGATCGTGACATCGGTCACGAAGACGGATAGCCCCACGTTCACCAACCTTGCTCTAAGAACAACATCGAGCGCAAACTTCCCGACGTTCTATTGTGCGGATTCCTCTGCGAACTACACGCCTTGGTTCCGCAACGATGGCCGATCCGTAGAAATGACGCTTGACTCGTTTCGCGATTCTACATCGGGGTCGTTCCTCGCTATGCGACACGCCAGAGGTTCGGTTGCTTCCCCGAAAATTCTAAAAAACAACGACGAAGTCGCCAGTTTCTTCGCCCGAGCTTATGATGGTGTTTCAGCTTGGCGAAACGCTGCTGGACTGATGTTCTTTGTGGATGAAAACCCGACGTTGGGGTATTCGCCTCCCACAAGTATTCGATTCTACGTCTCGAACGGAACAACCACATCGTGGCAGTGCGTAGGTGCATTTCAATATGACGGCAAGTTTGGCGTTGGTACTCTGGCCCCTCAGGAAGGCATTCATTGCACAACTAAGATTAGAGCGGATTCCGCCTTCAACCTCAATGGTACGGACGGAGTAACACAAGTTGCTTCCGCTGGCACAGTGTGCGATGTGACTGCTCTGGCCGGCGGGATTGCGACGGCCCAGACGCAGATTACATACGCCGCAGACGGCACGTATAACTTCGATGCGACAAGCGGCAAGGTGTCCTCAATCACGATAACCAATGGCCGGATCACGGCTATCACAACGGCATAGTAGGAGGATAAGATGAGTTGGAACACAGATTGGTCCACGACCATGCCGACCGTGGAGGCATTCCAGGGGAAGACATCCTATGGGGCAACGTACACGGATTGGACGGGATACAACGATGCGGTGAAGAAGTACAACGCCGCACAACAGGAGAAGCAGTATCAGCAGGGATTAAGCCTGTACCAGCAGGCTGCAAAGCTGTTCCAGAACAACGGGGTCTACAACACGGCCTACAACAACGCCAAGAAGAAATCCGTGGCATCGACCATGTCAAGTCTGGTCAGCAGAGGTCTCGGCAATCTTGCCAATGCGGCGACAGCCGGTGCAGCGTATGACGCGGATAATTGGGCCAACTATGAGATGATGAGAATGAATGCACTGTCCCAGGCGTTGCAGAACATGGGGCAGTATGTGGGAGGTTACACTCCCACGCAGGCCCAGGGCATGTCGGTGACGACCACATACCCGCAATCGAGCAAGAACACTTCGACTGTCTCGTCCGGCAGCGGCAAACTGTCTGCCGGGCAATCGACGGCGAAGTCGCCATTCTACGGAGTCAGTTTCCTATGATCGGGCAGAATGTAATCGGGGGCGTGACAGACGCGAGCGGAAACACGTTGAAGATGGTGACGCTCGGGAACACGCGGACGGGCCAGGATGAAACGCTCTTCAGCATGAACGGTCAACTGAGTCCGCTCGACGCCAGGCCGCAAGGCATGGAAGGTCAGCCGTGGGTCGGATTCTCCGCTGATCCGACCCCGGACCCGACGCAGACGCCGCAGGGACAGGACAATGAGTACGTCTCCGCTCTCAATCGTCAGTTCGACGCCAAGGGCAGTGAGTTGGACACGCACTTCTCCAGGCAGGAAACGGCGATCCGCCAGCAGTTCCAGAACCTGTTGGAGAACTTGCAGGGCGAGTACCAGATCGAGCGGAAGTACATCGAGCAGACGCCGATGGACCCGAAACAGCGAGAGGCGGGAGTCCAGCAACTGAACCTCAAGTACGAGAAGCAAATCTACAAACTCAAGTCCGAGGCAGAGCCGTACTTCGCCGAACTCAAGCAGAAGCGTGACACGGCCATGTTCCAGTTGGAGTCCAAGCGGACAGAGGGGCTCCAACGCCTACAACTGGTGCGGGAGCTTTCCGACAAGGGCATGATTACCGATCCGGCTGCGGCAGTGCAGGAACAGCTTCAGGTCGTCGGCGTCAGTCTCCCGTTGACGGCCTTGAAGCAGCCCACGCAACGGCGTCAGCTTGGCGACATTCAGTCGGAACTCGACGCCGTGAGCAGAGCGCTCGGGGTGTTCATGCCGAACAAGAAGGGCAAGCCGATGTTCGACAAGCGGGGCAACCTGCTTCGGAATGTTCGGTTCTCGGAGACCGGGGATGAAGCGGATTCGCGTGCCACGACGGCGGAAGAGCGGCTCCTCGGGGATCAGTTGCTGCAACGCAGGCGAGAGCTTTGGCAGGAGAAGAACGATCTGCTCCTGCAAAAGAACGTCGGCCCGATGCAGCGTGGAATGGCAACGGCAGGCAACATGCAGAGCACGCCGTTTGCGAAGGGGGTAGCAGGCCAGATGCCGAAGCAGGCATCGGGTCCGGCACCCAAGTACATGACGAACAAAAAGACCGGCCAGAAGGCCGTGAGCTATGATGGGGGTAAGACGTGGCAACTCGCGACGAACTGATCGCTCAAGGGTTTCAGCCGGACGATGTGTTGACGGCCAGTGCTTTGCAGGCAGCGGGCTTCACGCCCGAAGGAGAAGAGGAAGAGGGTTTGTCCTTCTTGGAGAAAGCCCAGTTCATCAGTCCTCTGCTCGGCCTGTCCGCTCTGGATCGTGCCGCTCGCAAGGCCGTGCTTGGTCCCGCGAAGAAGGCGGCGACTGAAGCCTTCAAGGTCGGTCGTGCCGATAAGGCAGCAGGGTTGCGGGAGGGCCTTATCCCTTGGACCCCGGACTGGTTGGACTTTGTCATTCCCGGCTTGGATTCCAGACTGAAGACTAAGGCTGAAGAAATGCGGGCCGAAGTGAACCCCGAGATGCAGGATCGTGTGTCACAGCAGTTGAGCGAGGGGAAGTTGTGGCCGGTGCAGGAAGGTCAGAAGTGGTATCAGATCGACCCGGCTTTGATCCCCGAGGCGATCAACACATGGGCCGCGAGTGCTGGCGATCAGGCCGCGACCATGATCCAGACCATGCTCGGCAAACTCGTCGGCGGTATCGCCGGTCGTGTCGGCGGTGCGGCAGTCGGCGGGGCCGTGGGCAATGCCCCCGGTGCCGTCACGGGTGCGACTGTGGGCGGCAAGATCGGCGGGCACATCGGCGGGGCCGTGCCGAACATCGCGAACGAGACGGCTGGCTTCATGCACGATGCGGAGTTCTGGGGGATCGGCGACAAGGAGATCATGGAGGAGAATGCCCGGTACTACGGGCTGGCTTCCGGCCTGATGGAGTATGCCCAGAACGCAGTGGAGCTTGCCGCTGCGAAGGGCGTGCTGAAGTTGTCGAACACAAAGGCCGTCAACGCTCTGAAGAAGAACTTGATCGTCAAGGGCCTCAAGGAACTTGGCATCAACGCAGGCGAGGGTCTGATGGAAGTGAGCCAGGACGCACTTGAGCGGTTCTTCCTGCGTCGGGCCGCTGGCCAGATGCAGCAGGCTGACCCGAGCTTCAAGATGCCGGACATTCCGGACACGTTTGCCGGTTGGAAGCGGACATTCGCCCAGGCCGCAGGCACTGCCGCCATGATGCGTGGCGCCGGTCATGCGATCAGTCGTGGCGTGCAGAATGTGCACAGGCAGTTCCAGAAATCCTATGCAGAAAATGCTGGCGAGAACCCGTTGATGCAGGAGCCGCGAGGCTCCGAGTTCCGCCCGGAGCCGCGAGTCATGCCGCAGGCTGATGTCGAGCCAATCGACAATGAGCAGTTGCGAATCGAGGGCGAGGAACTTTTGCCCGAGGAGCAGGCCGCTCTGGAGCAACTTGAGGAGGAATTTAGAGGTCAGGGCAGTTCTACACAAGACGAAGAGGGATACATGATCGTCGGCGGCGGTGAAAGAGGAGTCGTCGAAGGCAATGTCAAGCCGCGTCTCTACATCGGCAACGTCACGCGTAGGGCCAAGAATGCGTGGGCTGCGATGCTGAACCGCGTCCGCGAGAAAGAGGAGCAACACGGCAAGGAGGTCGAACCAAAGGACTTGGGACAACACAGGGAAGGGCCGTTCCCGACCAAGCGGACTCAGATCGAGATGACCGTGGATGAAGCCCGTGATCTCGAACGGCAGCTGACGGATGTGATAGACGAACGACTGGCCGAGAGCAAGCCGTTTGATTCAAAGGAATTGGCGTTGCTCAAGGCTACATGGGGCGACGTGAAGGAACTACGAGAAGCGTTGGGCCTGCCTACGGGACGAATGCCGTTCAGGGTGATCCACGCTGACAAGGTGCGGATCGCAGTCGTGCCGAGCACGACAGAGCGTGTCTACGTCGGCATCGAGGGCCCGAACAAACGCATTTTGGCCGATTTGTCACACAATGATCTGGTTACGCAGGGCGAGGCTATCAAAGCCGCCATGAAGAAGGCAGCAGCAGCAGCCAAGCACGCATTCAGTGTCGGTGGCAAGGAGGCTCAGAAGAAGCTGCGGGAACAGGTACGCGAGTTGAAACGAAAGGCCAGGGCAATCCGTCTGGCCAGGATCGCCCGCAAACGGCTGGCGAAGGAACTGACACGGAAGGTATCGAGCCGCATCGACCCGTACTATCGGCAGGCCATCCAAACCATCGTAGATCGTGTGGACCCAACGAATCGAAGCGACGCCACACAGCGTCGAATCGACGGTCTGCAATCCGCTATCCAGCAGGACCAGACAGTGGCAGAACGGATTCAGAACCCGACGGATCGGCGACTGCTTAGAAAGGCAGAGCAAGTGCCGCTGAATCGCATTAGTACGCGACAGCTTGAGACTCTCGTGGAAGAACGCCGCCGATTGCAGTCCGAGGGCCGATATAAGGCCAAACGACTGCGCGATCTTCATAAGCAGCAAACAGTCGGATTTGTGTCTGATGCCGTGGAGACATTGAAGTCTGTTTCCCGAAGAGATCGGTTGGCCCCAGGCCGGGAAACGGACAATGCAGCATGGTTCCAGAAGATGTGGGACAAGTGGCGTGGTGCCAAGGGCGAAGCGGGCTTCGGGACGTATCGAATCGACCGAATGATGGAGTACCTGGATGGGTTCAAACGCGGCTTCTTCACGCATATCTGGGAGAAGGTGAAGGCCGATCTTCACACGTCCCGCGAACGTCGTTCGATTCGCGTCCGCGAATTCGTCCAGTTCATGAAGGACACTGGCATTGACGGGGCACAGTGGATGATGACGAGCCTGCCGTTCCGCAGAAGTGACGGCACGGTTCACAACCTGACTCCGTGGCAGTTGATCGGGGCCTACATCCAGTCAAAACATCCGACTGGAAAAGGCCACTTGGTCGAAGGAAACAAGTTCAGCGAAGGGGACATCAGACAGATCGCACGGATGGTGGAAGGCGATCAGAAGATGACCGCCGCGTACAACTGGATCGTTGAACGGCAGAGAGCACAGTGGAAGGCCCTGACCGATAGGCTGCGCGCGATAGGCGTAGACCCGACACGGTTCAAGGAGATCACGGAGTACCTGCCGTTGATGATCGCCGATATGGACATGGTGGAGCAGGATGATGTGCTACATAGATTCCTGGAGCAGTTCGTGCCGCAGGAGCTTCTGCCGAAGGGATTCTTGAGGGAGCGAAAGGAAGGGGCAAGCCAGTCAATCGAGTTGGATGCCATGCTTCTGTTCATGCACAGCATCGATCAGGTGGAACACGTCATGGCGATGGCGCCGATTCTGACTCGATTGGGATCGTTGTTGGGCAATGCGGAGTTTCACAAGGCGTTGAATGGCGTGACATACGGCAAGGGGACAGACATTCTTACGCAGTGGTTGACGGACATCGGGAGAGACAGAGTAGTTCGCGAGCAGGCGTGGTACGACAAGATCGTCCATTATCTGCAACGCAACGCCGTGCTCTATGCCATCGGTTGGAATTTTCCATCAGTCCTGAAGCAGATTCCGGCGTTGTTCGTCGGGTTTGCGGAAGACTCAAACATGGTTCGATTCTTGGTCCCGAATCTTATGTCGCTCAGTAGCCCGGAACGATTCCGCGAATTTCGGGACGAAGTGCGGTCCAAATCGTCCGTATTGCGGCACCGGAACATCGAGCCGGAATTGCGGGCCATGTGGAACAAGAAGCACTTGCAGGCCATGATGAAGAAGCAGTTCGGAAAAAGGAGCATCGAGTTGGATGCTGCCGCGACTTCTTGGATGCGTTCCACTGACGATTGGCTGACAACGCTTGTGTGGAAATGTCGCTATGACGCCGTGATGGACGCCGGTCTCGACGAGAGAACTGCGATCCGACTGGCGGATTCCGCCGTGCAGAAGACACAACAGATGGCGAGCCCCGAGGACCTGCCACACCTATTTCGCGGTGGCACAATTTCCAACATTATCAACCTGTTCCAGAATCAAGCGAATCAGGAGTTGAACTACTGGATTCACGACATCTACGGCAAAGCCGCACATGGCAGGTTGACAGCCGGGCAAGTGGCATGGCGTGTGATGATGGCCACGATTCTTCCGATTGCTGTTTACAACGTCGTCAGTCACGGAGGGAAGAAAGATGATGAAGAGGACGAGCAGTCATTTGCAACAGGGGCAGCTGGCTACATGCTCGGAAGCCTACCGCTCGTCGGACGAGTAGCAAATATGGTTGTGAATGGATACGGCGGCGAGGCTGATCTGTGGGCAATGCCAATGGAAGGCATCGAGCAGGTAGCATCCGGCGTCCGACGCGGTGATATGACGACAGCGTTGAAAGGTGTGGCCAAGACAAGTACGCTGGCTCCCACCGGAGGACTAATCAACAGTCAGTTGATCCGTACTGTCGAAGGAATGTTTGATCTGCAAAGTGGCGAGACAGATGATGCCAGACGCTTGATATGGAGTAAGGCGATGCTCGGTGAAAAGCAGGAGCAAAACACTTCAAGGAAAGGGGGTATTAGGTGACGGACCATGATTTGTTGATCCGGTTGGGTGAGAAGATGGACTCAATGAGTCTCTTGTTGTCAAACCACCTTCATCACCACTTCCTGTACAACATGGCGTTATTCACTGCGTTTCTGAGCGTAATCGGCGGACTTGTCCTGTGTTGGATGAAAGGCCGAGAGAAGCCAGCTCGGAAGCGTTAAGCACTTTGGCTTCGTGCCAATTAAACACCAGAGGGGTCGATCCATACGACGGATCGACCCCTCTTTTTTCGTTTCGGAGGAACACAGCATTCACCACTCGCTCCATCGGGATCAATCCGAACAGCCCGCCGTTGCACCAGAGAATGGCCTGCGGACACTCACGCAGTTGAGCCTCGATCACTGGCTCGATCGACAAGCTGTCTGTATGTCCTGTGTTGTATCGCAAGGTGACGATGTTTGGCGTGCCGTCGGATGAATTCATCTATGATCCTTTTCGTCGTGAATAATTGACTGCCACGGCGCGGAAGGCGGAACGTCTCTATCGGCCAATGCCTGACCTGGCCGAGCTTCACCAGTACCCCCGTCCTCTTCCGCACATAGTCCGGTACATCTCGAAATGCGAGTAAATCTGGTATTGACACGGGCGAACCCCCCAAAGTATTTGATAGCTGCAACATTGTAGTTCTCCGCCGCTTCCCATTCATCGTCGTGAAAACCAAGATGCTGCTTTCTGCCGTCTATTTGGATATAGGATTCCCACTGTTCTTTTTTCGCATCCCAACTTACACCCTTATAAACACTGCTCGTACCGTTCCGTTTGGCGGAATTCTGATTATTCTGGGAGTGCGTCCCTTCTCTCAAATTGCACCGTCGATTGTCCAGCCCACTCCCATTGATGTGATCTACCGCGGCATCAGTTCCTTTGTCTAAACCGAGTATCAATCTGTGCATTCGCAGGTGCAATCCAAGGCTCTGTGTCACAACATAGGTGGTTCTGCCGTGTGGCAATGCCTCCCAACTAAATGAGGAAAGCCATTCACGATCTGATATGTCCACCAGGCATTCTGCGTCCTTCGCTCCGATCAAAAAAACGTGTGTCCCGGCATCGGCCAACGCCTTGAAGCGGACGCATTCATTTGGGCGATCACCCGAATAAAGAGGGTTTGTTCCTCCGGTATAGGTTTCCCAAGAAATGTACGGAGCGCGATAACATCTTAATCGCCCTAACACTTCATCTATTGCTATGGCCAAAAAGTAACTGCGTGTCTTTGAACGCAAACGCACCAACCATCCAGAAGCGGAACTGGCTGGTAGAGGATTGAACCCCCCTACCAGCCAGACATCTCCGGCATTCAAAGCATTCGTCAGTACCCGGTCATTGACATTCTTCTTGATCCAGTCGATTAGTTCTGACCGTGTGTGGATCATGGTCATCCCCAATAGAGGATCGCGTTGACAGCCGCCAGCAGTCCGGCGGCTATTCCCGTTCGCGGCCTGCCGTGCATGAGGTCATAAGCACACAACCCCATGTAAGGCAGGACCATCGCAATGACCAGCAGCTTGCGGATCATGCCGTCTCCGTCTCCGTTGATTCGGTTGCCGTTATCGACGCCCGGATGCCCTCGATGACGCTCTTGACTGTCTCGGTATCCACTCCCTGCTTGGCCAACTGGTCCTCGATCTTGGACTTCAGTGTCTCCCAGGCGTCCGGACTCACGGTCTTGAATGTCTCGATGGCCGTCACCAGGGCTGTCGTCGTCGCTGTAGTCTGCTTTGCCAATGTCTTCGCGGTCGTCAGTCCCGGCTTCACTTTCTTCCATGCCGCCAACGCACCCGCCAGTGCCGACCCCGCCAACGCACCCGTCGCACCCAGGAAAGGGAGAACATTCGACCCGATCTCTGCTGCGGTCTCTGCGGCCTGAATCACTGCGTTGTTCGGGTCCAGGGCGTAGGTATTGTGCACGGCACCCGTGTTTGGATCGACCACCTGCAAAACGTGACAACCGTCGCAGAGAGTCACCACAGCTGCCAGCATCGAAAGAACGGCCAGAATGAAAAGCGGCACCATCAACGCATTGAGAACCTTCATCAACATCACAATCACTCCTCTTCACACGCAACAGTGTAGAACTCACTTCCGCAACTCGGGCAGGTGCCAATGTCAAACGATGGCTCGCCCGCCCGCTGTACGGTTTTTATCCTTGGATTGCGGAATCTGTGTCCGCAATCACAGCACTCAAACTTGTTCGTTATGGCCTCCCAAGAAATCGCCGCTCCGCAGAACGCTTGATGCGAATGCCTTTGTATGCGTACACCTGTTCTCCCGCGACACTCTTTCGCGTGCGTTCCAGGTATGGGATCACAGTCTTGATCCTGGACTTGAACAACGCCGATCCCATAGGCGTCAAGCCCTCCTCTTCGTAGTAGGCCCGATGTAGCTCATAGAGAGCGCCAGTCGGTGCCCAGAACTCCGGATTATTCCCGAGTTCGCAGTGCTCAGAAATCATCGCAGACAGCGGACTCGACAGTTCGCGAAAGTCCTGAAGGTGCTCCTGCGACGGCATAGGTTCCGTGAACCTGCCGTTCTTCAGAAGACGCCGCAGCCCTTCCAGTGCCCAATTCGCAATGCCCTGGACCTCGGCCTTGAGCCGCAGTCCGAGCGTGCGATCCGGACCCCCTTCTCGCTCGTAGTAGTTGTTCGGGAAGAACAACAGCAAGAACCGTCGCATCATGGCACCCGGTTCATCGTGAAACTTCGGAAGCTCGTTGCCCGCATAGGTGAATCGGGAGAAGAACCGAACATGCACGGCCTCTTTGTATTTGCGGGACACACTAATCATGTCCTGGCCGGTGATCTTCTTGAACTTCTGCAACACCTTGTCCGCATCGACGCGGTTTGCGGCCCGGTCTTCCGAGATGATCGCCGCGTACTTCCCTACCAACTGCTCCAAACCGAACTGGTTTGTCATGTCTTCAATGTTCAGCGGGCAGACCCGCTCGTCTCCGAGCATGGCGGCAAGCAGGTTAATCACAGTGCTCTTGCCGCTACCCGGAACCCCAAACAAAAACAGCATCTGCTGCATGTGGTTGCTGGCGATCATGTTGTAGCCGAACCACTCTTGCAGCAAATCGTGACACCCTTGATCCCCATTGAATACTTCCCGCACGAACCCACGCCACAGTCTGCATATGGCCTTGGGATCGTAGTCATAGGGTAATGTACTCGTGATGAAGATGTCCTGGGTCAAAGGCCGAAGTTCGCCCGTCTCCACGTCCAGCAGACCGTTGCGGAACACAATCGTTTTGGCCACGTCGATGTACTCTCCGCTGTTGATCCGAAACGGCTCGAATACACCCTTCGGAACCTTCACGTAAGCGGCGGCGCCCAGAGCGTGCCGCAAGTCGTGAACGAAGGAAGCCCGTGGATTCAGGCGTCGGCACTTCACATCCTTGCCTGTCTTCTCGATCACGTCGAACTGATTGAAGTATTCATACAGGTCTCTATCGAGCATCTTGTCATCGACCACTTCGTAGTGCGTCCCATTGTGCAAATACCAGTCACCGTGCAACCAATGAAACAGCCGCGTGTCGTGTTTCGTATGCACTTCGTCGATCCACCGTTGGGCCAACTCCAACATGTTGACCTCTTCAATCACCCTGCTCGTGTTCGATTCGTCGGCATACTGGCTGACCCACTGCTCAAACTCCGCAGCGTTCGGATGCCACGCTCGCAGGTCCTTGTGCTTCGTAGGCGGAAGAACCTTCCGGACGGACTTGCACGAGGTCTTGAGAATCTGAAACATCTTCTCCATCCCTCGCACACCCGCCCCATCGTCGTTCTCTCCCACGACAATCACATCACACCCCTTGAGCAGACTCGACAGGAGCTTGCCGCCCCCGTCAGCGGAAGGACGACCTACCGCGACGTATCCCATGTCCATTGCAGCCAGCCGATCCGTGGCCCCTTCGACCACGAGGATCGGCTCGTCCGCCTTTGGCAGGGGGTGCTGGTAGATCAAACCCCGCTCGGAGCCTTTGACCATCACCTTTTTGCCGTTCTTGTACCGTTTGAGCAGGCCGATCACATTTCCGCGTTCGTCCTTCTCCGGCCAGACCCAGGCGTTCTCCAGCGGATAGTACCCTATCTCGTCTCGCTCAATCGACTCGACAGTGACATTCAACTCGCTGGCCAGAAACTCGGCCATTCCAGCGATCATGTTCTGCTGGTATGCGACCAACGACTGCTCGAACTTCGTGGGCGTGTAATTCAGGTTCTGCTTCGGGTCCAGGACATGTAGCCAACCCGCGTCCCCCACCGGATGCTCACTTGGCTCTTTGGTGCAGAGGACAGCCGATCCATTGTCATTGACCATGCAGTATTTCTCACGGCCACATACTGGACACGGGTTATCCTTCTTGATCCTGTTCCAACCCAAAAGAATCTCCTCAAAAAGAAACACCCAGGCGATGCGCCGGGGCGCTCAACCGACAAAAACGTGATTTAGAAATTCGGGTCTTCGGCCATTGTTTCGAGAACGATGTCACGAACGTTGGCCCAAATGCCCTCCTTCTCTACGGCATCCTCTCCGCCCAGGTCCTCGACGGCCTTCAACCATGCTTCTTCGATGTGAGCCGTCGGCAACTCTTTGCCGACGTGCTGCTCAACCTGAGCCCAGGCTTCGTCGGCGTTCGCACAGGTCGCGGGCAGGTCCAGGTGGGCAGCGATCCCACCCGCCTTGGCCTCCGCATCGGCCTCGGCGGGCTTCTCCGGCTCGGCCTTCGGTGCGGCAGGAGGCTTGGACTTCGGGGCCGCTGGCTTTGCGGGTTTCGTCGCTTTGGGCGGCTCGGGCTTGCCCGCAGGCACGGTCTTCGGCTTCGGACCACCGGAGAACTTCTTCAGGGCGGCGGCGAACTTCGCGTCCAGGGCCTTGATCTCTGCCGGGTCCAGCTTCTTCAGGCTGTTGCTCGGATCGGCATCGGCATGATCGATGCTGTTGACGCCCAATCTGTCAGCGAACTCGCCCTTGCCATATCCGACGCGGAACTGCACGAGCATGTCGCTGTAATCAGCCTGTTCCAACTCGGAGAAGCTGCCGCCCGACCAACCGACGGCCTTCTGCAACTTCTCGGCGTTAAAGGTCATGTTCCCGTCTTTGCCGACGAGAATGAAGTAGCCGACCATCTCAGTTTCGTCGTACTTCGACCAGTCCAGCCACTGCTCGGTTTCCGGATCGTACATCTCCGCTGCCTGAAGCCGGGCGACGAACTGCGGGAATCCGCCCTTCGACACGCCAAAGCTCTTGTCGATGATGTGACCACGGAATGTCCCTTCTCTGTCAATCTGACCCATGTACTAATTTCCCCCAATGATTGTGGTTTCGGCCTGCGTTTTCGCGGGCTCGTTGTGTTTGATGTCGGTTGCATCACAGTGCGGGCACATCAACATGCCCGGTGCGACCGTGCTCTCTTTGGGCTTCTCGAATCCCTTGCCGCATTTGTTGCAGGTGAACGGATACGGGATCAGACCCTTCTGCATCTTTTCCTTGCGGATCAGTTTGTCCATAAGAGCAACGGCAAATCGCTGAACGACCTGCTGCTTCTTCGGGTCCCCGTGACATTGCTTGAACTTCAAGCCGCTCTTGCAGGGACACAACTCATTGCGACCAGGAGCCTGACCGCCGACGATGGTGTTCAAACCTTTACTCAATGAAGTCCTCCAAAAATCAATCTCCAAATACCGTCGTCTTCGGGAGTCTTGAACTCCACAACCGAATAGTCCAACGGAATCGTTCGGCTCTTTGCGACGAAATGAATCTCGGGATGGACGAACACGGCCCGCTCGTTGGTGCTTCCGGCCTTGCCCTTCTTGTCCACCACCACATTCGAGTTGTCGATCCGCAAGACGTGATCGGACCAGGCCACGTAGGCGTCCATGATGGACGAGTTCTTTTCGTGGTACAGGTCCGGGGCGTCCATGATGTAATCCTCGCCGCCCGGATTGGCCCGCTTGACTGTTCCGTTCTGAGCCAGCAGGATCACGTTGCGACCGGATCGAACGTGATGGTCCAGGTCGCCAAGGATCAGCCGCATCGTGTCGTACCAGAAGCGATAACCCTTGTGGAAGCCGTACTCCTCGATGTTCTGTGCGATCTGACCCTTCTCGGTCTTCACCCTGCGGAACGTGGCGTACTGTGCGAGGGCCTGAAGCTCCGTGACCGTATCGATCACGATGCTCTTGAACCCGTCGAAGACATCGGACTGCAATGCGGCCCGCACATCCTCGAAGGTCTCGATCCCGCCGACGACCTTGATCGGCTCGCCCGTCACCGGGTGCCTGATCTTGCGACCACCGTCGTCCAGGCCGATCCACACAGGGTCTGGAACCATCGTCGCCAGCGTTGTCTTGCCGACGCCTGATCGCCCGTACAAGATGACCTTCTCGCCTTCATTCTCGCCGCCCCACTCGGAGACGGTGAACGTCTTGTTGCTGAGGACGGCAGTGCTCCGTGGTGCGACGGGTGGGGCCGCGATTCTCGGGGCTGGTGCTTTCGGTTTTGCAACGGGTGGCTTGCTCAACTCTTCTGTTCTCCTTTCTTGACATACCCCTCGGGGCAGTCATTGGGCCCGACCTTCAGCCGCTTCTGGCAGATGGATTGGAACTCACAATAGAACGGGCTCTCGCAGCTTCGGCAGTTCGGCGTCCACAGATCGCCTTGCCCATAGGCACGGATCGCCTTGACATAGCGAGCGAGGTTCTGCTCGAATTCGACAAGCTGCTCGTCGCTTCGCGGAATCTCCCGCTGCTCGAAGTAGAACTGCGGTCGCTCGGCGATGTCCGACAGCAAACGGGCACCGAACATCTCGGTTGTCTCGATGATCGCATTGGCCTTCTTGCCAGGGACAATAAGGGCCGGGGCCTTGTTCACGAGGACGTTCAGGACTTGCTGGCCGTCATCGGAACATTCGACCTGAAACTCTTCATCGCAGTAGATGCCGGTCTTGAGAAACTCCGTGGTGTCCGCCTGGGTCAGCATCTTCGGCTTGATCGCAGGCTTGTGCCACACGTCGTACCAAATGCCGTGAACCAGCAGATCGGTCTCGGCCACACCGTACTGCCGAAGTTCTCCGCGAAGCTGTGCCATGCGAAGGGCGTACAGATACGACGTAATCTGAATGTCATTGTCCAGGCGTGACCAATACGACGTATCGGCCAAGCCCTTGCTTGTGCTCTTGCGTTCGCCGATGTAGAGCAAGCCGGTCTCTTTGTCCCGCATCAGGTGATCCACCTTGCCCACGAGTCGGGCACCCTGGAACTCCCTGCGTGTGTCCGGATTGACAATCGGGATGTCGAACCAGATTTCCGAGGAGATGGTCTCGAAGCGGTCCTGCGGATACATCCAGCGATAGCCGCTGAAGCTGTAGAGCAGGATGATCCGCTCGGCCTCCCATTCCTCTGCCGACATCCGCTCGGGGATCGAGGAGTAGCGGTAGTTCACATACCGCATCACGGCGTCCATCATGTCCTTGGGCAACTTGCCCGTGCCGTCGCACAGATAACAGTCTTCCCTGATCTTACCCCGCTTGAAACACTTGGGGCACTTGGACTGCGGGACCATGCGAATGATCTCATGGCACCCATGCCACGTCTTGCCTATCCGTTGGCTGTCCTTGTCCTCCATCGGCTTGAGGCCGTAGATGTAGCGATACAGGAAGCGGAGCTTGCATTCCTCCCAATCCTGGATCGCCATCGCCGACAACCTTATGTCACTCAGCCCGTTTCTCCTCCAATAGGGTGAAAGATTTGTTTCGCACACAGATAGGCGGCACGGGCCATACGCGAATCATCCCACACGCCCAAATGAAGCTCCTTGCCGTCAATGTAGATGCGTGCTCGAAACTTCTGACCGGCCTTGCTGTGCCCCTTCATTCGGCGGTGATACATATTCTCGTGGTGTGTTACGATCCGCAGGTTCTCACGCTGATTGTCAAGTCCATTGTAATTCAGATGATCGACCTCTCGTGAATCACCTGGGCCGAGGCCCATTATCATGCGGTGCATGAGACACACCGACCTATTCGGGCGTTTGCCCAGAGTGGTCACTGCGTAGTTGACAGAACTGCGTCGTGCGAGTCGCCAACTATGCCGTGACACCATTTCATAGTCCCTGTCATCAACCAGTGCTTCCATGCCCTGGGTCAAAGGTATAACCTTCGGCACGCAGGCCCTCCTCAAGATCAGCGGCGGAATACACCAGCAGATAGATGCCGTTGTTTCGCCGTATCAGTTCTTCAAATCGTTTTTGCGTGTCGGACTGTTTGCCGCTTGCCGACTTACACTCAATCTCCAACCGGCGACCGTCGGGCATGAGACCAGTGATGTCGCCAGCCCCCGGAGTGCCGAACCTCACTGGATGACTTCCAGCCCACACCATGCCTGTGTTCTGGCGAAAGGCGTAAATGCCGTGATTTTTCAACCAGCGGAGACAGGCGTTCTTGACCTCGTTCTCTGGTTGGCTTTTAGCCCGGCCACGAGACACTTCCGCTCGGGCCTTGGTCTTTGTCCGCAAGTGCGGCGGGACTGTCACGCTGTACGGGTCCTTGCCCTCCGCTTTCGCTCGTGACATCTTGCCGATCAGGTCC
>Ga0116143_10003540_pt1 | contig 15606 bp, 8 predicted proteins | sample AD_UKC034_MetaG_FD_89745 | JGI IMG/M metagenome (GOLD analysis project Ga0116143, IMG submission 89745) | Active sludge microbial communities of municipal wastewater-treating anaerobic digesters from USA - AD_UKC034_MetaG | ecosystem: Engineered > Bioreactor > Anaerobic > Digestate | place: USA...
CTGCCGGACAAGCACCCTGTCGTTAAGGTCGAGGTAGTCGCGCCCAATCAGCGCCCCCCCATCGTCATAGTTGAAGCGTTGTATCATCGGTCGGTCGAGACGCTCGGCGTCGCGATGCGGCACGGGCGTTCCCGCGCTGTTCTCGTGGATGACGCGCTGCAGCCTGCGATACTGCCGGACGAAGTGGTAATGCGCGTTGCGTCGGGCAAGCCGTTCCCTGCTCAGCGGAAACAAGCCCTCGGGGATGAGATCCCGCTCGACATAGTCCGCGTAATAGGCGTGTTTCGGCACATAGTAGTCCCACGCGAGCCACCCGGAGAGGGCCATCGCCGCCAGGCAGACTATGGCCACAGCGGCTTGGGTCAGCCGTCTCTTGCGTTCGCGGCGTTTGTGGCGGTTCCAGAGCTGGTCGAACTTGATACCGAGAATGGCGGCGACGATCTTGACAAGCGCCTCTTCGGGCGCGAGTTCTTCGAGAGACGCACCGAGTATGACATCGCTCGTGTTGCGCAGGGCGGGCGGGTAGCACTGCCGGCCCGGGGCCTCGGCGTCGGGGGCGCCTTCCACGATGAAGGGGATGACGCGGTCGCCCCGGCCCATCGCCTGGAAATGCTGGACTTCCCGGTTAACCCATTCGGACTGCGCGCTTTTCGGAGAGCACACAACAATCAGATAGCGCGAGTCCTGCAATTCGCGGCGGAGCGACCTTTCGAGCCCCCCCAGCCCGATGTCGGTCCGGTCGCGAAACACGGGCCGGACGTGCTTGGGCAACGTGCTTCCGGTTTCCTTGCGCAGGGCGCTGGGCAACCGGTAGGTTTCCAGTCTCTTGTGCAGCCACGCGGCCCACTTCTCGTCCTGCCGGCTGTAACTGATGAATGCGTAGTACTCGAACCGTTCCGTCGTCATGCTGCTCTCCCTGTCACACGCGGAGCGCCACGATGATCTGCCCGAATTCGCGTTCCCGAGGCGTCGACAGGGATCTAGCCGCAGGCATGGCGTAACTCGTCATGAAGGAAAAGTGCGGACCAAGCTCCCGCTAGATGCTGTCCAGATTTCCTGGGTCGGAGGTTGGGCCGCTCGGGCCGTGCCCGGTGATCTTCTTGAGCAAGGCGCGCAGCGCCGGGGGAAGACCGCCGCCCGTCGTCGGATCTATTTCTCCCGGATCCTTGCCCGTGTCCTTGGCCTGACCGATTCGGACGAAATTCATGTCAACCGCCATCGCGAAAAGGCGGAACATGTGGTTGAATTGAGCCTGCGTGATTTGGCCGTCCATGATCATCGCATCGGCATAGGCCATGATTTCGCCGTCGCTTGGGTCCCATCCGAACTTGACGAGACGAAGCTTGAAATTGATGGCGCCGAGGACTTTGAGCACTTCGGCCAGATTTGGGTGATCCGGTGGGCACTGCAAGTAGTATAGCGTGCGACACTGCAAGAAGGTCCCGTTGTTTTCCAGGGCGAGGATGAACTGGTAACGTCCGCACAGCCCCTGCATCCCAAGCATGCACGCCGGTCGATTTGGATCGACGAAATACTTCAGTTGTTCGCTGTCCAGGTACTTCTTCAGCAACTCGATAGTCATTGCCATAACGCGAATCTCCTTCGTTGTTCGGCCTCTCGGCGTGTCCGCTGCCAGGGCCGTGGCCGGTTCAAAGCAAGCTGATGATCAGTGCATCGTCCTCCCGATGCCGCGCGGCGTACCCCGAAAATGTGTCAACCTCTGATGAGGCCGGGTTCTCCAGTATTCTGAGGTGTATCGCTGTAATCCCGTCGAATTCGCCCTGCGCCTCGGCGACCGCAAGCTGTTCTGAGATGCGATTGCGCAGAATCGTGGTCAAGTGCCTGACACCAAAACGCGGCTGCCATTGATGCGTAAGACGTTCCACCAGCCTCGGCTCCCAGTCCAAGTGCAACCCTCTGGTTTCCGAGGTTTCGCGCAGCGCGGCGAGTTGAAGTTCGACGATGGACTCGACGGCCTCGTGCGAGAGCCCCTGAAAGAGAAACTGATGCGATATTCTCCCCATGAACTCCTCGCCGAAGCCCGCTCGCTTCAAGCCATGCGCCAGCGCTTCGGCGTCCACCGTCGGACGGTGCTTGGCCTGTTTCGTGTCATCCACAAAGCCAATAGTGCGGCCGCTTTCATAGGTGCAGCCGACATTCGTGCAGAAAATCAGGATGGCCCTGCGAAAATCCAGCGTGTTTCCGTCCATATCCTCCGTCCGGCCTTCATCCATGATTCGCAGGAGGATTTCGCCAATGCCGGGGTCGGCCTTCTCCAGTTCGTCGAACAGTACGATGGCTTCGGGCAGGTCGCGGATTTTGGAGAGAAGCCCGCCTTGCCCGCGCGCGTAGCCCACGTATCCAGGAGGAGCGCCAAGCAGGCGATTGACGACGGGGCTGCTGTCGTACCCTGATCCTTGCAGCGAATTGCAGTCCACACGGATAAGATGTTCTCTCTGGCCGCCGCCCAGTATCCGCGAGAGCAATACCGCGGTTTCCGTCTTCCCCACACCCGTTGGCCCGGCAAACAGAAACACCCCGCGCGGCCGCCCGCCCCTTCTCCAGTTTCCGAGGGTCGCGACGAAAGCCGTGGCGATTTCGTGTAGGACGTGATCCTGGCCGATGATCTTGGCCCGAAGTTGATTATAGACCTCGGATTCGGACAGCGCTTCCGTTCGGACGATGCCGTGCCCGACGATGTCTTCCAAAGCCAGTTTGAGCGCCGCTTCCGTCAATGTCGGCAATGGCGGTTCGCTGGTGGCGCAGTAGGCGCACGCCTCGTCGAGCAGTTGAATCGACTTGTCCGGCTGATAGCGGCCGGGAAGGTACTCCTCGGTCAATTCGACCACGCGTTGCTCGATGCTTTCCGGGAAACCAAGCGGGGCGTAGTACTCCTTCATCTTGGGAATTCGCGCCTGGAGAATGTGGACGGTGGCTTCAGCCGACGGCGAGGAGAGCCGCAGCAGGTTGAAACGGCGGGCCAGCGCCTCGTCCGGCTCGATATGATGCCTGTACTCCGACGGCGTCGTGCATCCGATACATACGATTTCTCCGCGCCCGAGCACCCCCTTGAACGCTTCGTTGGCGTCGGAGAACGGGCCCCGCGAGTAAACGCCGCTCTGGAAAAACGAGTGAATTTCATCCACAAACAAAATGACGTTGGGATGCGCCTGGAGAATCTCCAGGAGCGCCTTCACCCGCTCTTCGTATTGCCCGACCACGGAGGCCCCGGAACGCAGGAAGACCGGGGAAAGCTCGAAGAGGTCCGCATCGCGGAGTTGCGGCGGAATAATGGGGTCGCCGCCCGCCAGGCGCCGCGCCAGTTCGTATACCAGGGCCGACTTGCCCGTACCGGGATGCCCAATAACGATGACATTGCGGCGGCGCATCTTGGCGAGGTTGCGGATCAGCGCGCGCAACGGCGTGTCAACGTTAACCATGTGGCTGCGGGGCAGTTCGACCGCCGTCAGCATGCGGCCATAAGCGCTCAGGGCCGCTACGACCTCCTCACGCTCCGGCGTCTGCCGCCACGCCGGTCTGCGCTGAAGCAAGCGCAGCGCCTCATCGACGGCAGTTGGAGACATGCCCCGGCGGCGAAGATACTCGCGGCCCGGCTCACTCGCCAGCAAGGCCGCCAACAACTCCTCCGCAGTTATGGGATGGGAAGAGCCCGACAACCCGCGCAACACCGGCTTGAGCGCTTCCGCCACCGGTACCTTGTCCGGCGGCGTGTCGTTCCTGGGGACAGGCTCCTCCAAATAGGAGGACAACTGCGGCAGCTTGTTCTTCAGGCCGCCGTGGAAATACAACGCCGACATCAGCAGGGGCACATCAAGAGACTCGCTTGCCCCCACAGTGCACTTGGCGACATCCAGCGCGGCGCGGCACTCGCGGTCAAGATTCATGCTTACACCATGCTGTTGAAGACAATCGGCAGGACAGCGGCGACATGTTCAGCTTCCATGACAACGACAGGAAGCTCCAAGTCCGAAACTACGGCCTTCTCACTTGGATTGCGGTAACTACCCCACTCTGAGTAGGCCCGCGACGGGGCCACGTTTTCCACCTGCTCCCTAGTGTTGACCCACTTCTCCGGACTGAGAACCGTCGCGTCTTGGTAGACCCATCTCTCCGGCTCGTAACGCATGACGCCTTCCTCCTTCTCGTCTTTCCCCGCTCCCCAAAGTGACGTTGACAGAAGAGAATCACCTCGTCTGCGGGCCATAATGCACAAGCGCCCCCAAGACAATCAACCTGGCCGGATTCCCCGGCGGCGCCGGATCTTGCAGGACATCAAGCCGCGACCGCCCGTTCGGTTCAGGGAGGGCCGCGCCTTCCAGACCAGCGCTGACGCGGGCGTCCTCCCGTCCTCCGGCGTTTCCGTCATGTCTCAACCTACTTGTTTGTTCGGATCGTAAATCTCGTAACCCGCATCGGCCAACTGCTGGGGAATGTCATCGACGGCCTGATAGTCATACTTCTTCACGTCATCCGGCAGGTCGCGCCACGAAACGAGGTAGGGCTGTTTCTTCTTCTCCTCGTCTTTTACCTCGCCGTAGGTCCAGCCTTCCAGCAAACGCTCGGTGTTCCAGCGCCCGTGCTCCATCTCCGCCAGGATATCTTTCTGCGCGTCGTCGAAGTCGAACAACTTGGGCGTGCCTTGGGTGACCTTGCGCAGCCGCAGGCCCAAGCGGCGAAGCTTGGTCTCGATGTGGTCCACTTGGGCAAAGTTGGCGCGACGGTATGTTTCCTTCAGCGTTTCCCAGTTCGCCATGGGGGGGTGTTGCTGGAGATATCGTTGCTCCTGGTTCTTCTTGAACGCTTCGTGCGCATGGCGCGCCATTCTCTCCCGCTCTTCCGGTGCAATCATCGTCGAAGTCTCCGGAGGCTGTAGGAAAGCGTTCAGGGTCTCCTGATCCGTCGGCATGAGAAGCAATCGCTTGCTGTCCTTCCAGTCCGCATCCTCAGCGATTTCCGTGGCCTCGCGGCCACTGTCGCGCAGGATGGCGGTCTGGGCGCCCATGACGAGCGCGAGCCGATATTCAAACGCGGAAATGACGCCGCCGTTGATGCCCAAGAGCCGCACGTCGTCGGGCCGGACGCCGGTCATGAGCAGGTCTATCCAGACTTGGATCGGGTCCAGGGGGCTGTAACCGGCGTGGTCGGTGATGCGGAAGAAGGCGTATCCCGGGTGCTTCGTGTCGCCGGCGGGAAGATGGGACGGCAGATAGGCGATCTTGGTGATTTCGCCATCGGGATCGGGGACATCGCCGACGATCCCGGGAATACCCGCCGTGGTGCCGCCGGAAATGATGGTTCCCTTGAATCCGGCAAAGGCTTGGCGGATGAGAAGCCCATATTCCTCGATGCGGGCCTGCACGCTTGCGTCACAACCGCCCGCGACGATGACAATGGGCAGGTCCTTGTTGAAGAGCGCCTCAGCGCCAGGTTCAGTGCTCGTGGCCAGACTGGTCCGTCCATCGATGTCTTCGTCGGCACAACCAAGCCACTTCTCCGGGGCTTCCGCCGCCTTCGTTGTGATTTCCTTGAGATACGTCTGGGCTTCTTCAGCGGCGGCGGCGGCTTTTCCTGCTTCCTCGCGCGCCTTCTTGAGCTTCTCGCCGTCGGGGCCGTCTTTCAGTCTCGCGAGCTTTTCGTCCGCCTGTTTCTTCTTCTCGATAGTCTCATCAAGTCGACTGCGCGCTTCCGCTTCAAGTGCGCCCAGTTTGGCTACAATCGCCGCGGACAGGAACCAGCGCGCCCACTTCAGATGTTCAACGAGGCCGCTCTTCCGTCCTGACACGGCCAACTGGATTTCATCGAGCGCGCCGCGGACCTGCGTGATGACCGTCTCCGTGGGACTCAATTGTACGGCTTTCGCATAGGCCGTGAGGCTCGCGTAGGGATGGCCCAAGAGCAGGTGCATGAAACCGATGTCATACCACGCCCACGGCAGGTGCATGCCATATCGCGCGCGTTCCGACGATAGTCCAATGGCCTCCTCGAGATTGGGTCTGGCAAGAGACAGGAAGCCCATATTCTTGTTCTCGATCATCTCACACCTGATGTAACAGACAAGCGCGCGGGGATGTCTTGGGTCGGCCTGAAACGCCTTTTGGTATTGCTTGAGCGCCTGACGCCGATCCCGTTCCTCCTCGTACGTATCCCCGAGGAAACAGAAGGCGTCTGCGTCGTTCGGGTCTAGCTGCGTGGAACGCTCCAAGTGTGCGCGTCCCGCCGGGTTTCCCGTTCTCCAAAGCGCCCATCCAAGGTCGCGCTGCACTGCGGCATTGGACGATTCCGCGAAGTCAGCGAGGCTCTTGACGGCCTTCGGCCAGTCCTCGATGGCCATCGCAAGACGGGCAATCTGGTAAGCCAGTCCTTCGGAAGTGTCGTGTTTGCGCACGACCTCTAGAAGACTGATTTCTTGCCGAATGTCTCCGGGCTGCATGTAGGCGCCGAAACAGGATCGATACGTGCTGACGCCGTCCAGCATGCGAACAAAGGCATTGTCCGCGTCCTCGAGCAACGCCGCGATTCTGCCGGCCTCGCGCTCCAAGTGGCGCGGCTTCTTCTTCAAATCCGTCTTATATAGGTTGTCGTGGACGAGGTCCGCCCAAGCGTGTTGCAGCAGCGTTCGTACTTGTATTTCGGCCTTGAACTTGGGCCCGGAAGCCAAGCCTTGCGCCTGGGCTTCCTCAGCGCTTCGGCGTTCCAGAAGCGCCGGCGCCACGGCCTCAAGCCCGGGATATATCACATCCTCCCTGAACGAGACCGTAAAGTGTACTGATTGATATCCGAACTCATGGGCTTGAAGCCTGTCCGCAACGTCTTCGCTGCTGGATTCCTCGATTTCAAAGTGCCGCCTAATGAATTGACTGATCGGGTCAATCTTGTCAGTGGATTCCACAATCACGCGCACGCCACAGAGATCGCAGAACTGGAAGGCGGGTTGAGGATACTTCTCGCGCTTTCTCAGACACTTCTCCGCGAAGCTCGGAACAGTCTTGACCCGCCCCTGCACGATGGCGATGACGCCAACGTCCTGCGCAGCCCGCTCGAGTACTGCTTTCAACGACCGGCAGAAAGTCTCGTAGTGGGGTAGAAGCTCCTTCGCTGCCGCGACTTGTCTATCCACGAAATCCTGATCCGACTGTCTGTCCTTCCGTTCATCGCTCGACATCTCGGGTTCCTTTTCGATCAACTTGTGTGCCAACGTAGACCGGTTTGCTCTTGGAACGACATCTGCCTACATTATCCTAAAGCACCCCCTGAGCGCTATCGCGTCGAATTCATTCGGCTGCTCCTCTCGACTCCCGCGGCAACCGTTCACGGAGCATGGGAAGCACACTTGGTAGACTCCTGGATTTCGAGGTATGGAACCTCGATATTGCGGGAGGTGATAAAGGGTGTTTCGGGACTCGTGTACGGCGGGTTCCCAAATCTCCTTGTCGCGGGCGACCGCCTCCTCATGCGCGCGGATTTCCTCCTTGGTCGCCCGCGGATACTCGAAGAAGTCGCCCTGGCCCGGACGGGTCGGCTTCCGTAGCGCGAACCGCTCGTCCTGGGGCTTGTCAAGACCGTGCCACCAGTGGTATAATCGGTTACGCGAGAGGCCTTCAGGCGTCACCCGTCTACTTGTAAAGGACTGTGGTCCGGTCTGAAGGCCTTTCGTGATCAGGTTTCTGTTCGTGATATTGTGATCGTGGTAGAAGTCCAGAATCTCCGTCCCATCCTTCAGCTCGAAGACGCTCAACGTCACGAACACCTGTTCCCCATCCAGTACGGCGGGCGCAATGTAGGTGTGCCAATACTTAATATTGCGATACTTTGCCTGGTCGTGTTCTACTTCAGTGGCAATTCGTACGGCGCGGCGGAGCAGTTCCGGCAAGCTGGCGACCGCGCGCATGATGCGCGGGTCCGCGCTGTGGGTTAGCGGCTTCTTGAACTGCTTCATGCTGAACCCGATCCGCCGCCCGTCGTGGTCGTTGACGACTTCCGTGCCCACCAGCTTCCGAAACGCCTCCTTGCCCATTTCCCGCAGCCGTTTCGGGTCGTGCTTATCGCCGAACGCGGAGGCGTCCACTTGGACGGGCCGCATGGTCTGGAGTTGGTTCCGCAGGCGGGCGCGGGCTTTGAGGTCCGGAGCAGGCATCGCGCCCTTGCTGTAAACCGACGCCTCGACCCGATCCCCTTCACCCTTCACCCTTCTCTCTTCACCCTTTCCCTCGGCCAGTCGCCACGCCTGCTTCACGAGCCCGGCGATCTCCTGGTCGGAGAACGCCTCGACGCCCGCGCCTTCCCAGACCGGCGCCAGCGTGCGGCGGACCGCCGCGGTGAACCGCTTCCACCACCCGAGAATCCCGGAGAACTCGCCGCGCGTCACGCGCCACGCGAGCCATTCCTCAGCCGCGCGCAGTTGCGCCGCCGGCGTCACGATCGGGTGTCCGTGTTCCTTCGCCCACGCCCGGATTTCCCCGTTCCGGGTGTGCCACAACTGGCCGAACCAATGCTTGTACGTCTCGGCCCCGAGCACGCTCCGCAGGCCCCAATGCCCGATGACCTCGTGCCACGCGACCTTCACCACGTCGCGCGCGCGGCGCATTTGCCCCGCAACCAGATAGACCGTATCGGGCGCGCCGTCCTTGGCGGGCGTGAACAGGCCCCACGCCCGCGGATGCCGGTAGCCCTCGGGCAGCCCGTCCGCCGTTTCGACCACGACCATCCGCGGCGCGCCCGGCCAGGCCGCGCGCAGTTCCCGCACGACCTCCTCGACCTCGCGCACGCGCATCCCGCCCTCGGGCCGCGCCGATTCGCTGAGCCGGCCTTCGGTGTCACGCGGCGCGGGCCGCGTCTCGCCGGTTGCCGCGTCGTATTCGATCCGCGCGCCCGGCGGGACGGCTTCCCGTTCCGTGGCGGAAAGGTGTTCCCGCTCCCACTTGTCAAGCGCCGCCCGATCGGGTATACTATGTTCTGGAAGCTCACTGGCCGCGACCTTGAGCCGTTCGTGCTCCCCGGTGACGGTGTGGGCTTCTTCTCTTTTCCTTTGGTAGGCTTGTTCTTTTTCCCTCTTCCACGTTGCAATCTGCCCCAAGTTGGCGGGGTGCGCCGTTAGCAATAGATGGACGGGTCTATTCTGGCTGATCGCATCAGGCTGAATGGCGACAACGATCGGCTTCCCGTCCACAAGCAGGTCGGTGACGAGAGAATATCGTCCGTGTTCCTCCCGAAACACCGCGACGGGATCGGCAATGGCCGCGGGGAGCGCCTCTACGATCTCGCGGGAAAGCTGATGTTTGCGCCCGCCGATCTTGCGCATGACGCGCTGGGAAACCACCAATGGCGCATTGCCCGCGCCGAGCATGCGCAGCCAACTCGGCGCGTTGCTGAGCCGGACCATGTCGCCCTCGCGCAACCGTCCGGAATCATATAAGGCCATACTTGTTTGCCGGCCCAGTTCCTCCGCCGCGGTCAAGCCCTCCCGCACCGAGAAGCGTTCCCCGGTATCCTCCTCCCGCCCTGCCGGCGATTCGTCCGATCGGTCCGATTCGTCCGATACCCTTCCCCCTTCACCCTTCAGCCTTCTCCCTTCACGTCCTCCTCCTTCTCCTCGGTCTCGAGTGCGGCCTGCGCCAGCAGGCTCAGCCGGCTCGGCTTCCCTTTCGCCAGTTCGGCCAATTTCTCCTTGTACCCCTTCATCGAGGGCGAGTTGTCGGGGTTCTTGGCTCCGTCGTTGTTCGGTTTCACGTTGGACGATCTCCAATAGTTCGCGCACGGTGGTCTCGGGCACGCTCTCGCCGAACAGGCTTTCGGTCGTGGTATCGACCGCGCCCGCGAGTTCGACGTACCGGTCGAGGAACGCGCGCACCGCCGCCGCGCTGGTCCGGCTGTTGAGTTCCCGCATCAGTATAAGCGTTTCCGCCGCCCGTTCGGTAGCGAACATGTCTTCTTGCGCCAGGTATTCGCCGAGGTTGGCCACGCGCCCGGCCGCGGCTTCGTGTTTGTACGCCATGAGTTCGGCGAGGGCCTGGCCCAGGAACCGGGACAGATCGAGCGGCGGCTTGTCTTGCGCCACGCGCAGCAGGTTCCCGCCGCTGGCCATGATCCCGTTCACGATGCGGACCAACCCGAGGGGCTCGGCCTCTTCGATGGCCTGCGCTATCGTCTCCCGGCTTACATCGGCACGGCGCAGCACGAGCGCCAGCACGGCGCGCCGCACACGGGCCGCGGCGCCGGGCGTGAATCCGCCGTCGGACGTCCGGAGGTGTTCCGCGCCGGTCTCGCGTACGAACGCGAGCATGAATTCGCGGTTGCTGGCCGCGTGCACGTTCCCTTCGGCGTCGGGCCGCCACAGCCCCATGAGCTTCTTTTCTTCGAGCACCGCGGCGTCCGCGCCGGCCTGTTCGGCTTCGGTCATCTGCAAGACTTGCGGCCGGTTGCTCAACTCGGCCACGCGCCGGATGCTTACGCCGCCGGTATCGGTCATGCGCCGCACGAGCACCGGCTGCTTCATCGCCTCGGCATCGAGCCCGAGCCCGAGTTCGCGCGCCCGTGCGATGACGGCCTTCCGGTACGCAGCCGCCTTCCGGGTCGCGTAGGCCTGGCGCAGCCCGAGCACGCGCCCGTTCCCGCTCACGACCTGGCCGTGATCGTCGATCATCGGCGCACCCACGTCCGTGGTCGGGGCATCCGTGAGCCGGCTGAAATCCGGCGCGAGCGCGATGCTCGCTATCTGTTCCCGGCTCGACTGGGTGTTCCGGTTCCGTTCCTGGAGGCGTTGGTCGTAGCCTTCATCGCTGCTGGTCACGAGCGTACCCGCATCCACGACGGCCCATGCGCCGGCGACCCGGACGTCGCCCTGTGGCGTCACAGCCTCCCAACCGCCCTCGGGTTTTTCGCCGGTCAAGACCCGGTCGGAGTTGATTTTGGCCTTATTTTCTGGTATAATTTTACTGGAGTGAGTAGAGATGTCACTAACACCTAAAGACTTAACCCCGGAAGAAGCCGCCCCCCTCTCGGACCGCGAGGTCGGCGCGCGCGTGATGTCGTCCCGCACCTTCGACGAGCTTAAGGCGCGGCTATCGGAGACTGGCCATTGGGACGAGTCCAAGGTTCCAGGTTTGGAACGGATCGGCCGGGCCACGCGGGAACTGGGGCTGCCGGTTCCAGCGGCGATGTCCGAGTTGTCTAAGCGGAACGCTTTGGTGTAGATTATGTCTTGCCATTCTTTGTAGCGGTCCGCGATCTCCCGGATGAACATCCCACACCCGCCTGAGCTACGGCTGATTGGTCTCGAATTGGCCTATAGCCGGAAAAACCCCGTGGCCTAAATTTGGCCTACGACACACCACTTGAGGGCGCTTCAGTCCACTCAAGGGCAGATACCCCAAAACGACAAAAAGCCCGAAACCGCAAGAAAACCCGCGATTTCGGGCGTATTTTCATGGCGCGCCTGGTGCGACTCGAACGCACGACCCACGGCTTAGAAGGCCGTTGCTCTGTCCACCTGAGCTACAGGCGCGTCTTATATGTTAAGCTATATAGCCTGCTCGTTGACTGGGCAGGCGCGCGGCGACGTTCGGTCAAGATGCGGGCCGCCACTCCGCAAGAGTCTATACGATGCGGGGTTCGGGCGACAAGTTCACTCTTGCACAGAGAAGCCGTACAGCGATGCGTTCGCCAACTCGAATTCGAGCGAGAAGGGAGCGGAACGTATGTCGTCGAGATTTCGGGGCCACGTCACGGGCGCGGCGGTGTTGTCGGCGGTAATGGGCTCGCAGTCGTCGAAGGTGAATCCGGCGACGGGCAATCCGGCGGCGTCTCGGCACTGGACGCGCACGGAACCGTCGCGGCTGTCGACGTTGAGGGTCAAGGCGCTGCCTTCAAGTCGAATGAGAGGCGTTCTCAGCGCGCCGGGTTCGGGGCCGGCGCGGCGCGCGACGTATCGGTCGCGTCGGATCGTGACGAGGCCGATCTGCCGTTCTTCGAATCGGTTCACTTTGTGTCCGCGCGCGTAGCCGCCGTAATAGAGGTGGACCTTGTCGCCGACGATGACCTGATCATCGATCCAGGCGTGGGCGTGGTCCCAGGCGCCGGGCGCCGGGTCGGGCGCGAAGAAGGGCGCCGTGTCGCGGGTCCAGGATTCGCCGTCGCGCGTCCACGCGAGGGCGGTGTAGCCGACGCCGTATGCCTCGGGCGGGTCCGGCGGGTCGTCGGCCTTGAGGTCGTCTCGGAGTATCTTCGCCATGCCAATGATGAGGCCGCCGCGCGCGAGGTAGCCGTCCATGGCGTAGAATTGGGTTTCTCCCTCGTCGCGATCGGGGTCGGGCAGGAGGACGTAGTGCGCGGCGCCCCATATCTTCAGGTCGCGGCTGGAACTCTGCATGGTGACGCGCCGGTTCCCTGACCACCAGCCTGGGCGGTAGACGGAAATCGTGGCGACGAAGCGCGCGCGCACCGGGTCGTGGAAGATGCTCGTGATGTCGTGGTTGTGGCGGACGACGGGGTCGGGCGCGAGATAGGACCAGGCGAGTCCGTCGGGCGACACGGCGATCTTGAGGCCGCCGTCCATGTACCAGCCGAAGACGTAGCGCTCCGCCGGGTTTTCACAGGCGGCGCCGCGATCGATCACACTGACGCCGAACTGGATCGGGCCGGGCATGTCGAGGGTGCGGGCGGGGCGGTCCCAGTGGACGCCGTCTTCGGATTCCGTGTAGCCGACGAGGGACCGGGAGGTGTTCGCGTCTTCCGTGCGGCGGCCATACCACATACGGAAGCGACCGTCGTCGCGGCGTAGAATCGTCATGTAGGGTTGGAAACAACCGTCGTTCTTCCCGGTGACTATCGGGTTCGGGATTGTCGCGTCCCGGGTGGGGCATTGCACTTCGCGGGTGAGACGGTCCGCCGACGCGATGTAGAAGTTGTCGATGAACAGGTGGGGGCCGGGTCCGACGGGGATCGGCGCGGCTTGATCGGCGAACGCGGCGGGATCGTAGAGACACGCCTTGGCGTTTGTGAGCGGCGTGGCCTCACAAGCCGGCATGGCGGCCTCCTGCGCGGCGCAGGGCGCGGTTATGCACGGGATGCCCGCGATCAAACCTGCCGCGATCAGGGAGAGCATCAGGCGCATTGCGAGTCTCCTTCATTGGACGCTCCGCGCACCACCGCGCGCCGCCGGGAGGCGTGATCGCGTTCTCAACGTCCCTCGGCGGGCGGCGGCATCGTGGCGTCGACCTCGCGGCGCCACGCATCGAGCAGGGCGCGCAGACGGCGCGCGCGGCGCAGATGGCGTTCGGCGAGGTTGTTCGTTTCTCCGATGTCGTCGCGGAGGTGGAACAGTTCCACGTTGCCGTGTTCGTAGTGTTCGATGAGTTTCCAGTCCCCCACGCGGACGGCCCCGGCCGGGCGGCCACCCTGGTTCGAGAAATGGGGATAGTGCCAGTAGAGCGCTTCACGCCCGAGGGCGCGCGTCGGATTTCCGAAGAGCAGCCCGAGGTCGACGCCGTCCAGCACGCCGCCCGCGGCGACCGCCGTGGGATCGACGCCGGCCAAGGCGCAGAAGGTTGGGAAGAAGTCGGTGCTCGTGACGGGGGCTTCGCATACGGTATTTGGCGGCACCGCGCCGGGCCGCCACACGATCATGGGCTCGCGGATGCCGCCCTCGTAGAGGTAGCCCTTGCCGGCGCGGAGCGGGTGGTTGTCCGTGGCCGGCGTGAGGGGGCCTTCCTCGACGGAGAGGCCGCCGTTGTCGCTGAAGAACACGACGAGCGTATCGTTCGCGATGCCGCAGCGGCGCAGGATGTCGAGCACCGTGCCGATGCTTTCATCGACGGATTCGAGCATGGCGGCGTAGTGCGGGTTGCGCTGCTTCGGCGCGTCGGCGAGACGGGCCAGTTTCGCCTCGTACTTCGCGATCTTGTCCGCCTTGGCCTGCAACGGGATGTGTACCGCGTAGTGCGACAGATACAGGAAGAAGGGCCGGTCCTTGTGCGCTTCGATGAAGCGGCACGCCTCGTGCGTCAGCCGGTCGGTGAGGTACTCGCCGTCCACGCCGCCGTCGAGCGGCGGATTCCCCTTCCAGTCCGGCCAGAAGAAGCTGCGCGGCATGCCGCTCGCGCCGCCCGCGATATTCACTTCGAAACCCTGGTCCTCCGGCCAGAAGCCCTTGCCGCCGAGGTGCCACTTGCCCACGTGACACGTGGCGTATCCGGCGTCGCGCAGCGCCTCGGCGATCGTGGTCTCTTCGAGGGGGAGTTGGTCGGCGTAAGGGGCCGTGCGGACGGGCGCGTCTTCGGGGCTCAGCGTGCCCTTCAGGAAGTTCGTCAGATGCAGCCGCGCGGGATACTTGCCCGTCATGATGCTGGCGCGCGTCGGCGAGCACACCGGCGCGGCGGCATAGGCGTGCGTGAAACGCATCCCCTCGGCGGCCATCCGGTCCAGGTGCGGCGTCTCGTGGAAATCGCTGCCGAAACAGCCGAGGTCCGCGTAGCCCAAGTCGTCGATGAGGATGAAGACGATGTTCGGTTTGCGATCTTCCGCGGGGACGGTCCCGTGCGCGGCGCGCGGCGCGCCTCCGAGCCACATCCCGGCAGACAAGGCCGCCATCGAAAGAAACGAACGCCGGTCTAAAGTCGCCATGACTGTTCTTCTCCCCGCGTTCGGTTACCCGCAGTTAACGCGGCGCCTTGGAACGGCCGCGTCGCCGGGCGAGTAAACCAAAGAGAATGATTACGTTCGGGTTCAGCATATCGACAACCGTCAATGCCGTGGTTTGCAGGATCGGGCATTCCGTGGCGCGCGGTTGCCGGATTTTCACCGGTGACATCGCGAGTGTATTCGCGGGCGCGCGGTGTTTTCAACGGACGGACGCGCGGTCGCGGCATGCCGCTGCATCACGCAGTGCAGCCTTGCGGCGGGCAGGATTAGGCGCTTTGCCGCTTGCCCCGTCTTCGGAGCACCGGCGCCAACGCGCGAAGGGCTTCGTTCACCGCCTTGCCGTCGGGGAACACGTCGAGCACTTCAGGGTCTATCACGACGACGTTTGCGCCTTCGGCGTATCGCGCCGCGGTGACACCGCGGACGGCTTCGGAGAAATCGTACTCGGGGCGCATGGTGTCCTGGGCGTTGGGACCAGAACTTCGATCAGTGTTCTTTTCCATCTCGCCTTTCTTTCAGCCGGTCTCTCCGCCTCGTGATACCGGACCTGCGTCATTCAGGGCGTGATTATACACGGTTTCGCCCGGGGGACGTGGGGCTTTGGCGGCGTGGGGAATGCGGAACGCGGAAGGCGGCGTGCGGAAGGCGGAAGGCGGAACGCGGAACACGGAATGTGTGGGGCGGCGTGGCGGGCGCGGGGGTGTGGTATAATGCGCCTCTGGAAACGCGGGTGGCGGGATTGTCGATGCGGCAGGTTGGATGAGGGAGTGTCGAGGCATGGTGAGGCATGTATTGCTGCTTGGTGCGTTGCTGTGCGGTGTGTGCGGCGCGGGCGTCGGGGAGGCGCCGATACTGGTGAAGCCGGGCGCACCGCCGCCGGCGGACGTTTCGAAGGCGGCTTCGCTGAGTTTTTCGCATGAAATCTGGGGCCAGACCCATAAGGGGGAGGGC
>Ga0116143_10003541_pt1 | contig 15605 bp, 10 predicted proteins | sample AD_UKC034_MetaG_FD_89745 | JGI IMG/M metagenome (GOLD analysis project Ga0116143, IMG submission 89745) | Active sludge microbial communities of municipal wastewater-treating anaerobic digesters from USA - AD_UKC034_MetaG | ecosystem: Engineered > Bioreactor > Anaerobic > Digestate | place: USA...
CGCGAGTAGTGGTCCATCCGTCTTGGCGTCCGCCTCGGCGCTCAGGTCGTGTCTCCGTATTGACCTATCCTCTTGGCGAACAGCACCGCGCATAGGCTGGATACAACGGAAATGTAACAAGAACAGCTTGACAAGCGGTTCAGCGTCGCCTACATTGGAGTAACGATGCTGTGGACGCCGTCGGCGGCTTCAACAATGAATGGGACATCCCGGTTCGGCGGTTTTCCCGCAGATTTTCCCAATGGGTAAGACTACGGGGTGATATAGTGTCCGATCGGTTCGCGAAGTCAAGTCTGCCGGCAATAAGGCGGAGATCGTCGTGCGTTTGCGGCATGTGGCCGGCAACTTCTGGCTTCTCGATGACTATACGGCGATATTGATTGAACGGCAGAGCGGAGGGTCACACTATGCGACGGGGAAGAATGCTGACAGCGGTCCTCTCGGGGCTTGTGGTCGTTGTTGGAACGGCGGGCGGGGCGGACGTGGCCCTCGCGCAGACCTACACGCTTACCATCAACGTGACCGGCACGGGTTCCACGTTTCCGTCCGAGGGCGCGTATCCGTATGACGCGGGGGAAGCGGTCTGGATCAGCGCCAATACGGTCCCGGACAGCGGCTACGCCTTTTCGCATTGGGAGGGGAATGCATCCGGTCTGAGCCCGAACATGCAGATCATCATGGACGCGGACAAGACGGTAACGGCGGTGTTTGTGACGCCGGGCGACCATACGCTCACGATGGTCCAGGCGGGGGCGGGCAGCGGCTGGCTCCAACCCCTGCCGGGCGCACACGCGGTCCTGACGGGCCGGACCGTGAACTTGAGTGCGAATCCGGACCCAGGCAGCTACTGGGGCGGCTGGTCGGGCGACGTCTCCGGCTACAGTCTGTTCATGGAGTTGACGATGGACGGGGATAAGACCGTCACCGGCACCTTCGCGGACAGCGGCTACACGCTTACCGTAGCCGTGAGCGGCAACGGCGTGCTCAATTTCAATCCGGGTGCGTACCAATTCGCGGCGGGAGCGGTGATCGCGTTAAGCGCCATGGGTTTTGAGGGGTGGACGTTCGATCATTGGGAAGGCGACCTGCCGGACGGCGTCGAGGCGACCGATAACCCCATTGACGTCACGCTGGACCAGGACCGCGCCATTACCGGAGTCTTTGTCCCGCCGCCGCCGAGAACGCTGACCATTATGATCGAGGGTGTCGGCGAGACCAATCCCGCAGGCAGCGCGGCCCCCGGCACGGAGTATGCCTACACGGAAGGCGACACGGCGACGGTCGAGGCGTCTTATGGCGTAGACGGCTGGGCGTTCAGTCACTGGAGCGGGGATATCTGGCCGAACAGTCCGGTCAGTTACCGCCTGAGTCTGTCGATGGACATGGATCGGGTGATCACGGCCCATTACATTGACGCGAACTGGGAACTTACTTTGGGTTTCACGGGTAACGGAGCGACGCGCCCCGAGCCAGGTGTGTACGGCTTTGTGGATTACGGGGAGGCCGAGTTCGGCGCGGAGTTGCTGGACGGCGGCGATGCGTTTGATCGGTGGCTGGGCGACCTGCCCGGCGAGGAAGACCCGGAGGAAACACATCATCGGGTGTACATGACCATGGACCGTGTGCTTACCGCGCAGTTCGTTCCCGGGGATTGGAGCTTCACCGTCAATCCGATTACGGGCGGCGGTTCGTCGTGGCTGGACCCAACTCCCGGCGTCTATGCGTACCTCGACGGGCGGGTCGCCCGCGCGGAACTCCGCCTCGATTCCGGCATGTTCTGGGGCGGCTGGTCCGGCGATGTGGCTTCCTATGACTTTGTGTTTTCTGTCCCGATGGACGCGAATAAGACAGTGACGCCGACGGTAACGACGACAGGCTTCTACCTGAGCACCGCTGTAGACGGGGCAGGCTCCACGTCACCGAGCGGAACCACAGGGTACACGACAGGCGCGACGCCCACGTTACGGGCCATTCAAGACAGTAGCGGCATTTTCAGTCATTGGTCCGGGGACGTGCCCGAGGGCGCGAACATCTACAATCGTGAACTCCCGCTGGTAATGGACCAGGCTCGCGACATCACGGCGCACTTCGTCCCGGCGGACTGGTATCTCTACATTCAAGCGATTGGCGGCGGGACCACCGATCCCTTGCCCGATGTTTATTGGTTTCTGGACGGCGAACCGTTCAGCATCACGGCGATCCCGGCGGCCGAGCGCGTGCTCTGGCGTTGGTACGGCGACCTGCCCGAGGGCTTCGACGCGACTTCGCCGACCGTATCGGGATTCATGACTCAGAATCGAGAGATCATTGCCCAGTTCGTTCCCGAAGCGGTACCGGTGCCGGACCTGTTCGAGCTAACGCCAATTCAGGCGGAAAACGCGCTGCTCGCGGCAGGGCTGGCGGTGGGCGCAGTAACCTACGACTACAGCTATACCGTGGACGAGAACCGTGTGATGGGCCAGAATCCAGCGGCCGGAGAACCTGTGCCGTACGCGACGCCCGTGGACATCGTAATCTCGGTGGGTCCTTGCTATGCGACGGTGCCAAACTTGGTCGGCTTGACGCTCGCGGAAGCGGAAGCGGTCTTGGCGTCGCTGCATCTTGTTCTGGGCACGGTAACGGAAGTGACGAATGAAACCGTACCGGAAGGTGAAATCATCAGCCAGCTACCCTTTCCCGAGCAGTTGATCCTATGCAGTGTGCCGATGGACGTGGTCGTGTCGCTAGGGCCGTGCCAGGTGACGGTGCCGGACCTCACGGGGCTCACGCTCGAGGCGGCGGAGACCGCGATCGCGGAGGTCAACCTCGTATTAGGCACGGTGACGGAGGAAGCAAGCGTGACGGTTCCCGCCGGGGAGGTTATCAGCCAGATGCCGCTTCCAGGGGAGTTGGCAGCGTGTGGCAGCGCGGTGGACCTCGTGGTATCCAGCGGTCCGGGTGCGGAAGGGGAAGGCGAGGGTGAGGGTGAGGGTGAGGGTGAGGGTGAGGGTGAGGGCGAGGGCGAAGGCGAGGGCGAAGGCGAAGGTGAAGGTGAAGGCGAAGGTGAAGGTGAAGGTGAAGGTGATCCGTGTTACAGCGAGTATTACACAGCGGACCTGTCGCGGGATTACCGGATTGAGATGTCTGAATTGTTGCGCGTGATCCAGTTTTACAACTCGCGCGGATTCCACTGTGCGGACGACCCGGCGACAACGGAAGACGGCTACGTGCCGGGGGCCGGCACGAATCATGATTGCTGTCCTCACGCCGCGGATTTCGGCGATGGTCGCGTGGATTGGATGGTCCACCTGACCGGGCTGTTGCGAACAATCCAGTTCTACCAATACAACGGTTACCATTTCTGCCCGGAGGAAGGTACGGAAGACGGCTTCTGCCCGGGGCAAGCGTAGTTGACGGCGTTCCTCGAACACGTGGGACGGGCGTGGCGGCGCCATTGCCGGGCAGAGAGTCCGATGTCTCATCCGTCGCGGCCCGGCGAGATCAGACGTGCTATCGTTTCGACCGGCGTTGCGATTTCATCACTTCGTAGGCCGCCAGCGCGTCCGCTCGTGCTTCGCTATGGTCAACCATGCGGCGGGGATAGTCTCGACCCAGGATGATGCCCGCAGCGTGCAGCTCCGCGGGCGCCGCGGTCCACGGCGCGTGCAGCCGGGCATCTGGCAATCGGGCAAGCTCCGGCGCCCAGGCGCAAATATATGCGCCGTCGCTATCAAACTTGCGTGACTGCAATTCCGGGTTAAAGACTCGGAAATACGGCGCGGCGTCCGCGCCGCAGCCCGCGACCCACTGCCAACCGAGGGTGTTGTTCGCCAGGTCCGCGTCAACAAGTGTGTCCCAGAACCCGCGCGCGCCTTGTTGCCATGGTAGCAATAGGTCTTTCACGAGAAACGAGGCTGCGATCATCCGCGCCCGGTTGTGCATCCAGCCGATGGTCCATAGTTCGCGCATCGCGGCGTCCACGATGGGGTAGCCGGTCTTGCCTTTGCTCCAGAGCCAGAACGCCTTCGCGTCGGATCGCCATGGGAACTCCCGAAACGCGGGGTTAAGCGGCGCGTCGGTCGTGTGGGGAAAGTGAAAAAGCAGATGATGCGCGAACTCCCGCCAGTAGAGTTGCCGCAGGAAGGCCTCCGTGCCGCGCACGACGCCAGACCAGGTCTTCGCGGCGGCCTGTTCCTGGAGGGCGTGATATACCGCATGCGGGCTGATCTCGCCGAAGTGCAGGTGGGGCGAAACGCGCGATGTGCCCCTTACGCCGGGCCGGTCTCGCGCCTCGGTGTACCCCGCCGCCTCATCGAAGAACATGCGCACCTGCGCATGGGCCCCCGACTCCCCGGGCGTCCATGCCGCCCGCAGCCCCGCGGCCCAGTCCACTTCAGGAAGCAACGCAAGCTGGTCGAGCCGCACCCCGGGAGGCCAACGGCGCGGCGCCGGCAATCGACTCGGTGCATCGACAGGCGCATGCGGTTCCAGCGTTGCGGCGGCCTTCCAGAAAGGGGTGAACACCTGGAACGGGCGGCCCGCGCGCGTCGCCAAGTCGCCGGGTTCGACCAGGAGTGCGCTGTTAAACGTGCGCACCTCGATCCCTGCTTGTCGCAGCGCTCCCTCGACGGCAGCATCCCGCTCGCGCGCGGCCGGCTCATAGCGCCGATTCCAATACACCGCCATTGCGCCCGTCTCTCGGATAAGCTCGCGCAATGTCTGTAACGAGGGTCCGTTACGAAGGATGAGCCGCGAGCCGCGAGCCCGCAGGTTCTCATCGAGCCCGCGCAACGAATGATGCAGCCACCACCGACTGGCCGCGCCCGGCGGCCATCCGCCGTCTTCATCGGGCGCCCAAACGAAAACAGGCACTATAGTGCCGCCCCGCGCCGTAGCGGCAGCGAGCGCCGGATTGTCCGCAAGGCGCAGGTCCAGCCGGAACCAGACGACAACCGCGCCCTCCAGGGCCCCGTCGGCGTTTGACGATGATTGCACCCTTATTCCGCGCGAACGCATCGTGAGCGGTTCCCGTTGAGTGAGTCCACCGTTTGGACCATGATCAAATAGGGATCCACGAGAAACAAGAAGGACCTACGGGATATCCGTAAGTCCTTTGTCGTCAATGGTGGAGCTGAGGGGGATCGAACCCCTGGCCTCATGACTGCCAGTCATGCGCTCTCCCAACTGAGCTACAGCCCCGAAGAACCTATAACCCCTTCAATTTCAGGTGTTTACACAGACAGGCTTATGAGGGATGTTCAATTCGCCGTCATGGACTGCGACTTTCCCGTAACAGTCATGGAATGAGGATATCACAGCGATGATTGCGAAATCAAAAGGAGGGTGGTGTTGTGTATCGTGTTGACCAACTTGCGTTGTCTGTCGCGGTGAAGCGGGCACAGCCTGTTCCAATAGAAACCCTTGGGCAAGCGTGGCATGATGTCCGGTCGAGTGGCAGATTGTGAGGCGGGCGTGTTGGCGCGGGGTGACGGAGGCTTTGCATTGCGTGCCATCAGTCGTCGTCGCGCAGCCGCCGGTCGACCTTTTTTCGGGCCACGCGGCGTTTTTCGTCGAGTCGCCGCTCGCGCGCCGCGCCTGTAGGCCGGGTAGGCACGCGCCGCTTCGGCTTGCGCCGCACCGCCGCCAACCGCCGTTCGAGTTCCATCAGCGCGAGACGCTTGTTCTGGTGCTGTGAACGCCCTCTTTGCGCCACCACGACGATTCCCGTGGGAAGGTGGCGCGCGCGCACGGCGGAATCCGTCACGTTCTTCTTCTGGCCGCCTGGTCCCCGGCTGCGGAAGAAGGTAAACTCGACGTCGCCCTCGGGAATTCGAGGAGGTTCTTCAGCCGGTGTCGTCATAGGCCGTTCACCATTATAAGGTCGCGGCATAGGCCGCCACGCGTCGTCGCTCCTGATCGCGGTCCCGAAGTGTCACCACGAGGTCCGTTGCGCCCATCAGCGCGAGCAAGACGATGCCGTATCGGAAGGCGCAGTCCTTCAGGAGCATGAGCGGGATATCCAGCGTGGGCGCGTAGAGGAGGTCGTCGGGCAGGTGCGTGGGGCTGATCTTAAGCATGATGGCGACGGCAAGTACTGTCCAGCCGACGCATATCAGTGCGAAGTGACACATCCAGAGCCAGAATGCGCCTTGGGCGCGCGATCGGGCGCCGGGTCGCGGTCCGGCGTTCAAGAAGGCGAGGACGCAGGCAGACAATAAGAGCAATATGGCAAGAAACGCGGTCAACGCAGTCGCCCGATACTGCCACGGCGTCTCGCTGTCGCTCAATATGATCAGCGGCGAAATGAAGGGAATCCGTGACAGCACGCCGTTTTCGGTGCCGTGCGCGAGAAACCCGGCGAATCCCGGCATGGCGGGCCGCGCGACTGGGACGACAAGTCCGACGAGGTACGCGCCCGCCGCCGCCGCACTGATCCTGCCAGCGGCGCGGCCTGCCGGCCGGGCATACCGCGCGCGGCTCCCCACGAACAGTCCCGCAATACCTATCCAGGACGCGGTCACTCCGAGAAGGGCGGGGATGAGCGGCGCGAACGTCTCGCGGAGCCAGGAGCCCGTGTCCTGGCGCAGTTCGGGGTCCACAGCGATGAGGAGCAGGTATGCGGCGCCCGGCAGGAGCAGCACGAGGGACCGCGCGACGCCGGGCAGCGCGGCCGCGGCGAGGATGATGAGGAAGCCGGCAAGCAGCGGAAATCCGCTTGCGAGGCGCGCCGTGATCGGTTGTGCGCCGTCGAGCATGACCTCGAAGTTCACGAAGTGAACCCGCGCGCCCTCGGCGGGAAAACCCGCGGATACGCGCGGCAACAGGCACGCCAGAAAAAGCAGCGTCGCGAGCCAGAAGTAGGCGCCGAGAGGAAAAGCGCCGTCTTCCTTGGGCAGGGGTGTCTCCTCCGCGTCCGTCCGGGGCATCCACGCCACGGGCTGCGGCGCAGGCGACGGCATGGCGACGGAAACGCCCGGCAGCGCGGCGGAGGCCCCGCCGAATGGGTTCGGCGGCCCGGACGGCGCATAGCCGGGCATGGGCGGCGGATACTGAGGCGGTCTTACGAGGTCCGGTCCGCCCAACGCCTCAAATGACGTGCCGGGCGGTGAACCTCCTGGCGCGCGGGGAGGCGCAGCGTCGGCGCTCCGTGTGTTCCCATAGGTTACCGAGATCGTCTTGCCGCAGCGAATACAGAGCCCCACCTGCCCGAGCCGGTCCTCGGGCACGCGCATTTTCTGTCCGCATTCGCACCAGTATACGCGCATCGGTCGGGATCGCTCCTCATGTGGACGCCAGCGCGCCCTTGCCTGACTAACATAGCCGTTTCGAGGGAGTCAAGCCGGTCTGGTTGCGCGGCGCGCGACTTCCGCGGGGGGCCTCAGCCGGCGGATACTTCCGCCTCGTAGCCCAAGCCGCGCACGATGCGGCATAGGGCTTCGCCGTCGAGCCGCGCGCCCGTCACGACCGCACGCCCGGAGTCAAGGTCGACGCGGGCGCTCGATACGCCGGACGCTTCCTTGAGGCCGCGTTCGACGGTGTTCGAGCAGTGGCTGCACGTCATGCCGGAGACCCGCAGCGTCAGCGACTCCGTCGCGGGTGCGGTCGTGGGGGCTTCTTCAAGAATTTGGCGGCGTGGAATCAGGCTGTTGGCGAGGACGGCCAAGAGCACGAGGGCGCTCGCATGACTGAACCAGCCGATCTCCATTTCGTGATCGTGGAGCCCCATGTGCGCGGCGGGCACGTCGAGCGCGCCGTAAAGGGTATCGAGCACGAGGCCGGAGCACAACGCGCCGACGGCGACCGTGCCGAGGTAGATGATGCCAGTGCGGCGCCCCAGGACCTTCCAGACGGTGGCGATGGTCGCGGCGTTGGTGGCGGGTCCCGCGATCAAGAAGGCGAGGGCCGCGCCGGGCGACGCGCCGAGGTGTATGAACCCGAGCGCAAGCGGTATCGAGGCCGTCGAGCACACGTAGAGCGGGATGCCGATGGCGATCATGACAAGCATCGCAAGCATGCCGCCGCCCACGTAGCGGTCGAGGAAATTCGCGGGCAGCAGCACGCCGATCAGCGCGGCAATCAGGATGCCCGCGAGCAGCGGGCGGGCAATATCGCGCGGCAGCGTAAAGAAGCCGTAATGCCAGGCGCGCCACAACGTACTCGTAATCGGCTCGCCGGAGGGAAATTCCTCGACGGGGTCGGGGACCACCGCGAGCGCCGCTTGCCCGTTCCGGGGTTCCTCGCGATCAAGTGCATCCACCAGCGCGCCGCCGGCGATCCCGGTGATCATGGCCACGAGGGGACGAAACACGCCGAACACCGGCCCGAGCATGCCCCACGTGGCGAAAATCGAGTCCACACCCGTCTGCGGTGTGGCGAGAAGGAAGCCCGCCGTCGCGCCGCGACTCGCGCCGTGACTGCGGATCGAGGCGCTAACGGCGATGACGCCGCAGGAGCACAGCGGCAGCGGCACGCCGAACAGGACGCTCTTCACGACGGGCAGCAGGCCCCGGCCGCCCAGATGGCGCTCGACCCAGGCCGGCGCCACCAGCACCGAGAGCACGCCCGCGACCAGGAAGCCGAACAAGAGGTACGGCCCCATCTCCGCGGCGACCCGCCAGCCGCCGATGACGATGTCGAGAAGGTAGTTCACAAGACAAGTTTCTTTCGTTCACGCCCGGGGATTCCCGAGTCCTTGCTTCGTGGCCGCCGGGCAGGCGTCGCCAATTAGGTCGATACGCGCGATGGCGCCTCGTCAAGGAACACCGTGGGCGCGCCGCATCTTCCGAAACGCGCGCGTCGCCGCGTCCCGCCGTCGCATGCGCCGCTCCCCGTCACAGTTCCCCGAAGGGTACGGCTTCCACCGACGGCGCCAAGGGCAGGCGCATCTTGCCGGGATGGACCACGTAGCCCCGCCCGGCGCGAGTCCCGAAGTCCGCGCGAAACGTCTGGACACCCTTCGCCATGTTCGGGTTGGGCGTTCCGGACAGTTTCACCTCGACGGGGACCAGCTTGCCCCGTGTTTCCACGATAAAGTCCACCTCGGCGCCGGCGGCGGTCCTCCAAAAGTACACCGCGGGCTCTTCACCGCGATGCAAGCAGGTCTTCACGATCTCGGAAAGCACGGCGGTCTCGAAGATGGCGCTGGCCATGGGGCCGGAAGCCGCGTGGTCGGCCGTCCTCAGGCCGACCAGGTAACACAAGGTTCCGACGTCGGTGAAATACACCTTCGGCGTCTTCACGAGGCGTTTGCCGATATTTGCATGATATGGGCGCAAAATGATGACCTGGTGAGTCGCCTCGAGCACCGAAAGCCACGCTCTAGTCGTGTTGAGCGCGAGGCCCAAGTTGCGTCCGACATCGGCGAGGCTGAGCAATTGCCCGCTTCGCGCCGCAAGCAACTTGAGGAAACCCTGGAAAAGCGTGAGATCGCCAACCTGTCGCAGCGAGCGCACGTCGCGTTCGAGATAGGTCTGCACGTAACCGCTGTGCCACAGCGAAAAATCCCTGCCGGGACGCGCGACCAGTTCCGGGAAGTTGCCCCGGAGGAACGCTTTCCACAGGCGCCTTCCCGATAACGCGGCGACGCCCGGCTTCGGCGATCGGTTCGCGCCGGACCGCTCCCAACACAGGGGAGCCGCGGGGCGCCCCGCGGACTCGCGGTGGGAAAGCGGCAACAATCGCAAGACCGCCGCCCGGCCCGCCAACGACTCGGTCACCTTCTCCGCAAGCAGGATGTTCTGGGACCCCGTAAGCAGATACCGTCCGGTCTTGCGGCGCTCAGCGTCAATCCGCTCCTTGATGTACGGGAGCAGATCGGGAACGTATTGAATTTCGTCGATGATGACGGGCGGGGGATGCATTTCCAGGAACCCCCTCGGGTCGGAAGCGGCGGACAGCCGGATATCCGGGGCATCGAGGGAGACGTAGCGATACTTGGCCCCAAACAGGTGTGTGAGGAGCGTTGTCTTCCCCGACTGCCGCGGGCCCGTCAACAGGATCGCCGGAAACTCCCGCGCCGCCCGCTTCAGCGTGCCTTCCAGCGAACGCGCGATGTACTTGTACGGCGCCACGCGATACACTCCATGCAATTATGCATTCATTATGCATTATTGCAACTACCTCGTCAAGCCTTGTGCGGGCAGGGCCACTCGGGTAGACTGTTGGAGTGAATGGCGATACATCGAGGCTCGCAACCCGACGCGGTACACCGTCGGCATCGAGCAAGGACGCGACGGAGCGGAGGAAGCGCCACGAACGTGAGCACCAAGCCGGAGAGCGAACATCCCGAGTCCCGGACCGTGATCGGCTGGTCGGAATACGTGGATTTCCCGGAGTGGGGCATCACGGGGATGCGGGCGAAGGTGGACACGGGCGCGCGCACGAGCGCGCTGCACGTCGAGGATATCGAATCCTTGGGGGATGGCCGCGTGCGGTTCCGGGTCATCACGGGGCGCAAGCCGCCGTTTCGCCACATCGAGGTATGCGCCCCGGTCGTGAAATGGGGGCGCGTGCGTTCGAGCACCGGGCATTACACGGTGCGCTGTTTTGTCAAGACCCGTATCCGGCTCGGACCCGTCGAAAAAGAGATCGAATTGTCCCTCGTCTCGCGGGAGCGCATGCTGTACCGGATGCTCCTGGGCCGCAGGGCGCTCGCGCGGGATTTCCTGGTGGACGTGAGCCGGCGGCGGGTGCTTGGGGAACGGGTCAAGGCAAAGAAGAAGCGGAAGAACCCTAGACCGCTTTGAGAATTGCCGCCGCCGCGCGTGTTGCATTGTCGCGGCGTTCGTGGTAGCGTTTCGCATCGCCCGACCGGGCGTCAACACCCCTGACTTCGGATTGTGCTTACTCATGTTCAAGAAGAAACGTATCGCCATGCTGATCATTCTGGCTGCGGCCGTCTACGTCGGCATTGCCTACAGCGTGTGGTTCGCGATGGGCGGGCTTGCGCTGCTTGTGATCATGCTGGGCGGCCTGTCCCTGCTGCAATACGCGCGGGCGCACCGCGGCTTCGACCGTCTCGCGGCGCTGCGCGCGAAATACGGGCTTGCGCGGCTTGTCTCTGATGCGCGGTCGCGTCTGGGAGACGCGGAGACGTTCTCGTTCGTGGTCCTCGGCGATACACGCAACCGCAAGCGAATCACGGCGCAGGTCTATAAGGGCGCGGCCGCGGAGCAGCCGCTCATGGTCTTCCACACGGGCGACATCGTCCGGCACGGGACCGCCCGCGAGTTCATCGAGAACCACGTGGCGCTTCTCGAGACGATTGTGGATCCGATACCGATGTTTTGCGTGCCGGGCAACCACGAGCGCGGCGCGCGGCGCGATTTCGCGGCGTTCAGGGCGCTGTACGGCGACGACAAGTTCGCGTTCGACCTCGGCCCGTGCCGCTTTGTCGGGTTCAACAACAGCCGGGGCCGGCGCGTCACCGAGGCGGACCTCGCGTTTCTCGAAACCGAACTCGCGAAACCCGGCGCGCGGCACCGGTTCGTCTTCTTCCATATCCCGCCGGCGTTCTTCGAGACCACCTTCGCCAGAGACGCACGGCGGCGCGGATTCAAGGAGAACGCGAACCGGCTGCACGCGCTGTTCGTGCGCCACGGCGTGACCGAGGCGTTCATGGCGCACATTCACGGCTACGCCACGACGGTGATCGACGGCGTGCGCTACACGCTGACTGCCGGCGGCGGCGCGCCGCTCAGCGGCAGGATCGATGCGGCGGGACGGGTCCACCACTATGTCGTACTGCACGTCACGCCGTCGGGGATTCGCCGCGAAGTGGTGTTCCTGCGCGGCGCGGAGTGGGTGCGCGCGGAAGCATAGACGCGACCGCTCTGCTACAATCAGCCCATGCCACGCTTTCTTCTGATAGGTCTGGACGGCGCGGAGCCGTCGCTGATCGGGCCCTGGATGGCCGAGGGCCGCCTGCCGCACCTGGCGCGGCTCGCCGAGCGGGGCACGTTTCTGCGCGCGTCGAGCACCGTGCCGTGCGCAACGTTCCCGGCGTGGGCGACCTGTGTCACGGGTGTGGGACCGGGCCGCCACGGGCTCATCGATTTCACGGAAATGATCCGGGGGCAATACGCGATCCGATTCAAGAACGGCACGTTCCGCCAAGCCCCGGCGCTGTGGAACGTGCTGTCGGACGCGGGGAAGCGGGTCGGCGTGCTGGGCGTGCCGGGCACGTACCCGCCCGAGCCGGTCAACGGGTTCATAGTCTCCGGTTTCGATTCGCCCGTTGCCACGCGCATCGACGCCTCATTCGTCCATCCGCCCGCGTTATATCCCGAAGTGCGGCAATGGCGATTCGCGGATTTCCAGGAATCCGATATCGGTCCGGGCTGGCATGATCGGGCGATCCCGCTCCTGCTGCGCGCCGTCGATGAAAAATCGGCGATTGCGGTGCGGCTCCTCGCGCGGGAGCCTTGGGACTTCTTTATGGTCGTCTTCGGCGAATCGGACACGGTCGCCCACCATTTCTGGATGTTCCACGATCCGCGTTCGCCACGCTACCGGCGCGGGCGCGAGCACGCGATTCGCGAAGTCTACGAGCGGCTCGATGACGCCGTGGGCGCGTTGGTGCGCGCGGCGGGCGAAGACGTCGTCGTGGGCGTCGTGAGCGATCATGGATTCGGCGGCGCGGGCACGGGCGTGGTGCACCTCAATAACTGGCTCGCGGAGCGGGGCTACCTGCGCTTTTGCCCCACGAACGGCGGCCTGATCAAGCGCGCGGCGATGGCCTGCGTGCCGGAGCACTGGCGCGGCGGCCTGTTCCGGCGATTCCGGGGCGTCGCGGCGCGGGCCGAGTCCGGCTCCCGTTTCGGGGGCATCGATTGGTCGGCCACCGCCGCGTGGTCCGAGGAATTGAACTACTTCCCTTCGGTGCGGGTGAACCTCGAGGGCCGCGAGCCGAAGGGGCAGGTGCGCGCGCGCGATTATGACGCCTTTGTGCGCGACCTTTGCCACGAGCTTGAGGACTGGGGGCCGGTTGCGCGGGCGTGGCCTCGCGCGGAACTCTATGACGGTCCGCACGTGGACCGCGCGCCCGACATCATCTTGGAACTGGCGCTCGAAAACGGTTATGCCCACTCATGCCTCCGGGCGCGGGGCGGTCCCGGCTTCCGCCGCTTGCGGGATGAGGAATACTTCGGCGCCAAGGAGCGCGGCATGAACGGGACGCACCGTCCCACGGGCATGCTGATCCTGTCGGAGCCGTGTGCGGCGACGGAGGCGCGCCTCGAAGACGTGGCCCCGACGGTGCTCGCGACGCTGGGGGTACCGGCGCCTCCTATGGAGGGGCAGGCGCTGCTCCACCCTCACATCGAAGTTCTTCCTCGGGGAGAGGGGACTCGCGTGGCGCGGGAGGTGTGTCCGTATAGCGAAGACGAAGCGCGGACCGTCGAGAAGCGGCTGCGCGCGCTGGGATACTACGAATGACGCTGCGTATTGCCATGGTGGGCGCATGCCCCTACCCCGTGCCGCAGGGCTCGCAGGTGCTGCTGCGCGACACCGCGCTCGCGCTGCGCGCGCGGGGCCACGAGGTACACCTGGTAGTGTATGGAAGCGGCTTGGGCGACGACGGCACCGGGTTGCCCGTGCATCGCGGCAGGCGTCTGCCCGGCGATCAACGGACGGCCGCTGGGCCGTTTCCCATGAAGCCGTTACTGGACCTTGATCTCGTGCGTGTGCTGCGCCGGGTCGTGCGCGAGCAGCGGATTGACGTGGTTCATGCGCACAACTACGAGGCGCTGCTTGTGGCGTTGAGCGCCCGCAAGCGCCCGGTAGTCTATCATGCGCATAACGCCATGTCCGACGAACTGCCCTACTACTTCCACGGCAGCCGGACCGCCGCCCGCGCGGGCCGCTGGCTTGATCGCCGGTTCCCGTCGCGCGCGGACTGCGTTATCGCGCCGCATCGGCGGCTCGCCGGACACTTGATCGTGCGCGGCTGCGACCCCGCGCGGGTGGCCATCGTGCCGCCGCCGCTCGATGTGGCGGCCTTCGAGCAGTGTGCCGTCGGGAAGACGACACCGCCCGTGGTCTACGCCGGCAACTTGGACCCCTACCAGAATCTCGGACTGCTGTATGAGGCTGTGGACCGGCTCCGCGCGCGGCTGCCGGAGGCGCGCCTCCTTATCGCGAGCGCGGAAGCGCCGCAAACGCCGCGGGCGGAATTCGTGTATACGCCCGATTTTGACGCGTTGAGGCCCTTGCTCGCGGAAGATTCGGTCTTTGCCGTACCTCGGGTGTCCTGGTCCGGCTACCCAATCAAGCTGCTCAATGCGATGGCGGCCGGAAAAGCCATTGTAGCGTGCGAGAGCGCGGCGTATCCGCTACTCGATCGCGTGAGCGGGCTTATAGTTCCCGACAACGACGCGGCCGCTTTCGCGGAGGCGCTACATGAATTGGTCACAAATCCGAAACTGCGCGCGGAACTGGGACGCAACGCGCGCGAAACCATCCTCGCTGAACATCGCCCGGACCTTGTCGCGGAACAGATCGAGACTCTGGACCTCAGGCTGCTCGGATCAACATCCGAATCTTGACAGATTAGTGGCCATCTTGTATGGTGTTCATGGTTCAGGCTAATCAGGATTAGGCGGCGTATGGAGAGCCCGAAGCGGCGGGTATTATCCACGAGGCTGGGGCAGGCGATATTCGCCTCGTGGAGAGGGAGCAAACACTGCGGCGGGTTATGGCGCTGTCGCGATTGGCGGCGGTGTGTCATGTTGAATCCAGTGGTTTGACACAGGTCTTATCGTTTCGTAACAGAAAGGCGGCAATCATGAACAAGTGCTTGGGAATCATCATGTTGACAACGGTGCTTCTGTGTTGCGCGGGTCTGGCGCATGCACAAGTCGCCCCGCCGGTCGACTTCGATACGTCGCTGGACCGGTATGACGAGCAAATCGGCGCGTTACTCGTGGACCAGGGCGGCACCAACCTGTGGCTGAACGGCACGCCACCGGCATACGAGCAGGTGCCCCAGGTTACGCCGGAGTTCGTCGGCGTCGACAACGACGCGAACAGCATCCAGGACGACGACCATTTCGCGCTGCTCGAAGCGTTGGCGAACGGCGCCTCGTGCGTGGCGCCGGGCGTGCCGGCCGGCACGGTCCAAGCAGCCTACGACGCGAACCGCGCGACGATCAAGGCGACGGAATTGACACTGCCCGGCGTACGGGTCACCTTCACTTATCTTATCTGGGATTATGATCAGACGGTAACCATTACGACCGGGGCCACCAATTGTCTGCCGAGTCTGCCTCTTGTGGGCACTACGTGCTTTGACGTGCCCAGCCTGTATAACGCGGACTACGCGGAGGGTTCGCTTCTCGAAGACGACGAGTATCCGTATTTTCTCCAGGACAGCATTGATTTGGGCGCGGGATTTATGACCCTCGGCGACCAGTACGGTATTAATTACTGGCAGGACTTGCAGGCGGTGATTATCAAGCGGGTCATCGTGGACGTACTGCCGCGGCTGCTTGCGGACCTCAAGACGAGCGCACCCATCCCGAAGGCGTTCGGCGACGGCGTCCAGCGCGGCATCATGGAAGGGCTTGCAACGCAGGCGTTTTCGGGCGCGGCGGCGAAAGGCGCGGCGACGAACTGGAACTGTGACGGCC
>Ga0116143_10003547_pt1 | contig 15594 bp, 10 predicted proteins | sample AD_UKC034_MetaG_FD_89745 | JGI IMG/M metagenome (GOLD analysis project Ga0116143, IMG submission 89745) | Active sludge microbial communities of municipal wastewater-treating anaerobic digesters from USA - AD_UKC034_MetaG | ecosystem: Engineered > Bioreactor > Anaerobic > Digestate | place: USA...
CCAGGCGAAACGGATCAACGGGCTGACGAGCATCGTCCTCACCAAGCTTGATGTGCTCTCGGGACTTGACACGATCAGGGTGGCGACGGGATACAGGCTGGACGGGAAGAAGGTCGATTACTTTCCTTCCGCGATGCTGCATCGGGTCGAGCCGGTGTACGAGGAGCTTCCCGGCTGGAAGGAGGATATCGCTGGCTGCACCAGCTTCGACGCGCTGCCGAAGAACGCGCGCAGCTACATCAGGTATCTTGAAGAGCGCGGCGGCGTGAAGGTGTCTTTGGTATCCAACGGGCCGGACCGAAAAAACACTTTCGCCCTGTAAATTTTATCATTTTTTGTTGACACCGTGGGGGGCCTTTTTTATAAGGTTAAACCTCATCCGGTTGAGACGCTAGCTCAGTCGGTAGAGCAACTGCCTTTTAAGCAGTGGGTCCGGAGTTCGATTCTCCGGCGTCTCAGTTGTCCCCGTCGTCTAGGGGTCTAGGACACTGGGTTTTCATCCCAGCAACAGGGGTTCGAATCCCCTCGGGGATGCGTGCAGAAGGGAAGGGCGGCCATAACGGCCGCCCTTCTTTTTTTTCAGATTGAGAACGAGTAGATCGCGGAGAGCGTGACGCCGTAGAAGGTGTGCTTGTTTTCATTATCGGCTGATGAATTGTCCGGCTGTGTTTTGAAAAACTGATATCGGCCGCCTAAGGAGACGATAGTCGAGGCGCCGGTAAAGTGATAGGCAAGAGCGACACCCGCGTTGAATCCAGGCTCGGTATAATCGAAATCGTTATTGGTGTCCTTGTGATGTCCCCAGATGTACAATCCCGACAGGTTTCCGATCAGGAAGAAGGTGTCGGTTAATGGCGCTATCAGGCTGATGCCGAATCCGGGTCCGTATCCCGCATGATCTCCGTCATCAAAGCTGTATCCCATGTACTTGAATCCCGCGAACACCTTGATGTAGGTGCTGATTGAGTAGTTGAGCGCGACGTCAGAATCGAACCTGGATATCTCGCCGGGGCCGCCATCGCTTGATTCTTTGTACTTGCCATAAAGAAACACCCCGGACAGGCTCCACTGTGGCGAAAATCCCAGGGTTAGAATCGGGCCGTAGAGGATCGTCGGATCGAAGTCGACATCGTGGGTAGCTTCGAACTTCCAGTCGGCGTACCACGCAGAGGCGCCGATGCCCACTTGGAGGGCATGGGATGCCACCGGGATCGCCAGTGCCGCAATAAGAAGTAGTATAATGATAAAAAGTCTATTCATTGTGTTTCTCCTGCATATTGGTTTTATATCCACCCTAATATGCAGAAATATGGGGAGCATGTCAAGCGTATGATGCATTGTTATGCATTCTGCCATGCCGGTTGTTACGTAAAACCACGGTCCGGACAGACGGCAACCTTCAACCATACATCATGAATACCGATCCCGATTTTGGAAAAAATATTATTATCTTTATTGACATTCTCGCCCGATTCGGCTTAAATATTTTCTTCTGATATTGCCGCCGGGGCTTTGTTGCTGTATATTGTACATCGAACGCGGGGCCGTGGGAATAGTGGCTATTGCTGATTAATTGCTCATCAAATATAGATTTTTTTCTACGGGCTTTTTTTAGTTTCTAACAGACATGAACAATAATAAACAAGGAGCATGATATGAAAAGAGTATCCGCGAGTATCTTTATCTTCGCCTTCATGGTGTTGAGTTGCGGCGGAGGAACGCAGTACCTGGACGCCACCAAGGACCAGGGTTCGCGCGAGTGGGGCCCCCGCGAGGTGAAGACCACCGTCGGCAAGATGGTCGCGTCGCTTCACAGCTTTCTTAAAGACGAGTACAAGAGGCCGTCGTTCCTGCAGGTGAAGAAGTTCAGGAACCTGACTTCAGAGCATATCGATACCGCCATGGTGTCCAACGAAATAGCCACCAACCTCATCAAGAAGAGGATCAAGTTCATAGACGACACCATGACCAAGGACTCCCTCGAGGAGATCGAGAAGGGAATGAGCGGCATGTACGACGCCGACACCGCGGTTCCCGCCGGCCAGCTGAAGTCGCCGAACCTCTGGCTCACGGGCGATATCCGCGACAACGTGCGCCGCGTGGGGAGCAGGCAGGTCCAGTACCTGGTTGTGACCCTGAAGCTTGTCGAGCTCGCGACCAGGCTTACCGTGTGGCAGGACCAGCAGGAGTTCCTGAAATCCTCCAGCGCGACGAGGGTGTCGTTCTGACGCGATGAACCCAGACCAGGAGTGGTGCGATGAAACATAAACTTTATGTGGCGTTCGCGGTGATGACCCTTGCGTTCCTGGTCATGTGTACCTCGAACTACAACGAGGCGATTCGGAAGGCCGAGACAACCTTCTACAAGGGAGATTATCTCGGCGCGGCGCGGTCCATGCTGCCCCAGGTGAACACCACGGGGCGGGACCAGCTCCTGTACATGATGGAAGCCGGTCTCATGCTTCATGCCGGCGGCGATTACAAGAAGAGCACCGCGGTCTTCACCGAGGCCGCGCAGCTCGTCGAGAGGATCGCCATCAGCATCAGTAAGGGGGCGGCGGCCCTGCTCCTCAACGAGACCATGACCAACTACCGCGGCGAGGACCACGAGCGGGTGCTGATCCACATGTACCTGGGCCTGGGCCGCATGCTCATCGACAAGAACGACGAGGCGCGCGTGGACTTCAAGAAGGTGAACGATGTCCTTCGCGAACTGGTGCAGACCGGGCGCGGCGCCGAGATGCAGAACAAGATGGCCAAGTACCTCACCGCCGTCGCCTTCGAAAGCTCGGCCGATATCGACAACGACGATAACGACCGGGAGTTCGCGTACGTGGAGTACAAGCAGATCCTGTCGCTGGACAACAGGCTTCCAATCGTCTACCAGGACCTGCAGCGCATGGCGAAACATTTTGGTGACAGCCCCGCGCCGTACCAGGGCTACAATCCCGGCTTCCTGAACACCATTCCCAGGGACGGAGGAGAACTCGTGGTGGTCTTCGAGTCCGGCAAGGGGCCCATCAAGGTGTCCCGCGGACCGCTGATGTCGGACCGTGCCATGGGCAACGGCATACGGATTGCGGTCAACGGCCTCAGGGGCGCCCAGGCCGCTTCCGCGGCCGCCATCATGATTATGCTCAACAAGGCGGAGAACCCCATCCCGAAGTTCCGGGCGAGGGAGAACCGGGTGAGCCACTTGGAGATAGTTGTGAACGGCAGGACACTGGGACGCACCTACATGCTCGAGAACGTGGAAACCACGGCGGTGAAAAACCTGGAGGACCAGTACGCGGGCATGGTCGGCAAGGTGGCGGCGGGTATTGTGACCAAGGCGGCGGTATCCATCGCGGCCGGCGTCGCGGCGAAGAAAATGGCCGAGCAGTCCCGGCAGCTCGGGGCGTTCGCCGGGGTCATCGGCGCCGTGGCGGGGGCGGGCACGGGTGCCGCACTCATCTCCCAGATCAAGCCGGACCTCCGGTGTTGGCACACGCTGCCGGCGAATTTCCAGCTCGGCAGGGTGTTCCTGCCGGCGGGACAGCACGATCTCACCATCAACCTGGTCGGGAGAAACGGCGGTATCATCCACACCATGCAGAGGAATCTCCAGGTAGAGAAAGGCAAGAGGAAGGTGATGAGCCTGCGGACGGTGTTTTAAGGCGATAATTTTTTCTTGAAATAAATCGGCACTGCCGGGTTAGTGTCTTTTAAGTGGAAAAGCTCCACTTCGCTGGTTACAGAGAAGTGGAGTTGTTTTTTTATATGGATACTTGGACGGCGGGAATACCGTGATGGAAACTGGCGACGTGCGCGCGGGAGTCAACGGATATCGTCCACCCCTGGACGGCGGGTCGCTTGCCCTGTTCGACAGCCTGAAGTTCCCGGTCTGCGTCATTGGCGTCGACGGACAGCTCGTGTCGCGGAACAGCGAGTTCGTGAGGCTCTTCGAGGCAGAGGACAGCAGCATACGGCTGGACTGGGCGCACCCTTTTTTCCCGGAGTACAGGCGGCGGATCGCGGTGTCCTATCTCCGCGCGCTCAAGGGCCAGGAGCGCAACTGCTTCGCGGTGATGAAGACCGCCTCCGGGGAGAGCCTGCCGGTCGAGATCTACCTCTTTCCGTTCTTCAACAACGGCAGCGTATCGTCCATCCTCGCTTTTTTAAAGATAGTTGAGAACAGGATGATATCATTCGACAGGTCGTCCACGCTCCTGGTGGAGGAGAACATCTCCAATTCGTCGCCGGTCTACGAGTTTTCGCCGAATCCCATCATCCGCATGAACCCCGAGGGCGAATTCCTCTACGCGAGCCCGTCACTGGAAAGCTTCATCGGCTACAATCACAACGAGCTCGTGAAGAGCCCCAAGCTCCTCGTAAAGGCGGTGTCCGCCTACGACATGCAGAAAATCCGCAAGGCCTTCCAGGACATCCTGAGCGGCCAGGCGGGCTGCAAGCGGCTGGGCGATATCCGCGTCACGGCCCGGGGGGACACGGAGCGCTGGATGAACGCGGTACTCTACCCGATCACGATAAGCGGCGAGATAGCGGCGGTGGAGATGTTCATCGAAGATATCACCCGGATCAAGAGGCTGGAGCAGAAGGTCAGCGCCATGAGCCGCATCCGCGTGATAGGCGATATCACCAAGGGCATTCTCCACTCCTTCAACAACATGATCAACGTCATCCTGAGCCGGACCCAGCTCCTCCTCCAGATCACCGAAAAGGAATCGGTGCTGGAAGGCCTCAGGATGATAGAGCGGACCGCCGTCGACGGCGTGCGGCAGGTGAAGCGGATATCCGATTTCATCGGCGAGGGAGGCAAGCTCGACGAGACCGACGAGGAACAGCTCATCGACCTGATAGAGGACGCGGCGGAGTTCGCGCGCATCCAGTTCAAGGTGGACGAGAACGAGCGGCGCAGGTTCATCACCGTCGAGAAGACCTACTACGCGAAGGCCCTGGTGAGGACGGACATCCGGCTGCTCCGGGAGCTCATACTGTCCATCATCTTCAGGGTATCCCAGTTCATCAGGCGGGAGGGCACGCTCACCATAATCCTGAAGCTGAACGGCAGCCCCTGCGTTTCGGTGAGCGCCGTGAAGGGTGTGTCGACGCAGGCGGAGGGGGAAAGCCCCGAGAGCCTCTTCGGCGAGGTGGACGTGCGCCGCATGGCGGAAAGAATCAACGTGAAGATCATCGAGGAGGAGTCCCCGGAGGCGTACACCATCCAGGCGGTACTGCCGCCGTCCATGGTGGTGGAGGGCAGGAAAGAACAGGAGGATCCGTCGATACGGGTGCGGGGTCTGGACGTGATGATAGTGGAGGACCAGGCCGAGCTGAAGGAGATCCTCCACGAGCTCTTCAACAACATGGGCAACCGGGTATCGGTCTTCGAGAACGGTTCCGAGGCGCTGGCGGAGTTCCGGGAGAAGCGCTACGACGTACTGGTCACCGACTACGGGATTGCCGGCATCACGGGACTGGAGCTCGCGGCCAGGGTGAAGGAGATGGACGAGAACATCGTCACGGTGCTCCTCTCGGGATGGATGCTGAAAGACCTCAAGGCATACAAGAACGTGGTGGACGCGTTCTACTCCAAGCCGTTCAAGCTGGACGCGCTCATCACGGGCATCGCGAAGCTCCTCACCGCCAGAAAGAAGGCCTGACCGTCAGACCGGCCAGGTCCCGTCGAATATCTCCACGGCGGGCCCCGTCATGTGGACGTGGTTGTCCTTCTCGTTCCACTCTATCTCCAGGTCTCCGCCCCGCAGGTGTACCAGTACATTCCGGCCGGTCCGCCGCGTGAGTATCCCCGCCACGGTGACGGCCGACGCGCCGGTGCCGCAGGCCATGGTCTCCCCGGCGCCCCGCTCCCAGGTCCGCTGTATCACTTCCTCTGCGCTCACCACCTGCACGAATTCCACGTTGGTGCGCTTGGGAAACACCGGGTTGTTCTCGATCATGGGGCCGTACTTCTGGACCGGAAAGTTTTCCACGTCGTCCACGTAAATCACGGCATGGGGATTCCCCATGGACACGGCGGTGATGTTGAACTTCACGCCGTTGAGCTGGAGCGCCTCGTCTATCACCATGCCGGGATCGCCCACCATGGGGATGCGTTCGCGGAGGAGGATCGGTTCCCCCAGGTCGACGCGCACCTTGGCGACCTTGTCGTGTCGCGTGAATATCTCCACTTCCTTGATCCCCGCCAGCGTCTCAATCTTCACTTTCTTCTTTTTCGTGAGGCCGCGGTCGTACAGATACTTGGCGAAGCAGCGGATGCCGTTGCCGCACATCTCGGCCTCGCTCCCGTCGGAGTTGAATATCCGCATGCGGAAATCGGCTGCCGTGGAATTGAGGATGAGGATGAGGCCGTCGGAGCCGACGCCGAAGTTCCGGTGGCTCATCTGGCGCGCGATTTCCTCCAGGTTCTTGAACTTCTTCCGCCGCGCGTCGACGTAGATGTAATCGTTGCCGATGCCGTGCATTTTCGTGAATTTTATCATGTCTGATACCCGGGTGCCTGGTCTTGTGCTTTCGGGGCCGTCAGTGCGCATGTCATGCGACAGTGCGTCTGCTGCTAAAGTGGTGACCCGCCGATCGCGGTTCCGGCTGGCGCGGCCCGCGCCGGAATTCCGCGCGATGAGGTAGAGTAGCGCGGAACATGCCGGAGTCAAGAAAAATTGCATATTTTTTTATTTTCATCGGGAGGGAGGGGTGATAAAAATTGTTGCTTTGGCCGCGCTTTTCTGGTATTTTTTCCGGGTCCCATGGCTCCTTGTGCGGTTTTTTCTGTCTAATCAGCATGGCCGCTTTCGGTTAACGATATTCGTGAGCGCCCGGGAAACCATAGTACCACCTCTGGGGGTTTTATATGAACAGGATCTTGATGCATTGCGTCCTCGCGGCCGGCGTGGCCGTTCTTGGCATCGCGCTTTCGTGCGGCGGGATGCAGCGGCAGGGCGGGTCGGTCACGCCCGGGGAGAAGGGCAAAACGGAATCGACCGGGGACGATATATCGAAAGGAAAAAGCGGTGACGGCGAAGGGAGCAAGGCCCCGGTCACGGAGGCCGAGGAAAGCGTCCCTGCAACCGCTGATATAAAGGGAAGGTCCGCAACCAGGAAGGCCAACGGTGACAGGCGTCCGTCCGGAAAGGCCGGCGATATCGCGGGCAGGGGCTCGAAGACAGGCGGGGCCGATTCGTTCGCGGCGGGCGACAAAGGAGGCATGGTATCCGGCGAGAGTGAATCGTCCGGGACCGCGCGTCCCGAGGGGCCCTCCGGGCTCAAGGCGGGCTTCGCGGATGACAACCGCCAGTACAACTACTTCGTGGACTTTCTCAACAAGTACGCGTCCCGCGCGCGGCACCTTCCCGTCGACGTGAGCGAGAGGATCATCCTCAAGGTGGTGGATTCCAACAGGAAGCCGGTGCTCAACGCCCGGGTGAAGATATCCTCGGGACAGGAGCTCCTCGCGTCGGGACTCACCTATAGCGACGGTTCTTTCTTCTTCTTCCCGTCCGAGCACTCCAGGGGCCTCTCCTCCTTCAGCGCGCAGGTAGAATACAACCAGGCGAGCAGGAAGCTCGACTTCGACAGGAAAGGACGGCGCGACCTGACGGTCGCCTTCGACGCGCCGAGGCCCGCCCTGGGCCAGGTGGCCCTGGACATTCTCTTCATCTTCGATACCACGGGCAGCATGGGCGAGGAGATCGAGCGCCTGCGCCGCACCATCGAGCTCATCTATCTCAACCTGTCGTCTTTGCCGGGGAGGCCGCGCATACGCTTCGGCATGGTGCTCTACAAGGACCGGCGCGACGAGTACGTGACGCGCGTGGTGCCCCTCACGGAAAACCTGGAGGCATTTCAGGCGGAACTCAACCAGGTCCAGGCGAGCGGAGGCGGCGACCTGCCGGAAGATTTACAGGAGGCGCTGAAGGACTCCATCCGCCGCATCCAGTGGACCCCGAACGGCATCAGGCTCGCGTTCGTCATCACCGACGCGCCGCCGCACCTTGACTACGGCCAGCAGTACACCTACCGCGAGGCGGTGCGCGAGGCGCGCGAGAAGGGCATCAAGATCTTCACTGTGGGCAGCGGCGGCCTCAACATCGACGGCGAGTACGTGCTGCGGCAGATATCGCAGTACACGGGCGCGAAGTATATCTTCATGACCTACGGGGAGAAGGGCGAGGCGGCGGGCGGAAGGGAGGGCAGCGTGAGCCACCACACCGGCGCGAACTACCAGACCGACAAGCTGGAGACCATCATCATCCGTTTCGCCCGCGACGAGATGAACAACGCGCTGGAAGGGAAGCTCCCCGACATGGAGGACCATTTCCTGGCGAAGAAGGTGGATTACGAGAAGAACGAGGAAACCATCCGGAAGCTCTTCGGCATGGCGGCCTCCCAGCTGGCCGACTACTCGTCGATCAACATCGCGGCGAAGACGCCCACCAGCGTGATGCCGGTGGAACCGGCGGAGCCCGGGCTGAAGGCCACGGCGGAGTATTTCGGCGAGCAGCTCTCGTTCTCGCTTATCAAGAGCGGCACGTTCAAAATGGTGGAGCGCAAGAACCTCCAGGGCATACTCCGGGAACTGGAGCTCACCATGGCGGGCCTGGCGGACCAGACGAACGCGGCGAAGGTGGGGAAAATACTGGGGGCCCAGCTCCTGGTAACCGGAAAGCTCTATAAAAAGCAGGACAAGTATGAGCTTTTCCTGAAGCTCCTGCGCGTCGAGACCGCCGAAGTCCTCTCGGTTACAAAGGCGCGCCTGGATTTCGCCCTGGGCCTGGAAGGGAAAACGGCGTCGAAGAGCGCGAAAAAGAAGGCCGGGAAGAAGCGCTGAGTCGGAAAAAATATTTATTGACGCCCCGGCGTCCCGGGACTACCAATTTATGTTTACGAGAGAACGCCCGCCGGGTGGGTATGCTGTTTGCTACGGCACCCCTCGCGGGCGAATCCATCATTACGGAGCACCGCCTTGTTTACACGGAACCGCACACCCAGAAGCCTGATCACCACCGTGGCCATGCTGGTCCTGGTGTTCGGCTGCAGCAAGAAGGGAAGCAGCCTGAGCCAGGACAATGTCAATACCATCATCAACGATTTTTTGAGAACCCACGTCCAGTACTCGCGTTTCGACGACAAGCTTTCGGAGCGAACCCTGGAGAACCTGATAAGCAACCTGGACCCGGGCAAGTACTTCTTCTTCAAGGAAGACGTGGACGGCTTCATGGTCAACCGGCATAAAATCGACGACCTGGTGGCCCAGGGAAGTTACAATTTTCTCTATGAGATCTTCGGCCTGTACAAGAAGCGCTACCGGGAGAAGATCGCCCTGTTCAACAGGCTCGTGATGCGGGACTACGATTTCACGAAGGACGAGACCATGGTACTGGACCGGGACAAGCTCCAGTACGTGAAGAACGCCGCCGAGGACGAGGACCGGTGGCGCAAGAACGTGAAGCTCCAGCTGCTGAACTACATGTCCGCGGTGAAGAATATATCGGAAGCGCGCGAAAAGCTGAAGAAGAAATACCAGCTGGGTGTCAAGCGCGTCGACGAGATCGACAACGAGAAGATGTACGCGATGTTCATCAACGCCTTCTCCATGGCGCTTGACCCGCATTCCAACTACCTCACCCGCGAGGATCACGAGGACTTCATGATCCAGACCAACCTGAAGCTCGAGGGGATAGGCGTGATGCTGCGCTCCGACGACGGCTTCGTGATGGTGGAGCACATCATCCCCAACGGCGCGGCTGACAAGCTGCCGGAGCAGCTGCAGCTGAAGCCCAATGACAAGATCATCGCCGTGGCGCAGGGCGAGGGCGAGCCGATGGACGTCATCGACATGGACCTGCGCGACGTGGTGAAGAAAATCCGCGGCCCCCAGGGCACCGAGGTGCGCCTCACCGTGCTCAGGAAGGAGGCCGAGAAGAAGGAGGCCGTGCGCATGGTGATTCCCATCGTGCGCGAGGTGATCAAGCTCGAGGAGCAGGCGGCGAAGTCGGAAATTCTCTCCGTGAAGAGCGGCGCCGCCGTGAAGAAAATCGGCTATATCAAGCTGCCTTCCTTCTACCTGGATTTTGACGCGGCGCAGCGCTTCGATCCCAACACGAAGAGCTCCTTCCGCGACATGATGACGATATTGCAGCAGCTCAAGAAAGACCAGGTCGACGGCATCGTCATTGATCTAAGAGGCAACCCGGGCGGCGCCCTGGACGAGGCGATCAACATCGCCGGCCTGTTCATCGACAGGGGGCCCATCCTCCAGATCAAGGGGACCGACCGCTGGGGCAACCGCGATGCGATCAAGGTGCTGGACGACAACTATCCCGGCGTCTACTACGCCGGGCCGCTGGTGGTACTGGTGGACAAGTTCAGTGCCAGCGCCTCTGAGATCCTTGCCGGGGCCATACGCGACTACAAGCGCGGCATCATCATCGGTCCCTCCGGCACGTTCGGGAAGGGCTCCGTGCAGAGCTACCAGCGGCTCCTGGAGGGGCTCATGGGCGCCGTCAAGATCACCACGGGACTTTTCTATCAGCCCGGCGGCACGTCGAACCACCTGTACGGCATCCAGCCGCACGTCATCATTCCCGACATGAGCGCCATCTGGGACATCGGCGAGGACAAGCTCCGCTTCCCCCTGAAGTGGGAAAAGATCCAGCCCACGAGGTTCAACCCGGAGACCAGGTATATCAGCCCCGGGATCTTGTCGTCCATATCGTCCCGCTCGGCGGAGCGCGTGAAGGGCGACGAGAAGTTCAGGAAGCTCAAGGATAAGATCGCCCGCCTCAAGGTCGCCCTGAACAGCAAGACGATCAGCCTGAAGAAGGAAGCGGAATCCGTGGAGAGCGAGATCAAGTCGGCGGAGCAGGACATGCGGAAGACGCGAAAGAAGGGGATCACGGACCTGGATAACGACCTCTTCCTTAAGGAATCGCTCAACGTCACGGCGGACTATATCGGCATGCTGAAGTGACGGTTGCTTTTCTCCTCCCCCTTGAGGGGGGAGGCCGGGTGGGGGTGAGGGATGATACAATAGAAGGCGCGGATATATATCCGCGCCTTCTATGTTTGGGTAATCACCCCAGCGCGTAGAGGTACGAGTTCACCTTCTCCAGAATGTCCTTCAGCTTTTCCCTGTCGACAATCTCCAGGTCCGGCGACTTTTTCCCCGTGGCGACCTCGCGGAGCGCGCCCTCGCTCATGAGCATCTTCAAGGCGTTGTTGTAGTTCGGCAGGGAGAGCGATTCCATGAGGCGCACGTCCCCCGTGTGGAACAGCCTGATGCCGGTTTTGCGGACGTCCTGGACTATCTCCTTTTTCGAAGAGCGGTCCTTCCTCCATGACCCCAAAGACTGGAGCGCCACCAGGTACGACTCCAGGTAGTCCCGGGCGATCCTGGCGAAGAACTTCAGCACCTCGATGGAACCCTCGCTCAGCCGGATGGCGTCGCCGTCGAGCTCCACTATCGACTGTGTTTTCAGGTACTCCAGCATCACCTGTTCCCTGTCCTCTCCGGCACCCTCTTCGCAGGTGGCGTAGATGAACTCGCGGGAGAACACGCGCTTGATCTGCTCGTACTCCGCGTCGAGGGAGCCGCCGGTGAGCTCGTTCTTCCCGTGCAGGTACAGCAATGCGAGGGAGAAGAAGGATATGGGGATCAGGTAATGGATGATACTGTTCTTGTAGAAGACGATGCGCGGGCGCTGGTCCTCGTTGATGACGTAGAAGTCCTCCATCATCCCGCCGCTCCCCGGGTCCTTCAACGGCTCGATGATCTTGTCGTCCAGGAAGGCAGTGAGCACCGTCTCGATGATCTCCTCCAGGTTTATCTTCCGCTGCAGGGAGTCCGACATGTCCACATTGACGTAGGCGAGGAAGCCGTAGAGGATGCGCATCTTCTCCAGCAGCGTCTGCCGGGAGAAGCCCTTGATTGCGTGGAGGAGAATGGTGGCAGAGGTGAGGGCGAAGGGCGTCACCATGGTCACCTCGTTGATCTTCTTCACGATGTGCTCGGAGACGAAGACCGAGCGCTCGTCCTTCGAGACGCCCAGGGCCTCCACTTCCTTCAGCGTGAAGGGCTTGTTGAACTTCACGTAGACCTTGCCGTACTTGCGCCGCAGAAGCCTGGTGCTTTCCAGCATCCCCTTCGCGGACTCGGCTTCCTTCTCGCGGCCCTTCATCTCCTTGACGTAGCTCGTCTCCTCCAGGATGCGGTCGTAGTTGATGGAGATGGGGACGAACACCAGGTCCTTGTTGTAGCCCTCGTCCACCGCGTCGAGGAGAAAGTTGAGGAAGCCGTACTTGGGATACGCGAGCTTCCCCGTGCGCGTGCGGCCGCCCTCGATGAAGAACTCGATGGGATACCCCTCGTTGACCATGGTCTTGATGTACTGCTTGAAGACTTCCGGGTAGAGCGAGAGGCCCTTGAAGCTCCGCCGCATGAAGAAGGCGCCGGAATGGCGGAAAATGAAGCCCATGGGGAAAAAGGACAGGTTTACCCCGGCGGCGATATGGGGCGGTATCAGCTTGTTCTTGTAGAAGATGTAGGACACGATCAGGTAGTCCATGTGGCTCTTGTGGCACGGTGTGAGCACCAGGGGCCCTTTCTGCATGGCCTCGCGGACCATCGCGAGCTCCGCTGGGTCGTAGCTGATGCCGTCGAAGATCTTCCGGAAGATGATGTCCAGCGCTATCTCGAAGAACCGAATCATGGTGATGCTGAAGTTCGCGGCGATCTCCCGGTACTGCTTGAAGGCGCGCTTCTTCAGCCGGGTCTCGGAGCGTCCCTGCTCCGCGGCGACACGCCGTATCTCGTCCAGGACGTTCCTGTGGTTCAGGACCCGCTCCGCCATCACCTGCTGGGACTTGATGACGGGCCCCAGGACGCTGCGCTTCTCATGGTGGTAGATCTCCAGGAGCCGGTTGCGGAGGTTGACGGCGATGTGACGCGAGTCGTCGGTGGGCGATGCCGCGATCTCCTCCTTCAGGTTGATGGGCGTGCTGATGCGGACGAAGGACGGGGTGATGCTCCGTATCACCGTGAACCAGCCGGAGATGATCCCCCGGTGCCCCGTCGCGCTGGACGATATGATGCTGTCGGTCCTTTCCGGATTCATGTTCCAGAAAATGAGCTGGGGCATGACGTAGATCGGTTCCTCGGTCCGCTTCTGGATGTCCACCAGGTGCATCAGGGAGTCGTACTTCACCTCCATGTAGCGCTTCAGGAAATGTTTGGGCGACAGCAGTGAGACCAGCACGCTGCTCCCGCTTTTCAGTAGCCCCTCGATGAACGACGTGTCGATCTGGTCCCTGTCGGACCCCCCTGCGAACAGCCGCTCGAAGTTGCGGATGAGCCTGCGGAAGAGGTACTTCGCCGGCTGGAACATGAAGGGGTTGTAGTCAAGGGCCGCCGCCGGGATTTTAAAATCGTGCCGCTTGAGCAGGGTGTAGAAAATCAGTAGGGACAGGTTGGAGGTGTGGAACGACGCGTAAATCACTTTGCTGTTCGCGTGGTCCTGCAGCGTCTTGAGGCTCGTCCCCTCGAAGGAGACCTTCCTGAACAGGAAGCCGATTAATTTTTCCAGCAGCGGGTTTATTTTCTCAAAAACCGCGCCGTCAAAAAGATACTCCTGCCGCGCCGGGTTGTTGTCCATTGTTCGTTGTTCTCCGGTGTTTTGAAGAATTTCGCCGGGGATGGAGCGTCAGCCGTTATGAATGCCGAAGAAATCTTTCAATCCCACGATCTTGAGAAGCTCAAGGATGTTTTCAGACGGATTCAGGAGGAGCAGCTCAACCCCCTCGTCGAAAAGCCTGTCCCTGGCCTTGATCAGAGCCCCGAGATCGGAGCTGTTGAAGTATGTTTTTTTGTTTAAATTCAGCACAACCTGGCTTTTGGAGCCCGTATTGAGGGAGTGAACCTCGCGGGTGAAATCCAGGATGTCCAGTTCCGAGAGCGGCTCACGGCTGTCATCGATGTCGATGACAAGAACGCCGTTATCGTACCTGTGGGAGTATTCCATTGGGCTTTCCCTTGTGCAGTGTAGTGTCGGATCCGAAAAGCGACTCCTTCAGGCGCGGCCACCTGCTGAAACGTTATCAGCACGGATGGCATATGGTAGAATAATCGGAGCATTACTGCAAGTAATTTTTCCCTATGAAGACAGCGATACCCCGGGATGCGCTTCACCTGTTCACGTATGGGGTTCCATGATTATTAAAATATGACCATATGGTAAATTTTGATCTGAATCCCGAAAAATTGATTGAAAAAAATCCTATTAATTTTGATAATCACCTACTTTATTACTAATGTAATGTACTGAAGTATTCAAAGGAACCAATACGGGATGTAGCGCAGCCAGGTAGCGCGCTGCTTTCGGGAAGCAGAAGCCGGGAGTTCGAATCTCCCCATCCCGAAGTGAAAATGTTCAGGAATGCATGATGGTCAATGGCGTAACCGACATCCACAACGCTTCCTATCCGACACAGAGAGGTTCGCGGAACAAGATCATTGAGGGTATCATCTCGAAGATCAGGAAAGGCGGTATCAACCTCGCCCTTTCCAAGGACGAACTCTACCTGGTGATCGATGAAGCGTTAACCAACGCCATGGAGCACGGCAACGGCTGGGACCCGGCCAAGAAGGTCAGTGTCAGGGTCAGTCACAACGATGCAACCCTTGACATTTTTATCGAGGACGAGGGCAGGGGATTCGATTACGGCGGCGCCGGGGATTCCGCCAGCGCCATCCGGAATCTCAAGCCCCGGGGGAGGGGGATATACATCATCAGGCAGTTCTGCGCCCCCTCCTGGAACGAAAGAGGAAACATCATCGCCCTGCGCTTCGAAATCTCCCGCTGACTCACTCACGCCATGACCGCGCCTAAAACCGCATCGATTTTCCTGAGCATCGCCGTCTTGCTCTCCCTGGTTCATTTTGCCGCGCCCGGAAACGCGCCGGGCGGCTCGGCGAACTGCGCCTTCGGCGATATCGTCGAGGACGTGCGAGGCTCCATCAACGCCATGAAAGAGAAAATACACGGGTTGGCGACATTCGTGGAGACCGTCACGGGCGCGGTGAAGACGATAGTCTCCCTGGCGGGAATACGCGTGGTGATGCTCCTTCTGGGGGTGATGCTGATATCATCCCTGGCGTATCACCTTGGCGTCCCCCGGGGAAAGCTCTCATTCCTTCTGTCCCTGGCCTGCGCCGACGCCCTGTGGATCCTCTGGCACCGGAGCTTCGGGCCCCTGGACGCCGCCTTCGCCTTCACGGTGGCGAAGACCACGCTGACGGTCCTGGCTCCGTTTGTCGCCATCTCCCTTATCGGCCGCGCCTGGCCGTCGCTGGCGCGGATGGGGCGACGTGCTTTCCGAAAAGTTTTTCCCGGCGGCGGGCGCGACGGCGCGGAGGTGGCGGAGGAACTGCAGCGCTACCAGGCGCTGCATTCCGGCCTGGAAAGCGCACTTCTCCGCGACATCATCGACGCGAAGGGCGGCAGGGTGCACCTCTCGGGCGATACCAGGCGCCTCGCCGCCGAGATGGCGCTGCTCGCCGGTGGCCTGGCGGAAGGCAAA
>Ga0116143_10003551_pt1 | contig 15588 bp, 11 predicted proteins | sample AD_UKC034_MetaG_FD_89745 | JGI IMG/M metagenome (GOLD analysis project Ga0116143, IMG submission 89745) | Active sludge microbial communities of municipal wastewater-treating anaerobic digesters from USA - AD_UKC034_MetaG | ecosystem: Engineered > Bioreactor > Anaerobic > Digestate | place: USA...
GGCGCTCACCGACCTCAAGACCATCAAGGACCTGCTCGATTCGCAGTTCGTCAAGTCCCTGCTCGACATTCCCGCCGCGCTGATCTGCATGGCGCTGCTCTTCGCGCTGGGCTTCTGGCTGGGCGTCCTCGGCCTCATCGGCGCTGCAATTCAAGGCTGGCTGATCTGGGTGACGCAGCGCCACACGCTGCCCCTGCTCGCCCGCGCCTCCGGAGCGGCCATCGGCGCGCAGCAGTACGCCCACGGTGCGCTGCGCAATGCCCAGGTGATCGAGTCGATGGGCATGCTGCCGCGCACCCACCAGCAGTGGCTGCGGCGCCAGGTGCAGTTCCTGGACCAGCAGGGCGCCGCTTCGGACTACGGTGCGATGACCGGGGCCGTGGCCAAGGTGCTGCAGATGATGCAGGGCTCGGTGCTGCTGGGGGCCGCCACCTGGATCATGCTCTACGGCCAGCTCTGGGGCGGCGCGGGCATGGTGATCGTCGCCTCCATCCTCGGCGGCAAGGCGCTCCAACCCCTGTCGCAGCTCGTCACGCAGTGGCGCAACTACGTGCTGGGGCGCGATGCCTACAACCGTCTCGTCGGCCTGCTCGACTGGTACCAGCCGCCGGAGCCGAGCATGCCGCTGCCGCCGCCGCAAGGCCTGCTGACCGTGGAGGACGTGCACGCCGGCCCGCCGGGCACGCAGCTGCGTGTGCTTCGCGGCGTGAGCTTCGCGGCGCGCCCGGGCGAGGTCACCGCCATCATCGGCCCCACCGCCGCGGGCAAGAGCTCGCTCGCGCGCCTGATCGTCGGCGTCTGGCCGCCGACGCTTGGCAAGGTACGCCTGGACGGCGCCGACCTGCACGCCTGGAACAAGCAGGAGCTGGGCCCGCACATCGGCTACCTGCCGCAGAACGTCGAACTCTTCGACGGCAGCGTGGCGGAGAACGTCGCGCGCTTCGGCGACGTGCGCGCGGATGCAGTCGCCGCCGCGCTGGCGATGGTGGGCCTCACCGAAACCGTGGCGGCCTTGCCCGAGGGCGTGAACACGCGCATCGGCGAGGATGGCGCCGTGCTCTCCGGCGGCCAGCGCCAGCGCCTGGGCCTGGCGCGTGCGCTCTACGGCGCGCCGCGACTGCTGGTGCTCGACGAGCCCAACGCCAACCTCGACGAGGCCGGCGACAAGGGCCTGCTGGAGCTGCTGGCGCACCTGAAGACGCAGGGCGTGACCACGCTCGTCGTCACCCACCGCAGCAACCTGCTGGCCGTGGCCGACAAGCTGCTGGTGCTGCGCGACGGCGCCGTGGCCGGCTTCGGCCCGCGCGACGAAGTGCTGCAGGCGCTGCAGCAGGCAGCGCAGCGCCAGTTGCAGGCGGCGGCCCCGCCGGGGGCGCCGGCCGCGCGCCCGCTGCCGCCGCGGCCCGCCGCCCCGCCTTCGGCCCCCGGGGCCGCCCCGGCGGACGGGACCGCGCCTGCGGCAGCGGCCACGAACCCTGCGCCCGCGGCCACCTCGGGCGAGCCGGCGCCGGCGCTGAGCGGCTTTGCGCGGCTGGCGGCCGCCGCCGCAGCCAAGGCCGCGCCATCTTCCTCGGACGGCACGCCGCCGCCAACACCATGAGCACGCAAACCCTGGACCGCCCGGCCCTGAGCGCCGCGCCGGGCGCCGCCGACGTGCCCTCCGCGGCGCCCCCGCGGGCACCTCTTCCCGTGCTGGACATCCGGCGCGTCCTGCTGAGCTTTCGCCGCGAGGCGATCTGGGTGGCGATCTTCGGCTTCTTCTCCAACGTGCTGACGCTGGCGCCGACGATCTACATGATGCAGGTCTTCGACCGCGTGATGGCCAGCGGCAGCCAGTACACCCTGGCGGCGCTCTCGCTCATCACGCTCTTCTTCTTCCTGGTGCTGGGCCTTGCCGAATGGCTGCGCTCGCGCCTGCTGGTGCGCGCCGGCACGCGCTTCGACCTGGTGGCGCAGGAGCCGGTGTTTCGCGCCAGCTTCGACGCGGCGCTGCGTAACAGCGAGGCGGGCAAGGGCAGGGCGCTGGCCGACCTCACGCAATTGCGACAATTCCTGACCGGCAACGCCGTCTTCGCGGCGATCGACACGCCCTGGACCTTCATCTACGCCGGCGTGCTCTACCTCATCCACCCCTCGCTGGGCGTGACGGCGGCGATCTTCGTCGTCCTCATGGTGACGATGGCGCTCGTGGGCAACCGCCGTGCCACGCCCCTGCACAAGAAGGCGCAGGAAAGCCTGGGCCTGAGCAACAACTACCTGCACGGCAAGCTGCGCAACACCGATGCCGTCGAGGCCATGGGCATGTTGCAGGCGCTGGAGCGGCGCTGGCTCGTCATCCACGACACGCACCTGGCGGACCAGCGCCGCGCGCAGGAGGCCACGCACCGCCTCTCGGCGCTGACGAAGTTCGTGCAGCACGCGCAGCAGTCCATCGTGCTCGCGCAGGGCGCGGTGCTGGCGATCTTCGGCTACATCAGCCCGGGCGCGATGATCGTCTGCAACTCGCTGATGGGCGGCGCGCTGCGCCCCACCGGCCTCATCGTCGCCGCCTGGAGCACCTTCGTCGAGACGCGCGGCGCCTACCAGCGGCTCAACGCCCTACTGCAGGCCCACCCGGCGCGCAGCGGGCGCGCGGACGTGGCGACCCTGCGCGGGCAGATCAGCGTGCGCGGGCTGAGCGCCACCGCGCCGGGGCGCAAGCTGCCGATCCTGCAGGACATCACGCTGGACTTCGAGCCCGGCGAGGTCGTCGGCATCATCGGCCCCTCGGGCGCGGGCAAGTCGACGCTGGCGCGCTGCCTGCTGGGCGTGTGGCCGGACACGCAGGGCCAGGTGCTGCTGGACGGCACGCCGATCCAGGACTGGTCGCGCGAGGCCATCGGCCCGCTGCTGGGCTACCTGCCGCAGGACATCGAGGTGTTCGACGGCAGCATCGCCGAGAACATCGCGCGCCTGGAACCGGATGCCGGTGACGAGGTCATCAAGGCGGCCAAGCGCACGGGCATCCACGATCTGGTGCTGCGGCTGCCGGGCGGCTACGACACGCCCATGGGTGTTGCCGGCGCCGCGCTTTCGGGCGGCCAGCGCCAGCGCGTGGCCCTGGCGCGCGCGATCTTCGGCGACCCGCTGGTGGTCGTGCTGGACGAGCCCAACGCCAACCTCGACGACGCCGGAGAGGCGGCGCTGCTGCAGGCGGTGGCCGAGCTCAAGGCGCGCGGCGCCACCGTCTTCATGATCGTCCACCAACCCCAGATGCTGCGCGTGGCCGACCGCCTGCTGGTGCTGGAGAACGGGCGTGTCGCCCGCTTCGGCAAGCTGCGCTTCGAGGCCGCCGCCCCCAAGGAAACCCCCTCCTCATGAGCTCATCGAACTCGCTGCAAGCGGCCGTCGGCAGCACGCTGGCCACGGCCGGCGCCGGTCGCGGCGTCCCTCCCGAAACGATCACCGACCTGGAGGCGCGCGCGGACACGCGCTCGGTCATGCGCCTGGGCTTCTGGGTGCTCGTCGTCGGTTTCGGCCTGTTCCTGGCCTGGGCGATCTGGGCACCGCTGGACGAGGGCGTCTCGGCGCCCGCGACGGTGTCCTTCGAGACGCGGCGCAAGGTCGTGCAGCACATGAGCGGCGGCATCGTCAAGTCGGTGCAGGTCAAGGAAGGCCAGATGGTGAGCGAGGGCGAGCTGCTGATGGTGCTCGACGACGCGCCCACGCGCGCCGCCTACGAGTCGATGCAGCAGACCTACCTCTCTCAGCGTGCCGCCGAGAGCCGGCTGCTGGCCGAGGCGGCGCACGCCCCGGCGATCACTTTCCACCCGGATCTGCTGCGCGCCACCGACCCGCAGGCGGCGCAGCACATGCAGGTGCAGCAGCAGCTCTTCGCGGCGCGCCGCGCCTCCTATGCCGCGGAGATCGCGGCGGCGAACCAGACGATCCAGGGGATGGAGGCGCAGATGAGCGGGCTGCGCCAGGTGCTCGAGAGCCGGCGCACCCAGGCGCAGCTGCAGTCGCAGCAGCTGGCCAACGTCAAGGCCCTGGCGGCAGACGGCTTTGCGCCGCAGAACCAGGCGCTGCAGCTGGAGCAGGCGCAGGCGGACCTGCGCGCCTCGATCGCCGACGTGCAGACCAGCCTGCAGCGCCTGCAGAGCGCCGTGGCCGAGACGCGGCTGCGCATCGCGCAGCGCGAGCAGGAGTTGACCAAGGAGGTCTCCGCCCAACTGGCCGACGTGCAGCGCGAGGTGGAGGCCAACCGCGAGCGCCTGGTGGCGATCACCGAGGAACTGCAGCGCACGCAGGTGCGTGCACCCCTGGGAGGGCAGGTGCTGGGGCTGGCCGTCAACGGGCCGGGGGCGGTGGTGACGCCGGGGATGCGCTTGATGGACATCGTCCCGCAGGGCGAGAGCCTGCTGCTGGATGCGCAGGTGCCGACGATGGCGATCGACCGCATCAAGGTCGGCGACGTGGTCGAGGTGCGCTTCACCGCCTTCGCCAACGCGCCGCAGCTGGTGGCCGACGGGCGGCTGGTGTCGCTGTCGGGCGATGCCATCAGCGAGGCGACACCCATGGGCCCGCACTCCTACTTCCTCGGGCGCGTGGAGATCACGCCGGAGGGCCGCAAGGCCCTGGGCTCGCGGCACCTGCTGCCCGGGATGATGGCCGAGGTGCTCGTCAAGACCGGCGAGCGGCCGCTGATGGCCTACCTGCTGCACCCGCTGACCAAGCGCATCGCCGCGGCGATGATCGAGGAATGAAGGGCCGCCGTCTGCTGTGCGCGCTCGCCGCGGGCGCGCTGCTGCCGTGGGCGCCGGCGGGGGCGATGACCCTGGCCGAGGCCTACGAGGCCGCGCGCGTGCACGACCCGCAGTACCGTGCCGCCGAGCACGAGCGGGACACCGTGCGCCAGGGCGTGCCGATCGCACGCGCCGGCCTGCTGCCGCAGCTTTCGCTGGGCTATTCCAGTGCCGGCGTCGAGGGCCGCCGGGAGTTCCCGAACGCGCTGCAGCAGCAGGTGAGCACGAGCCTGGACTACACCTCGGCGCAGTCCTCGCTGTCGCTGCGCATGCCCTTGTTCAGCTACGAGGCCTGGTCCCGCCTGGACCAGGCGACGGCGCAGGGCCGAGGCGCCGAGGCCATGTTCCGCGCACGGTCGCTGGAGCTGGTGGAGCGCGTCGTCCTGGCCTACCTGAACCTGCTGCAGTCGCGTGCGCAGCAGTCGCTGGCGCAGGCCGAGGTGCAGGCGATGAGCGAGCAGCAGCGCCGCACGGAGCAGCGGCTGCGCCTGGGGGAGGGCACGCGCACCGATGACGCGATGGCGCTGGCGGCGCTGGAGCTGTCGCGCGCGCGCCTGGTCGACACGACCGAGCTGGTCGACGTGGCCGCGGCGCGGCTGCGGCGCCTGACGGGGCAGCGCCCGCCGAAGCTGCACGACGTGCCCGCGGATTTCCTGCCGGGGCGCTCGCGCAGCGAGGACCTCGCCGACTGGACGGAGCGGGCGCTGCTGCAGAATCCGGTGCTGGCGGTGCGCGAGGCGGCAGTCGAGGCCGCGCGTCACGGCGTGCGACGCAGCCAGGCGGGGCATTGGCCGCGCCTGGACCTGGTGGGCAGCATCGCGCGGGCGCGCAACGATTCGCTCAGCAACCTGGACCAGACCTCGACGCTGCGCAGCGTGGGGATCCAGCTCTCGGTGCCGCTGTACAGCGGCGGCGGGGTGGATGCTTCCGTGCAGCAGGCGCAGGCCGACCTGGCGCGAACGCAGGAGGAATTGCGCGCCGAGCGCGAGAACAACGAACTGGAGATCGTGCGTCAGCTTCAACTCAGCGACAGCGCTGCCCAGCGCACGCAGGCCCTGATGCGCGCGATCGCCGCAGGCGAGGTCGCGCTCACCGGCGCGCGACGCAGTCAGGAGGCGGGGATGGGCACCTTCTCGGACGTCCTCGAGGCCTACAGCCGCCTGCAGACCTCGCGGCGCGACCTGGCACAGGCGCGCTACGACCACCTGGCGGCGCGCACGCGGCTGATGCTGCAGGCCGGCGAGCCGGCCGGCCGCGTCATCGACCAGGTCGACGCCATCCTTTCGGAGCAGGTCGAACTGCTGCCGCCCCCGATCCATCTCACCTCCCGACCATGAGAGCATTCCAGCCGCCTGTGCTTGCGGCCTGCATCGTCCTGGCCGCGCTGCTTGGCGCCTGCGGCGGCGGGGGCGACGGGCATTCGGTGAGCAACGCCTCGGCCAGCAATGTCCGGCTCACGCAGTCGACGACCATCACCTTCAACGGCGCGGGGTTGGACGAGGGCGTGGAGGTGCAGGTGAGCGGTCCCTGCAGCAACCTGCAACGGATGGGCGGCGCGACACCCACGACGTTGCAGTACTCCTGCAGGGTGGAGGGGGTGGGTCGCATCACGGCCTCCGCGGTGAGCGCCGACGGCACGCGGGTATACGGGCGCCTGGCCTTCGACGTGCCCGAGCCACGCGTGCTGCTCGCGCTCACGGATGGGACGTGGTCCGGGACGCTGACGCTGGACCTCGACGCGCGCTCGGCACCGCAGGCCGTCACGCAGTTCCTCGAGTACGTGAACGGCGGCTTCTACCGAGACACGATCATCCACCGCGCCCGCCCAGGCGTCGGCATCCTCGGCGGCGGCTACGTGGTCGCCACGGACGGGGCGCTGGCAAACAAGGTGCCGACGCGGCCGGCTCTGCCCGCCGAGCCGTCGAACCTGCCCCGGCTGCGCGGCGCCATCGGGATGGTGCGCCCGGCGGGTACGGGCAGCGCGAATGCGATCTTCTTCATCGGGGCTGCCGACAACGCCGTCTTCGACGTCGACGCGCCCGACGAGGTGACCGTGTTCGGCCGACTCGAGGGCGGCCTGGACGTGCTCGACAAGGTGGCAGCGGCCGAGGTGCGGCCCGACCTGGCGACGGGTCTGGCCGAGGTGCCGGTGCCGACGGTCACCATCAGCGCGGCACTGCAGTCGCGCTGAGAGCCGCGAGGGCGAGAGGGCGTGGGCTCCACGCGCAGCGTTGGCAAGGCATCGGCGAGCCCCAGGGCCACGGCCTGGCCCTGGGGCGGGCTGGCGCTGGCCTGGCCTCTGGCCAAGCGCGACGTGCTCGCCCGCTACCGAGGCAGCGTCGCAGGCCTGGCTTGGGCGCTGGTGGCGCCGCTAGGCATGGTGCTGGTGTACACGCTGGTCTTCCGCGGGGTGTTCCGCGCGCGCTGGGGCGTGGGTGAGTCCGCGGTCGACGGCTTTGGATACGTCACGCGGCTGTTTGCGGGGCTGATGGTGTTCCAGGCTGTGGCCGAGGTGGCCACGCGCGCCACGCGCCTGATGCAGGACCATGCGAACCTGGTCAAGCGTGTCGTCTTCCCCCTCGAGCTGCTGTGCACCGCCTTGCTGCTGCAGGTGGGCGTGCACCTGCTGCTGCAGGTCGCGCTGCTGGCCGTGTTCGAGGGGGTCTTCGGCGGTGGCGTGCGCCTGTCCTGGCTGCTGCTGCCGCTGGCGCTGCTGTGGCTGCTGCTGCTGATGCAGGTGCTGGCGCTGGCGCTGGCGGCGTTGGGTGCCTATCTGCGGGACCTGCAGCACGCGGTCCCGGTGATGATGACGGGAATGCTCTTCCTCTCGCCGGTCTTCTTTCCGGCGGCCTCGGCGCCCGAGCCGCTGCGCTGGGTGCTGGCGGTCAATCCGATCTCGGTGCCGATCGAGTTGATGCGTTGGGCGTGGTTCGGTGATCCGGTCGACGTGCGGGCCGCGGTCGCCCAGGGCCTGCTGCTGCTGCTGTTGCTGCCTCTGGCGCACCGGCTCTTCCGGCGCCTGCGCACAGGCTTCGCTGACCTGGTGTGATGACTGAGGATCGCGTCATCGAACTGCGGGACGTGCACAAGAGCTACTCGCTCGAGACACGGCCTTGGCACCGCCTCTGGTACCAGTTGCGCGGCCGCCAGGATCGTGGGCCGCAGCATCACGCTTTGCAGCATGCAGATCTGATCGTCCGGCGCGGCGAGGTGGTGGGGGTGATCGGTCGCAACGGCGCGGGCAAGTCGACGCTGCTGCAACTGGTGTGCGGGGTGCTGCAACCGACGCGGGGCGAGTGTGTCGTGCACGGCCGTATCGCTGCGTTGCTCGAGCTCGGCGCGGGCTTCAACCCGGAGCTGACGGGTCGCGAGAACGTGCGCCTGAACGGACCGCTGCTCGGGCTCAGCCCGGCGCAGATCGAGCAGGCGATGGGGGCGATCATCGACTTCGCCGGCATCGGCGCCTTCATAGACCAACCGGTGCGCTCGTATTCCAGTGGCATGTTCATGCGCCTAGCCTTCTCGATGGCCACGAGCGTCGACCCGGACATTCTGGTCATCGACGAGGCCTTGTCGGTCGGCGATGGCGCCTTTGCCCACAAGAGCTTCGAGCGCATCATGGCGCTGAAGGAGCGCGGGGCGACGATCATCTTCTGCTCGCACTCGATGTTCCAGGTCGAGTCGCTGTGCACGCGCGCGATCTGGATCGAGGGCGGGCGCATCCGCGCCGATGGTCCGGCGCACCGGGTGACGGTCGAGTACAGCGAGTGGCTGCAGCGCCACGACCATGATGCGGCCGAGGGCGGCGTGCAGGCTACGCGCTTCGATTCCGAGCAGGCCGGCATCGTGCGCGTGCAGCGCCTGTCCCCTGCCGGCGAGGACGTGCTGCGCAGCGGGCAGGACAGCCTGGCGCTCGAGATCGTGCTGAAGTCGCGATCGGATGCCGCGCTGCCGACGCTCGGCGTTGTCTTGCACGGGGCCGATGGCCGCTCGATCAGCAGCGCGGGGAGCTGGCTTGATGGCGTTGCGCTGGCGCGGGATGCCAACGGGCAGATCTCGGTGCAGTTGAGCTGGCCGGCGCTGCCACTGCTCAAGGGGCGCTACACGATCTCGGTCTATGTGCTGTGCGATCGCGCGATCAACCTGTGGGCCGCGGCCGAGCACGTGCTGGCCGTCGAGATCGTGCAGGAGCACCTCGAGCAGGGCGTGGTCTCGCTCCCTCACCAATGGATGGTGGGGGCAGTAGGGCGCTCGGCGCTGCTGCCGAGCGGGTGACGAGCCTCATGGATGCGCGGGGCTTTGCCTTTCCGCTCAACGTCTACGCGCACATGCTGGCGCTGGAGGAGGGCCGCGTCGACGCTCTGCACTACGGGCTCTTCGAGCGCGAGGACGAGCCGGTGGGGCAGGCGCAAGAACGGGCCAGCGCCCGCCTGTGGGCGGCTTTGCCGCCGCCTTGTCGCACGCTCGAGGTCGGCATCGGTTTGGGCACGACGCTGCAGCGTCTGCAGGCGGCGGGCTATGCGGTAGTAGGCCTGACGCCGGATGCGGCGCAGGTCGGGGAGGCGCGTGCGCGCCACGGACAGGGTCTGGACCTGCGCGTGAGCACGCTGGAAGCGTTCGATGGTCGTGGTGGGCCCTGGGAATTGATGCTGTTCCAGGAGAGCGCCCAGTACATCGCGCCGCTGGACCTCTTCGAGGCTGCCGACCGCGTGCTGGCGCCCGCGGGTGCGCAGATTGTGGTGATGGACGAGTTCGCGCTGCAGCGCCGTGACGCGGGTGACACCGGACTGCACGACTTGGCGGCTTTCAAGGCACTGGCACGGCGCCTGGGCTGGAACCTCGTGCATGAGGAGGATCTCTCGGGCACCGCGGCCGGCACCGTCGCCGCGATCGCGCGCCTCGTGCGGCGCCATCGCCAGGCGCTGCGCAACGACCTAGCGCTGGACGACGGCTCGCTGCAGGGCCTGCTCGATGCCTGCGCGCGCTACGCGGAGCTCTACGCGAGCGGCGTCTATGGCTACCGCCTGCTGCGCCTGCAGCGGCCGCGGCGCCCGGCGCGCCGGCTGGCCTCTGTGCGCGCGGCGCAGGCACCGGCGGTGCGCACACTGTTGCAGCAAACCTTCGACGTGCCGATGAGCCAGGCTGTCTGGGACTGGAAGTACGGCGAAGGGCGAGGACGTGCAGTCGCGCTGTGGGAAGGCGAGGCCTTGCTTGCGCACTACGGCGGCATGACGCGGCGAGTTCGCATCGACGGCCGCAGCGAGCTCGCCTGCCAGGTGGGCGACGTCATGGTGAGTGCGCGGGCCAATGCGGGCCTGGTGCGCGAGGGTGCGTTGCACCAGGTGAGCGCGACTCTGCTCGAGGCGCAGATCGGCTGGGGGCGGCCGCACCTCCTGGGCTTCGGGTTCCCGAACGCCCGCGCCATGAAGGTGGCCGAGCGCATCGGGCTCTACGCGCCGGTGGATGCCATTGTCGAACTGCGCTGGCCGCCGCTGACCGAAGCCGAGCGCTGGCGCGAGAAGCTGTGGCGACGACGCGAGATCGACTTGAGCCGCTTGGGCGACGACGATGCCGATGCACGCACGCTCGAACAGGCATGGCTGCGCATGGCGGCGGCGCTGCCACGCAGCGTGCTGCCCGAGCGCGATTTGGACTGGCTCCGGTATCGCTACGCGCAGCGACCCGAAGTCGAGTACCGTGTCCGCCTCTGCGAGAGCCGCGTTGGACATGGGCAAACGGGCGCCTATGTGCTGCGCGATCATGGCGACCACGTCGAGCTGATGGATCTGGTCGGGCCACCGTCGATCTGGGATCGTCTGCTGCGCGCGGCCCGACGCGATGCGGGACCGCGGCCGCTGCACGCATGGGTGAGCGCTTCGCACCGGGTACTGCTCGAGCGGGCGGCTCCGGGAGCCATCGAGCAACCGATACAAGTGACCGTGCCGTCCTGCGTCCATACGCCGGGGCCAGCTCCCGAGACCTTGCGCGGACGCTGGTTCCTGATGTCCGGCGACACCGACTCCCGTTGAACCATGACTCTGCCTACCAGCCGTTCCCCCTGGGCCGATGAAGCTGCGCTCTACCCCTACACGGCGTGGGACGCGCTGCCGGCGCGCCGAGTGCTCGTGCTGGCACCGCATCCCGACGATGAGGTGCTCGGCTGCGGCGGAAGCATCGCGGCAAGCCTGTCGCAGGGGGCGTTCGTGGACGTGATCGTCGCCAGCGACGGTGGGCTCGGCGGCGACCCCCGCACGCGGGAGGCGGAGTCGACGGCGGCCGCCCGCGTGCTCTCCGCGGCAGGCGACGGCCGGCTGCAGCTCTCGTTCTGGCGCCTACCGGATCGCACGCTCGCAGGCCATCCGGAACTGGGCAGCCGGATAGCCGATCGACTTGCAAACACGAAGGCGGAACTCCTGCTCCTGCCCTCGCCGCTCGAGATCCACCCGGATCATCGAGGCTTGTGCCTGGCTGGCATCGAGGCCGCGCGCACGCTGGACTGGGAGGGCGAGCTGCTCTTCTACGAAGTCGGGCACCCGCTGCTGGCCGATCGTCTGGTCGACATCACGCGGTGGATTGCGCTCAAGCGCGATGCAATCGATTGCTTCGCGTCGCAGTTGGCGGTGCAGGCCTACGGGGAGCAGTTGTTGGGCCTGAATCGCTATCGTGCCTACACGCTGGGTCCGGCGGTAAGCCATGCCGAAGCCTTCCAGAGCGTAGCGCGACAGAGCTGGCGCGATGGGCTGGAAGGCGTGTGGACAGAGCTTGCCCCGCGCTTGCGGGCGCGCTATCCCGCTCCCTCGGCCGGGCCCTGAGCCCGGGCAGCCGCCCACGAGAGCATCGCAAGCGAAAGCAGCATCAGCGCGAACTTGGCGTCGCGCAGCACGACGTTGAAGCCGGCGGCCCAGGTCATCGCCACCAGCACCAGCAGCGCCGGCAGCGCCGCCGCACCGTGGCGATACACGCCGCGCAGCGCCTGCAGCCAGAGCAGGCCGGCCAGCAGCAGGGCGATGGCGCCGCCTTGCTCGGCCAGCAGCAGGTATTCGTTGTGCGGCGTCGTGTGCTCGGTGAGGATCGGCTCGCCGCGCACGCGCTCGCGCCACCGTGTCACCCAGCTGCCCACCCCGTGGCCGATCAGCGGACGCTCGAGCACGAGAGCGCCGGTGACCTGCGCCATGCGCGCACGCATGCCCCAGCTCGTGTCGACCGGGCCCGCAGGGTCGTAGGCCTGCAGCTCGGCCAGGCCTTCGTTGAAGCGATCACGCACGTGTGACGAGCCGAGCGTCACCGCGAGTGCGCCAAGCACGACGAGGGCGAGCACCTGCATCCGGCGGCCGCGCATGCGGGGTTGCGCCAGCGCGAGCACCGCCAGCAGCAGCGGCGCGCTGAGCATGCCGGTGCGGCGGTCCTGCTGGGTCAGCGCCGCAAGGCACAGCAGCGCGGCGGCCAGCAGCAGGCCGCGGCTGCGGCTTTCGCGGGCCTCGATCGCCAGATGCAAGGCGATGGCGCTGGCCAGCGCGAGCAGGATCGAGAAGGCGATGCGCTGGTTGCCGCGCACGTCGACGAACGGCCTGCGAAATGGCAGCTCGTCCGGCAAGGGGAGCAGGTCGATCGCATCGAGCAGCACGAAGGCGGCAACGACCGTGGAGGCAGCGATGAAGTGGAGCAGTGCCCGCCGTGCCGCGGGCGGTTCGAGCGCGAAGGCCAGCGGCAGTGCAAGCAGCGGCAGCGCATACATCCACAGGTGCGAGACGATCGCTGCCGCCGGTGCCGGGCTCCAGGCGCTCGAGAGCGCAAGCCAGGCCCAGAGCGCCAACGCGGCGGCAAAGATCGGGTGCCGCGCGACTTGGGTGAGCCGCTCCTGCTGCGCGAACGTCCGCAGCGCCAGCGCGCTGCACGTGCCCAGGGCCAGGTACTGCAGACCGATCGGCAGATACGCCGTCCAGGCGAGGGCCAGGGCAGCGGCCGGCAAGATGCTCATGCACGCCTTCGCGCGAACAGGCCCTGGACGCTGCCGCCGAGCAGCGCGGCGAGCTTGCACGCGCGCTGGTCCTCTGCGAGCACGATGCCGGCCGCTTCGTATGCGAGGCGCAGCAGGCACAGCCGCGCGAGGGCGGGTTCGCGCCAGCCCCAGCGCTTCATCAGCAGCACGGTGTTGCGCCCGATCAGTCGTCGCCGGGCAGGGCCATGGCCGGTGGCCTGCAGCTCGCGCCCGAGCAGGCGATAGCGGCGCCGCTGTCCGATCGCGTGCGCGAAGACATGGTTGCCGTGCACCCAGATCGAGAGGCCTTGCTGGCGCGCGCGCAGGCAGTGCTCGGTGTCGACGTGGTCGATCGCGAGCTGCTCGTCGAAGTCGCCGAGTTGCGCCAGCGCTGCGCTGCGCCAGACCGACATCGAGTTGACGACGAAGGCCACCTGGCGCAGGCCGCTGAACTCGCGCGGCAGGTGCTGCAGCCGCCAGTGTCCGAGCTCGACGTAGCGTGCGCGCAGCGCGGTCGCGCGGTCGCGATAGGCTGGCGCGACCGCGGCGACGTCGTCGCGCGCGAGCAGCGCGCGCACCTCGGGATCGGCGAGAAAGGCGCCGAGCACCGCGGGGTCCGAGTCCTGGTCGACGAAGACGATCTGCCGCGGCGGTGTCAGGGCGGCGGCATCCACTGCCTCCTGCAGATGGCGCAGCGCGCGGTTGTAGGCCCCGGCCAGGCCGCCGCGATTGCCTTGGTGCAGCAGTTCGACGCCCCCCACTGCACTGGCCTGCCGCGCGAGCTCGGCCGAAGGCGCTTCGTTGTTGTCGACGAGAACGACGCGTGCGAGCAGCGCGGTCAGCGCGGCGAGCGCCGGTTGCAGCTCGCCGACCGTGCCGTGAACGACGAGCACGGCGGCGGTCGTCGCGGCGCCGATGGCAGGGGAGGGTGGCGAACCCGCGGGGGTCAAGGCAGCCGGGAGGGTCACAAGGCCACGGGCCGCACTTCCCGGCCCCGGCCTCACAGGCGATTGATCAGCGCGGCAGCGGTCAGCCCGAGGTTGCCGAGCAGAGTCTGGCGAAAAATGCCGGCCTCGCGCAGCCCGGCGAGCCGCCCCGGCAGGCGGCGCTGACGCGCGTCGACGAACGCGTCGAGAACGCGCTGGTTCTCCGGCGTGAGCATCGGATAGACGCGCGAGAGCGCCCGCAGGTTGGAATCGACCCAGCCGCGGAAACGGCCCTGAAGCAGCTGGCGGGCGCGGCTCGCCTGGGCGAGCATGGTCGCGTTGGAGCCGAACTGGTTGCCTTCGTGCTGCCGGTAGCGCACGGTCGGGTAGGGGTCGTAGTGCACGCGGCCACCGCAGCCGGTCACGAGCATGTAGGCCCACCAGTCGTGCGTGATCGCCTCGACGTCCTCGCCGGCCCGCCGCAGCAGATCGCGCGCGGCGCGGTTGAAGACCATCGTGTTGCCGCCGGCGATGCTCTGCACAAGCGCGTTGCGAAAGCTCGGTGCCTTTGTGAAGAGGGGCGAGTAGCCGATGTGCTGGTTGCGTGCGTCGACCAGCAGCGTGCGCGAGCCGTAGAGCGCCGGCACGTCCGCCGGGACGCTGCTGAGCCACTCGACGGCGCGCTCCAGTTTGTCCGACTCCCAGACATCGTCCTGGTCGGCGTAGGCGAAATGGTCGGCGTCGATGTCGGCGCGACAGGTGAGTGAGAGGAAGTTGGCCGTCGAGCCTTCGGCCGGGCCGTCGTGGATGGAGATCCGGTCCCGCCCCCAGTGCGCCTGGTAGTACCTCAGGATTGCTTGCGTGTGATCGCCCGAACCGTCGTCGGAAGCCCAGATGGCCCAGCGCGGATGGCTTTGCAGCGCGATCGAGTTGAGCTGCTCGGCCAGGAAGCGCTGCCCCTGCATCGTGCACATCAGCACCGCGACCTTGGGCACCGAAAGGTGCGCGCGCAGGCCCAGCGTCTTCAGCGAGACGAGGGGGATGACGCGGCGGAATTCCTCCCACGGCGAGAGCAGGGCATCGACCACCGATGCTGTTGGGCGGCCCTTCTTGGTCTTCTCCGGCTCGGCCGCTCGCGCTGTCGACAGACTCATGACGCGCGGGATTTTAAGAGAGGCTTCGGCCGCACCGCGGTTTTCCTGGTTACAAATTCCGTTGCTGTTGCTTTCGCGTCGGGTCGGATCGGTCGCGCGAGGCCGAGCGGATCGGCGATCCGTTGCGCACAAGCAACGACAACGGCACGCGTCGACGGGTAGACCGTTTCATTGCAGGTGATCGCGCTTCCCTCGCGCCCCGAGGACGGGCGTGCGGGATAATACGAATGTGACTGAAGTTTCAACGGTGACCGCGCCCGCTGCGCGGTTCGACAGCTTGGCGCTGGACGCCAAGCTCCTGCGCGCAGTGGCCGACTCGGGCTACGAATCGATGACCCCGATCCAGGCCAAGGCGATCCCGATCGTGCTCGCCGGCCGCGACGTGATGGGGGCGGCGCAGACCGGGACCGGCAAGACCGCGGCCTTCTCGCTGCCGCTGCTGCAGAAGATGCTGCGTCACGAGAACGCGAGCATGTCGCCGGCGCGGCACCCGGTGCGTGCGCTGGTCCTGGCACCGACGCGCGAGCTCGCCGACCAGGTTGCGGCCAACGTCAAGAACTACGCGCAGCACACGCAGCTGCGCTCGGCAGTGGTGTTCGGCGGCGTCGACATGAAGCCGCAGACCGCACAGCTCAAGGCCGGCGTCGAGGTGCTGATCGCCACCCCCGGGCGGCTGCTGGACCACATCGAGGCGAAGAACGCGGTCCTCAACCAGGTCGAGTACGTCGTGCTCGACGAGGCCGACC
>Ga0116143_10003554_pt1 | contig 15578 bp, 12 predicted proteins | sample AD_UKC034_MetaG_FD_89745 | JGI IMG/M metagenome (GOLD analysis project Ga0116143, IMG submission 89745) | Active sludge microbial communities of municipal wastewater-treating anaerobic digesters from USA - AD_UKC034_MetaG | ecosystem: Engineered > Bioreactor > Anaerobic > Digestate | place: USA...
GCGATTTCCTTACAACCTGTGTTTATTATATTATTCAACCAGTTAATAAATAACAATGATACATATAGTTTTTAATGAGAGTGAAGTTGAACTGATGCAACAAGTGATCCAGTTGGATGAAACTCTGGCGGGTGACGTAATACAGATCCGTGATGATTTTGCGGTAGGCCCTTTGGCTGGTATTGATACAGAAGCAGGGTGGCAGGCACGACTGGATTGGTGGAGAACTTTGCTTCAGGGATCGCCGCATGGTGATAGTCATGTCGGCAGTTTTGATGACAGGGAAACTGTTAAGCAAATCAAAGCAAAGTTGGATGAAAATCCCATAGAAGAATTATGGATATGGATGGGGCAGAATCAGCATGATGTGATGGGATATTACTGGCTGATGCCGCAATTCCGGGAATACCAGGGAAGAGTAATGATCCTTTATCTTAATAACCTGCCATTTATTAATGAGAAGGGTCATATATTTTATCCATCATGGCTGAGTGAAATACAACCGAAGGAGTTTACAAAAGCCAAGAAACTGGCCCGCCCGGTTACCCTGAGTGAGTTTGAGATAGACCCGGACGAATGGAGAAAAATTGCAGAAGAAAATGCAACCGTACGAATCCTGGAAGGAGGGAAGAAAATTGCAGGTAAGGAAGAAAATTTTTATGATACTGAAATATTGAAGAATGTTACAGGTGAGTGGCAAAAAGCAACCAGGGTATTGACGAATACCCTGCACCGGATGAAAATAAAGACAGGTGATGTTTTTATTATGTGGCGGATGAAGTCATTGATCAATGAAGGAAAAATAGAAGTAACCGGTGATGCTGGCAAAGCCTGGAAGGATTTTGATGTAAGGAAACCTGAAGGAAAGCAAGGTGAAATTGCATTTGCGAAAGAAGAAGCAAATTATTAGTTTATGAAGAATACTATCAGGCTTGAAGAGGCTGCGATGTTTGGCCTGAGTGCTTATGCGTTGTATTCTTTTCAGGTTGAGTGGTGGTGGTACCTTATCCTGTTCCTGGGGCCGGACATAAGTATGTTGGCCTACCTGGCAGGAAATAAGGCCGGCGCATTCACTTATAATTTGTTTCATCACAAAGGGATAGCAGTGATTTTTTTTATCGCAGGACTCCTTTTGCCGCATTTCATTATACAAATAACAGGTATAGTGCTATTCGGACATGCATCTATGGACAGAACGCTGGGATATGGATTGAAGACAGCAGAAGGGTTTAAATACACACATTTAGGAATAATAGGAAAGAAATAAGAAATGAGTGCCGCAAAGAATAAAATATCAGAAGTAGGAGCCAACGATAATGGCTTGCACGGTCAGTATAAGACTTGGTTTCTGGACTATGCCTCTTACGTAATATTAGAAAGAGCAGTTCCAGCTATTGAAGATGGATTGAAGCCGGTGCAGCGACGTATCCTGCATGCAATGAAAGAAATGGATGATGGCCGTTTTAACAAAGTGGCTAATATCATTGGTCAGGCAATGCAGTATCATCCGCATGGTGATGCCAGTATTGGGGATGCGCTGGTAAATATGGGGCAGAAAGACCTGCTGATCGAAACACAAGGCAACTGGGGTGATGTAAGGACAGGAGATGACGCTGCTGCCGCCCGTTATATTGAAGCGAGGTTGAGCAAATTTGCTTTGGAAGTTGCGTTCAATGCAAAAACAACTGAATGGCAGTTAAGTTATGATGGGAGAAAGAATGAACCCGTTACACTGCCTATGAAATTTCCTTTGTTACTGGCACAGGGTGCTGATGGTATTGCCGTGGGATTGTCCACAAAGATACTTCCGCATAACTTCTTTGAATTATTAGAAGCTGCGATAAAACACCTGAGAGGAAAGAGATTTGAATTATACCCCGATTTTCAGACAGGCGGGATGATTGATGTGGCAGATTATAACCAGGGGAAAAGAGGTGGTAAAGTAAAAGTCAGGGCACATATTGAAGAAGTAGATAAGAAGACGCTGGCAATAAAAAGTGTACCATACGGTGTTACTACCACTCAATTAATGGAGTCGATTGTAAAAGCAAATGACCAGGGAAAGATCAAGATCAAAAAAGTAACTGATAACACTGCTGCAGAAGTGGAGATACAGGTCGACCTGGCCCCGGGTATTTCTCCGGATATCACCATTGATGCGTTATATAAGTTTACTGATTGTGAAGTTTCCATTTCTCCCAATGCCTGTGTGATCGTAGACCAAAAGCCCCAGTTTTTGGGTGTACAGGAGTTATTAAAGTTATCTGTTGATAAAACAAAAGATCTGCTTGAACAGGAACTGAAGATATAACTGAATGAACTACAGGAAAAATGGCACTATACTTCCCTGGAGAAGATATTCTTTGAAGAAAAGATATACAAGGAATTGGAGAAAAAACATGAAACCTGGGACAAAGTACTGGAGGCTATTGACAAATCATTTGTGCCTTTTAAAAAACAATTGAAAAGGGCTGTGACAAGGGAAGATATTATTAAACTCACAGAAAAACCTGTTCGCCGTATTTACAAACTTGATATTGATGAACTGAATGACCAGATAAAAGGCCTCGAAGCAGAAATAAAGCAGGTAAAGCATGATCTTAATAACCTGGTTGATTATGCTGTTGCATATTACGAGAACCTGTTAAAGAAATATGGTAAAGAAAGACAGCGGAAAACGGAAATTAAGCAGTTTGAGATAATTGAAGCGAAGAATGTCGCTATTGCTAATACTAAACTTTATGTAAACAGGGAAGAAGGGTTTATCGGCACAGGATTAAAGAAAGATGAACTGCTGTTTGAATGCTCAGACCTGGATGATATCATTGTTTTTGCAAAACGGGGTATTATGAAAGTGGTAAAAGTTTCTGAGAAAACCTTTATTGGCAAAGACATTTTGCATGCAGCTGTTTTTCAAAAGAATGATGAACGTACTACTTACAATATGATCTACTCGGATGGTAAAGGAGGGGTCAGTTATGCTAAACGGTTTAATGTTACCGGTGTAACAAGAGATAAGGAATATGATCTTACAAGGGGAGATGAAAAAAGTAAGGTACATTATCTCAGTGTAAATGCAAATGGAGAAGCCGAAGTGGTTAAGATAGTGTTGACACCGGGTTCTTCTGCCCGTATAAAAGAGTTTGACTTTTATTTTGAAGAATTAGCAATAAAAGGCCGCAGCAGTATGGGGAACCAGGTAACCAAGTACCCTATCAAATCTGTAAAATTCAAAGAAGCCGGAAAGGCTACTTTGAGTGGACGTAAACTATGGTTTGATGAAAAATTTGGCCGCCTGAGTGCTGAGGAAAAGGGTACCTATCTTGGGAGTTTTGAACCGGAAGACAGAATACTTGTAATATACACCGATGGGACTTACGAAGTAACAGACCAGGAAATGACACAAAAAATAGATCCTGAAAAGGTATTGCATATTGGAAAGTTTGATCCTGAAAAAATCATTACTGCCGTATATGTGGATAATGACAAGAAACAATACATGGTGAAACGTTTCAAAATTGAGACTACTACATTGAAAACTAAATTCCTGTTTATAAAAGAGGGAGATGGAAATTATGTAGAAGCTGTAACAACAGATGAAGAACCTGTATTGGCAATGCAACAGGGCCGGGGTGCACAAATAAGAAAAGCTAAGTTGAAAATAGTTAAGATTGCTGAAGTGACTGGTTGGAAAACTGTAGGTACAAAACTGGCTGACTATAGTAAATCAACAGAGATGGAATGGGTGAGATCTAAGGATGAAAACAAACAGCCGGAGTTATTTTAATAGTTTCAGTTTTTCTTTCTTTTGATTCTTATTGTAGCATTCTTTTGCATATTACTGGTAAGCCTGATATCGTGTTGCTTTTTCCCATCATGAACCCGCATCAGGGCTGTATTGGGAGGTATCAGCCCCAGGCTTTCTGCAAACATTGATATCTCATTATTATTCCGGGCAGTATCCAGCACCAGATCAATATGAATAGATTTATGCGTTAGTTTCTGGTTGAACATGATCAGTTTTTCATTAAAAAACACGGAGATTATATCACCATCTATTTCTCCATTATCATAAAAATCAACCCGCAATGAATCCGATTCCACTTCGATTTCATTCACAATCTCATTTTGTCTTTCGGCATACTCTTTTTCAATAACATAATTAACCACTTTCCGGGGAATAACATTCACTGCTACTATGGTATCTGTAGCGGTTGGTTGCCAAACCTGGTAATTCTCTTTATACTCACTTATCGCTTTAAGAACAGAGTCCTTTTTACTAATATCAGCATTTAAAGTTAGCTTAAACCTGATATCAGCACAGGTATAGCGGTAATCGGGCATAGCCACAAACGATCCTGCCAGTACTGATTCAGCCTGCGCTACTTTCAATATAGCCTGCATATTCATGATACAATCCACTTCAAAGTTTGCAGCTGAGCCGTGGTACACTACAGGTATATCATACAAACTAAGCTGGCGGGTGGCCATATTGAAATTACCCTTTACCTGTATACTACGATAGGTGTTCTTGAAATAATAATTGAGGATGCCCTTTACATAGTTTTTTTCCGGCTGTAATATCATTTCCACCAGGTAATTATTGGCAGAGCTGTTTGTTTTAACGTTGGCGAAGCCATACCAGTAGCCAAAAACGGATTGGGAGTTCGAATGAAGGGAAATTAACAATAAGAGTATCAGTGATCCTTTCTTCATGTGGATGTAATATCGACAAAAGTCATGCCTTCCTGAAACGAAGTTTTACACAGTATTATTTCAGGTATCTTTTCATTTCCCGTTCCACATCCTTTTGTTTGATGCTTTCCCGCTTGTCGTGGAATTTCTTTCCTTTTGCAAGGCCGATCTCCATTTTTGCAAGGTTCTTATCATTAAAAAAAATCCGGAGAGGAATAAGAGTGTATCCTTTTTCTTTCAGTTTGGCCTCTATTTTCTTGATCTCTCTTTTCTCAAGTAATAGTTTTCTGTCACGAAGCGGATCATGGTTATTTACTGTTCCATGTGAGTACTGGGCAATATGCAATGACTTTACCCATATTTCTCCTTTATGAATCAGGCAGTAGCTGTCATTGAAACTGGCTCTTCCGGATCTCAGTGATTTTACTTCTGTTCCAAGCAATACCATACCTGCTTCATATTTTGCATCAATGAAGTATTCGTGATAGGCTTGCCTGTTTCTTAATTCGGCCATTGTATAAATAAAATAAGAGGCAAAAAACCTCTTACTTTGAATTCATTTCTAATCTTAGTTTTTGAATAAAGTCAGTACGTTTGCCAGTTTATCCCTGAGTTCTTTCCTTGGAACAATAAAATCAAGGAAACCATGCTCGAGAATAAATTCACTCCGCTGAAAACCTTCTGGCAGGTCTTTTTTGATCGTTTCTTTAATTACCCGGGGGCCCGCAAAACCGATTAATGCACCAGGCTCAGCTATATTCAGATCACCGAGCATACCAAATGAAGCGGAGATACCACCAAAAGTCGGATCAGTCAATAAGGAGATATAAGGAAGTTTGGCATCGCTTAATTGGGACAACTTGCCGCTTGTTTTAGCAAGTTGCATCAATGAAAAAGCACTCTCCATCATGCGGGCACCCCCACTTTTACTGATGACCATGTACGGCATATTATGTTGTATACAATAGTCCACAGCCCTTGCAAATTTTTCTCCCATCACACTGCCTAATGAACCCCCGATGAATTCAAAGTCCATACAGGCTATGACAATATCATTGCCGCCAACTTTACCTGCCGCTACTCGCATGGAATCTTTCAGGTCGGTTTTACTCCAGATATCTTCCAGTCTCTTTTTATAGGGTTTCAAATCAGTGAATTCAAGAAAATCCTTACTACGGATGTTTTCAAACAATTCAGTAAACTCACTGTTGTCAAAGAGTATATCATAATACTCCTGGCTATTAATACGATGGTGGAAACTGCATTTCGGACAAACGAAGAGGTTCTCCTTTAATTCTGTGATGGTACAAATGAAATTACATTCCGGGCATTTTACCCAAAGCCCCTCCGGTGTTTCTTTTTTCTCCGATGTTTTTGTATTAATCCCTTTCTTGATACGTTTGAACCAACTGCTCCTGGTCTCCTCTGCTTTACCTTCATCACCAGTAAGATTGGCATCAAAGTCTTCAAATTGTTTCGCCATAACCGAATCTTGAGTTACAAATATAGGAATTGAGCCGGAAGTGAGAAGTCAGCTAAAAAACCTCATTTTTTGAGTACTGATTCAAATAACTTAAATATTCGTTTGTACTCATCTGTCCAGCTGCTGGGTTCTGTAAAACCATGGTCTTCCATTGGGTAAGATGCCAGCTCCCAGTTATCTTTTCCCAGTTCAATTAGCCGTTGAGCAAGTTTTACGGCATCCTGGTAATGGACATTAATGTCTACCATGCCATGACAAATAAGTAAATGGCCTTTTAAGCCTTCTGCAAAATAGAGAGGAGAACTTTTCCGGTAAGCGATACTATCTGTAAAAGGTTCATTCAATATGTTTGAAGTATATCCATGGTTATAATTAGCCCAATCTGTAACGGGCCTTAATGCGGCTCCGGCAGCAAAAACATCAGGTTCGGTAAACATTCCCATTAAAGAAATAAAACCTCCATATGATCCACCATATAACCCAACATTTTGGGGATTGATACCGAAAGTCTTTACAAGATATTTTACGGCATCTACATGATCGCTCAGGTCTTTTCCACCCATATGACGGTAAATACCTGTTCGCCAGTCACGGCCATAACCTGCACTGCCTCTGTAGTCGATATCCATCACATAGTAGCCGTTATCTGCAAGCATGTTATTAAACATATATTCCCTGAAATAACTGCTCCACCATTTATGGGCATTCTGAAGATACCCGGCACCATGCACAAATAATACAGCCGGTTTGCTGGGATGGGGATTTGATGGCTTATACAATCTGGCATATACCATGGCACCATCACTGGCCGGGAATGTTATTACTTCGGGATCTTTCCATGCATAAGATTTAAATTCTTCGCTTTGTGCTTTGTTTGTAATTTGTTCAATCTTTCCTCCGGGTTTGTTTTCCTGTACATAGAGTTCCCATGGTTTGGTAGAATAGGAGTGGAGGATGACCAATTGCTTTTCATCTGGTGAAACGACTACCTGGTTGGCTCCTGTCATTGTTGTGATCTTCTCCTTTTTACCATCTGCAATAGTCAGGCGATAAAAATGTTGCTCACCGGGATGTACTTCATTTGTGATGATATAAAAATATTTTTTATCTCTTGCCAGTTGAGCTTGCTGCACTTCATAGTTTCCTGCTGTAAGAGCTTTTTTCTTTCCCGTAATCAGGTTGGTAGTATAGATATGAGAATACCCCATTACTTCGGATCGGTACCAAAAAATATTTTCATCAATCCATCCTGTATTTGAAGAACCAAATCCTCCCGTACCGGGGCCTCCGATCCATGCTTCGTCCCGCTGGCGATCCAATAGCTTTAAATTGCCCGTATTCTTATCCCACAACATTAACCAACGGTCTTTGTTATCCTGTGAACGAATTTCAATAACAGCATTGGTTCCCTTTGGCGACCATGAAATATTGCTGAAATTAACCGGGCGGTTAGCTGTTTTCTTCTTCCTTTCTTCCAGTTGTTTCGGATAATCCTTTACATAATCCGGCAAATCCCGAATACCGGGAATCGAATCTGTTTTTATTCTGATAATAGTATCATTTTCCCTGTCATAAATGAAAAACTCAGTTGTTCCCTGCAATGAACCCACCTTTGTTCTTGAAGGAATATCTGTTGTAAACCCTGTTGCGGTGACATAATTCGGAACAATGGTTGTTTTTGAACCTGTAGCAGCTTTAAACAACCGGTAGCTCACATATCTGCCATCAGGGCTAATTGTAAGCCCCTGCAATGATTTGTCCTCAATATTTATACTTCTTAATTCTTTTTCTTTGGGAATTGATTTATTGTAAGCTTCTGCCAGTTCTCTTTTATGCCTTCTTTCCTTCAGCACCTGGAAATAAGCCAGCTGGTCATTTTGCAGCCATTGTTCCTGTTGATTACTGCCTGTCCTGGTAACGGGAGGAGTGCCACCGGCCCTGGAAAATCCAGCAGATCCAAAAGTACTTTCGCCGGTTTTAACGCTGGTTAGTTGCATTGTTTCACCTGTGGTAATATTCCAGGCATATAAATTCTGGTTCCTGTTGTACACGATCATCGTTTCATTAAAGCAAAACTGTGGGTTACTCTCTCCTTCAGTTGTTTGAGTGATGCGTTTCGTTTTTCCTGATTTCATATCAACATAATAAATATCCCCGCTTCTGGCATACAGGTAGGCGGTTCTTGCCTGGTTATAGATAAAGCTTCCCTGTGCATTCAGGGCCTGCTTTTGTTCAACGGAAGCTTTTACTGGTATTCTACTCAAAACAGAAATATAATAAAGTGAATCAGCCGGTGCTTTATCAGGATTCCACATAAAGTAAAGTAACTGGCCGTCATTACTCCAGAATGGTGATGAAGGCGAACTGCCTATCCATTTAGGGTCTCTCATAATTTTCTCAACGGAGAGCTGTTCAAGTTTTGCCTGGGAAAAAGCAGAAATAGTAATGACCAGTGATAAAACAAAAGCAGTTAAGAGCCGCATAATTGAAATATTTAGCTATAAATATATTGAGAAAAGAAATTAGCTAACACTCAATTACAGGAAAATCAACAGGCGCAGTTCCTTTAATTGTTAAGAGCCCCGTTGTCAATCCAGCAAAGGATGGAATTTTTTTGTGAGGTAGAAAGAGTGCTGCCCTGTGGCATCAGGCCTGAAGCTACGGCTGATCTGATAGCAGTCCGGGCATTAAAAATAGCTGAATAGCTGGTCAATGAACCGGGGCCATTGGTACTGCCACTGGCATGACAACCAATACTAGAAGCACAGGAAGATTGAATAATCGGGTTGACATCTGCAGCAAAAGCCTTATTGGTTACTGTGCTGCAATCTAAGGCAGATGAACCTCCGTCATTGTCTTTACTGCAGGAAACAAGCAGTACAAGAACCAGGATTGTTAAAAGGGTAAAGGACTTCAATACAGACATAGAAAAATTTTTACTGATAAATCTTTTTCAGATACAGAATAACGCAAAAAGTTTAACCAAAGTTGCCTTACCCGGAAGATTATTTCATTTATCAGATAATTTCCGCTACATGACGGTGAATATTTTGCGCAAGAATTTCTGTTGGAACATCGTTAGAATCTCCTCCAAAAGGATCCTCAATCTCTTCAGCAATCAATTCAAGGCTGGCCAAAACATAAAAAATAAAGGCCACAACCGGCACTACATAAAATCCCAGCTGAAAAACGTATCCAAAAGGGAGTGTCATAATGTAAAAGAATATGAACTTTTTAATGAACACACTATATGAAAAGGGGATGGGTGTATTCTTTATTCTTTCGCAGGCACCGCAGATATCTGTAAAGGATTGAAGCTCCATATTCAGAAAAAGTAACTGTTCTCCGCTAAGCTTAGTATTTTTTTGCAACTGACTTATATGCTGGTACATCAATAAAGCCACCTGGTTAGGTATGTGCTTTTGATGATCTATGCGTTGAAATAAATGTTTATGTTCCTCATCCTCAAAAAGCTCAATCCTTGTCTGTTCTTTATGCAGGTGGTTATGCAGGGCATAGGCATAAGCAGGAATTATTTTCCGGAAAAAAGATCGCATGTCTTTGTCTTCCTTTGGTAAAATGGCATCAAGTTTCATAGCAAAATTGCGGCTGCTATTAACAAGACTACCCCAGAGTTTACGACCTTCCCACCACCGGTCATAGGCAGTATTGGTTCGAAAGACAAGCAGCATGGAAATAGCAAAACCAAGTAAAGTGTGCATCACCGGTATGTTTCTCACATAATTCTTATCAGAAAGCTTCCAGTAGTCCAACTCAAGCCAGGCAATAATTCCTGAATAAGCACTTATTGCCAGTATAAGCGGCAGTAGTTGACGAAAAGTATCTGCTTTATGAAAACGGGTGATAAATGTAAACCAGTCCTTGGTATTGTAAGAAATCATGCTGCTATTTTTCTCAAAAATAAGCGCTAATCAATATATTCCTGAAATATACCTGCGGCAAAGGCAAAGTTGGTATAAAGGCGGGAAGATCCTATACAGGAATGAGAACTATGAATGTTATTAAGTTCAGACTATCAGCGGTATTTCTTTTCCAAGCATATAATCATGATATATCCATTCTACAAAGTCAAAATTACTCTGTAAAAGAAACAGGTACAATGATGCTGTCCTGGTTCTCCACCATCTTTTGAAGACAACAAGCAGTTTAGACAAGGAAAATGTTCTTTTAAAACCATCTACAATAATCAGGTCATCAATAATATTAATAGTATGAATCTTACTTATCCCTTTATTACTTTTTTTCCTTTGAATCTCAATTGACATATGAAATTCTTCCTCAATTGCAGTCTCAGATATTTTTTTTATTTTATTTATGATGATTGACTTACCATAATCTTTTTCACAATCCTGTAAGGGTCTGTAAATATCTCCGTTAACCCTGATAAAATCACCAGCAGGTCTTGTTCCTTTTAACCCTGTTTTAAGAGGATTACCCGGATGAGATATGTATTGTCCGGTAAATTGATCAGCATAATATACCCAGGATTCATACATAGATATGTCATGCTTACTTCTCTGCATTCCAAAAACCCAGTATTTATTATCGTGTTGCAAAATTGTTGCATCGTGTAATGCTTCATGAATCAGGTGAGTTGAAAGTGAAATGTTCCGGGAGGCAGAGTCATACTCATAACAAGAAAGTTTTCCTGCCTCAGAAGTTTCTGGCACAATAAAGAACTTGTTATTTTCCTGTAAAATATAAGGATAAGAGATGTGAAACTCCTTTTCCAGTACTTTCTCGTGGTTAAGCACGGCAAAGTTTTTATCAATCTTCATACGCCATATACTTCCTTTACCGGGAATATCATAAAATTGCTCATAATAAATATCATATGTGCCATCATCTGCTTTCACAATAAACGGATCCGCCCAGTTATCCTCAAGATTCCTGATAGGGAACCAGGTAATTTCAGGATCAAAATGTTTTGACCTGATCATATCTTCTGCATTGGCCTTTGTAATTCCAATCACCCACTGGCCATAAAAAAATTTATGATTAAAATGATAGTTTAGCTTGAATAATATTTTTTTTAAGAGGTTCATTGTTGGTAAATAAAGTAGTGATCAAAAATTCTGAGTCTATATAACCTGCTATGTCATTCCGTTGGTTTGCATTTACAGTACCGTACAGAATTTATAGAATCAGAAATTACCATTCAGTCCAAAGTCATTCTTTTGGCTTATAATAAATTTCGGTGGGATATTACTTCGGCCAATGAAACCGGCACTAATGAATAGAGATATAATAGTCTGGATTGAATTTTCGCACATGAAAGTTAATATTAAGGTTAAATGGTGGTTAACGTTTGTAAAATACAACAAAAGGAGGAGTTCTGATAGTCGATTAAATTTATCGTATTATTACTATCATATCTAACAGGTTTATTATCAGCATAGCAATTCCAAATATAGTTGGGATATTAATTCGTCTAACTAACTTAAAATTAGTAACTAAACAAAAGACCGGCTTTAAAGTCGGTCTTTTATCAATAAGCTATAATATATCTTAGTTCTTTTTAACTTCTTTTACTTTTGAAGAAGGCTTTACCGGCACAGGCTTTCTTTCTCCTTTAATCGTTGCTGCCAGCTTTATCGCCTCGTAAGCATTTACTAATCCGCCTGATTTGCTCAATTCAGTAAGAGCTACCAATTCATCATTACCCGGATTTTTTACTTTTTCGGCAGGCTTTTGAGCTGATTTCTCAATGATCATTTTTATTTGCCTGGCACTAAGATTTGGATAATACTCCATAATAAAGGCTGCAAGTCCTGCGACAACAGGAGAGGCCATACTCGTACCTTGCAAGTTCTGGTATGTATTACCACCCGGAACCGTAGCATAAATTTTTACGCCTGGGGCAAACACATCTACTTCTTTTTTACCATAATTAGAAAAATTTGCTGTAAGCCCACCTGCTTTGGGATCACCGCTGGCACCAACTGTGATCCAGTTGTTTGGACGGGTACCATCTAATAGTTGCGGTGTTGGGTAGTTAAAAGTTGTATCAAGATTTTTTGCATCATTTCCTGCTGCATGAACCATCAGCACACCTTTGCTTTCTGCATACCTGACAGCATCATCCACCCATTTTTTCTCCGGAGAAAAGCCCTTTCCAAAACTCATATTAATCACCCGGGCACCATTATCCACTGCATACCGGATCGCTAATGCTATATCCTTGTCATGTTCATCCCCATCAGGTACGGCACGAAGTGACATGATTTTTACATTACCTGCAATGCCATCCATGCCTTTCCCATTATTACGGGCTGCAGCTATAATACCAGATACATGTGTTCCATGTAATGCAGATTTATTGCTTACCATCACATCATTATTCCCATAAAACTTATCATTAAAATCGGCGTAATTGTCTTTAACAATATCTGCCCTGTATGGAGTAGGGGGGGTACTGCCAGCTTCCGCCTTTTTTTCTTCTCCTGCAACAAAATCTCCAAATCCTTCCAAAAACTCAACATTAGTTGTCTCAAGAGCATCATTTCCGGACATAAGACTGAATAAGGCATTCTTTGCTTTTTTTACATTTACATCATCTGAATTAAATTCACCAAGTTCTTTACCGGTGTATTTTTCTTTGCCCATTGCTTTTCGTAAAATGCTGTCGCTTTTAAGGCAATTGGTATAAGCCCTTTTAAGAAAGATCAGTTCAAGCCCGCTGTCCTTACTGCTGCCGGCCACTTCTTTTTCTGAACGTTTCCACATTTCATATTCAAAAGTATCTTCTTTAGAAAGAGAGGAAACATTTACATCTTTTCCTTCATACTTGCTTTTGAATTTGTGGTAGACCCTGGCGGCTTCGTAAGAGTCTTTCTCTACGCTTTTGCCATCCCGGCCACCGAGAAAATTCCAGCCATGAATATCATCAACATAACCATTCTTATCATCATCAATTCCATTACCGGGGATTTCTTTTGGGTTTTTCCAGAGAACAGTTTTTAAATCTTCATGCAGTGTATCGATACCAGAGTCGATCACGGCTACGATCACGGTGTTACTTTTTAATTTTTTTGATTTTACGAATTCATAGGCTTTGTCAACACTGATTCCATAATAACCGGAAGTGGATTTATCCATGGTGTGCCAGCCTTTGGGAACTTCGTCTTTTTGTGCAAACAGGGCTGAAGAAACCAGCCCCAGGATAGCAAGCAAACGGGTACGTTTCATTGTTATGTTCATTTGTTTGATTTTATACTACAAATTTGGTAAAGGCGTAAAAATACTGATTACCATTCATACATTTTGCACAAATAAAAGCCCCGTCAGACGAGGCTTTAGCGTTTTTTTGACGAATGGTAAGGGCGATCAGTTGCTTAGCTTAAGCTCAACCCTCCGGTTTTGAGCCTTTTCAGCAGGCGCCTTGCCTTTATTTACCGGCTGTGTTGGGCCAAATCCTTTAGCTGTCAACCTTGATGCGTTTACACCTTTTGATACCAGGTATGCTCTCACATTATTTGCCCTCTCTTCAGACAATTTCATATTTGCTTCAAAAATTCCATCCCCGCTTGTATGCCCTTCAATTGACAATCTAAGTTCAGGATTGTCTTTGAGTATTTTCGCCACCTCATCCAGAACTTTTAATGATTGAGGCAACAGGGCCGCCTTTGCAGATTGGAACTGTATCCGCTTAGCTGCATAGTTTACTTTTTCAATAATTTCCTTTTTTATTTCCTCTGCAGGGCATCCATTTCTTTGTTTTGTGCCTTTTACCGAAGGACATTTATCTTCTTCGTCATTCACACCATCTCCATCCGTATCAGGAACCGGGCAACCACCATACCTGATCATTCCTGGCTGATTTGGACACTTATCTTCCTCGTCATTTATGCCATCCTTATCAGAGTCAGGAACCGGGCAACCATTATATTTTACCAGCCCTGACACATCTGGGCATTGATCATCTTTATCAGCTATGCCATCAGCATCTTTATCCGGGCAGCCGTTCGTGGCAGCAGTGCCAGCATCCGTCGGACAGTTATCTTTATCATCAGTAATTCCGTCTTTATCCTTATCCTTAATTTTCTTTTCCGGTTTCCTGGATTTGCCAAGGAAAACTCCAAAGGTGCCTCCCATGACTTCGTGACGGAAAGTACCAGTGTAAACATTGGATTCATAGAAATCATTTAGTCCGCGGCTATAATCTGCCCTGATAAAAAAACCCCGGAATTCAAGGCCAACCAATCCATTTAGTCCATATCCATAGATTCTGTATTGCCCGGGTTGATTGCCGGCTGACAAATCACTGTTTTCTGTTGTTTCTGTTACTCCGCTTGTACTAGTGGTTTGCATGATTTCTTTGCCGCTACAAAAGAATGATCCGAATGGCCCACCACCTATGATGAATTTTGTTCGTTTGCCAAATTTCAGTACAAGATTCAGGGGAACATCAATATAATTAAGGTTTTGGTCATTTTTCTGGTTAGTAAGAGTGCCAAACGGAGGATTAAAATCCTGGGAGAATTTGCGGCCCTTGTGGTAATAAATAACGGCTGGTTGAAAGAACAATTTTGATTTTTTGGAAAAGGGAACATCAAAAACAAAGCCGGTATGGAAACCTATTCGACCTGAATAATTATTTTTCAATTCATTCCAGTTAGGGAGATCATTTTCCTCCAAAACAGTGGATTGATGACCACCTGCAACTACTGCTACTCTTAACTGGGCCTGGGCGAAAAAGCAAGAACAAAGAAGTATTATCAGAAACGAAATATTCCTTTCCATAGGCTTTGCTTATACTATTTAATGGGTTTGTTAAGCAAAAGTCATGAAAAAAAATGGCATATCCATACCCATACTTATTTCTGTCGTCACAGATGTGTATAAACGATGGATATCACCTGCATTAAATTGTATCATTCCGTAGTAAAAAACGTATTATGGATGCAGCACTAAATAAGAAGCCCCCGGCAAAGGAGGCTTCTTATTTAAAAAGCAATGTATTTTTTTAGTTACTTAGTTTTAGCTCCACCCGGCGGTTTTGTGATCTTTCGGCAATTGTTTTTCCTCTGTTCAATGGTTGGGTAGGGCCATATCCTTTTGTGGTTAATCTTGATTCAGTAATTCCCTTTGAAAGCAAGTATTTTTTTACCCCCTCAGCCCGGTCTTCTGATAATTTCATGTTGAAAGCCAGGCTGCCATCTGCACTGGTATGCCCTTCAATCAGCAATTTTAGTCCCGGGTTTTCTTTTAGTATTTCGACCACTTCATCCAATACCCGGAAGGATTGAGGAAGTAATATTGCTTTTGCTGACTGAAACTGGATCAATTTGGCAGCATAATTTACCTGCTCAATTATTTCTTTCTTTACTTCTTCCGGGGGACAACCATTATTTTCTTTTGTGCCTTTTACCGAAGGACA
>Ga0116143_10003557_pt1 | contig 15574 bp, 17 predicted proteins | sample AD_UKC034_MetaG_FD_89745 | JGI IMG/M metagenome (GOLD analysis project Ga0116143, IMG submission 89745) | Active sludge microbial communities of municipal wastewater-treating anaerobic digesters from USA - AD_UKC034_MetaG | ecosystem: Engineered > Bioreactor > Anaerobic > Digestate | place: USA...
CCTACTGGCCTGGTTGACCCGGAAGTTATTGTCAAGCCAACCGAAAATCAAATTCAGGACTTGGTCGCTGAAATTATCAAAAGAAAAGAAAAAAAAGAACGGGTCCTGGTTACTACTTTGACCAAAAAAATGGCCGAAGAATTGGCCAATTGGCTGGTTGATCCCCAAAATACTCCCGTTCCTCTATTGGTTCACTATCTCCATTCGGATATTGTAACTTTGGAAAGAACGGAGATACTGGCCGATCTGCGCGCCGGAAAATATGATGTCATTATCGGCGTAAATCTATTAAGAGAGGGTTTGGATCTACCGGAGGTTTCCTTGGTCGCCATCTTGGACGCGGACAAGCAGGGTTTTTTGCGTTCCAAAACTTCTTTAATCCAAACCATGGGAAGAGCCGCCAGAAATATTTCCGGTCAAGTAATTATGTATGCCGATGAAATTTCTACGGCCATGAGGGAAGCGATAGAAGAAGTGGAAAGAAGAAGAAAAATCCAAATGGAATATAACGAGAAAAACGGAATCACTCCTAAAAGCATTGAAAAGCCCATTCGTGGCCGAATTGCCGAGCAAAGTCAAAAGTCAAAAGTCAAAAGTCAAAAATTTACGGAAATTGATTTGGAGTCCTTAACTCCCGGCGAACAAAAAAAATTAATCCCCCAATTAAGAAAAGAGATGCGCCAGACGGCCGCCGATCTTGATTTTGAAACCGCGGCCAAAATAAGAGATTTAATTTTAAAGATTAAATCCTAGAATCAACAACATTTTTCCTTCAATTTATATTATATTAGTCTTAATAAAATGAGCGGCCCAGATTCAAAAGATATTTTTTCTCCTCCCCCTGTTGAGATTCCTCCGTCGATTGAGAGGAATATTTTAGATATGAGGAAAATTTTTCGGGCGCTCAATTTCGAAGAACACTGGAAAAATCCGGAAGGAAAAAAAGTTTTAGTTGCCGGCTGCGGCTGGACCGCTTATGAAATCGACGCAATTTTCTCCCAACAAAGCCACGGAGAAGTCGTTCTGTTAGATTCCTATGCAAGTGACCCCGCTTCGTTAAGAAGACGTCACTTTCCGAAACTAAAATTTTCTTTTATTCCCAAAAGTCTTTATTCCTACTTTACAGAAGATCCCCTCGAACAATTTAACTTAATTACCTTTATCAGAATTCCCGACCTTGGTTATCAACTAACGGAAACCCATATTGGCGGAGATCTTCTGGAAGAAATTACAAAAAGGTTAAGATCAAATGGATTATTCGTGATGACCGGCAATATCCAAAAGCGTGCAATCCCCAATCATCCACAACTTACTCTTCTTAAACAGGCCAGTTTATCCAATTTGAGCTCTGGCTATCTGTTTGGCAATCACCGAGGATTTCTTTTCAAGAAAAAAAGATAATCAAATTTTATAAATTCTGCTGTTAAAAACCAACGCACTGTATAATTAACTCATGCCCATTACTAGAAAACCCGCCGTTGCCGGTAGCTTTTATCCGGCCGCAAAAGAAAAATTAGAGGCTTACCTCAATATATTTCTATCAAAAACTAAGAATGTTTCTCCTTACCTACCAAAAATTTTAATAGTTCCCCATGCCGGCCTTGATTATTCCGGCCAAATTGCCGCTTGGGGATTTCGTCAATTGGCGGGAAAAAATTATACCCGGATAATTTTACTAGGGGCTAGTCACCGGGCTTTTTTTGATTACGCCGCCGTTGATATCGGTTGTCTTTGGGAAACTCCTTTGGGAAAAATTGAGATTGACGAAAAACTCGCCGAAAAAATGATTGACGAAGAAAAAATTATTGCCGATTCCGGTCCTCATCAAGAAGAACATTCTTTGGAAATTGAATTAATTTTTTTACAAAAGGTTCTTAAAAATTTTAAAATCGTCCCAATCCTAATCAGCCAGACCGACAATCAATTAATTAATACTCTGGCACAAAAAATTTCCGAAAACTTGGACGACAATACTTTGCTTGTTGTCAGCACTGATCTTTCTCACTATCCCCCCTACGAGATCGCCAATAAAGTTGACCTGGAAACTATCAGGGCAATTTTAACCGGAAAAGTAAAAAAATTCAGTAAAACTATTCAAAAATTGGAATCGCAAAATTACCCCGGAGCGGAAACCTATGCCTGTGGCGCCGAGGCAGTCAAAGTCGGCCTAAGAGTCGCTGAAATCTTAAATTTGGAATTTAAAAAAATCAGATATGCCAACTCCGGAGATATATCTCAGCAAAAAGATCAGGTAGTCGGCTATGCCGCCATTATCGGTTTTCAAAAAATTGCCGAAATCTCTCAACCTCTTGATAAAAACGCCCAAAAAGAAGCCCTCCAAATTGCCCGGCGAACTCTTCAACAATACCTGACAACCCCCAACCTTTCCCATAATCCCAATTCTCCAAAAAATAAATCTCTTCTTTCTTCACTAGGCGCTTTCGTCACCTTAAGAAACAGAGGTCAACTTCGCGGCTGTATTGGCGAATTTGAACCGGACAAGCCACTTTATCGTGTTATTCAAGAGATGGCCATTGAAGCGGCAGCCTACGACCCCAGATTTTATCCTGTGACTGCCAAGGAACTACCGGAAATAACCATCGAAATTTCCGTCTTAACCCCCAAGAAAAAAATTAAAAGCTGGCGGGAAATTGAATTGGGCAAACACGGTGTTGTTATTCGAAAAGGGTCAAATGCCGGCACCTTTCTTCCCCAAGTGGCGACCGAAACCGGCTGGAATTTGGAAGAATTTTTAAGTCATTTATGCAGTGATAAGGCCGGTTTACCTTCCAATTGCTATAAAAATCCCGCTACCGATATTTTTGTCTTTGAAGCCCAGGTATTTGAGGAAAATAAATTTGAAAAACTTTAGTTACAAACCCACCCCCCGAGTGGGTTTAGCGGTTTTAACCTTTTAAAAAAGTTATTGTATAATCCAGTTATGAAATTGATTAAAGAACCGCTTTCAAAACAGGAAATACTTCTTTTAAAAAGTAATTGCGGTAATTATTTAAAATTGACCGTTGATGTAAATCAAGAAATTCTGGTTGCCGGCTGTGAACTTCATGCTGATGGCGAAGCAATACTCTTAAAAAAGAGTAGTCAACAAAAAAATATCTGGGGCGGCGGCATTGATTTAGAAAATAAAATAATTGATACTATGGCCGTTCTCAATCTTAGACCAAATTTAAACAATGACAGTATGGAAATTCTTGATTCAGAAATCAGAGAACAATTCATCAAAATTGTTAAAAAGGTTTTTACTGAACTATGGAGTTAAACAAATATTCTCTTAGAGGCGACGCCCTCGCTAACCTTTACCGCTCGGCCTTTTATTTGGCCAAAGGTAACTCAAAAACAGGCATGGATTTCCTAAAAAAAGCCAAAAAGGTTTTAGGCAATGACCTGAAAACTCCCAACACTTCCCTCCCCCGTCTTGTTTTGGCCGAAAAAGTTTTAGACCAATACCATTTATTAAAATCTTCAATTCTGTGATTAATCAGGAAAAAACGAAAATTATTCTTTTTGATATTGACTATACCTTGATTGACACGGCCAAATTGCGGCAATTAACTCACCGGGAAATAATGTCGGTTGCCAATCTCACCTCGGATCAATTGGAAATCGCGGTTAAGGAATTTAGCCGGTCTTTCGGAACTTCAAAAGAATTTTCGCCCAAAAATTACAGCCTTTTTTTGGCCATATACTTTAATAATCCGGAATTGGAGAAAAAGATAGAAATCATCTTTGCCAACCCCCTTTTGTACAAAGAAGCCCTTTATTCGGAGACAATTCCCGTTTTAAAAAAACTCAAAGAGAATTTTCTTTTGGGAATCTACTCCGAAGGAATCAAAGAATTTCAGACCGCTAAAATTAACCTTACCGGCCTGGTTAATTATCTGGAAAAAAAGTTAATCTTTATCTATCCGGACAAAACCGGTCAAGCAAAAGAACTGACAGAAAAAATGGGCAATCTCTTTTTTGTTGACGATAATCCCCTTCATATCCAAGATATCGCTTCCCTCCCCAACGGCCGGCCAATTTGGATTAAGCGCGGTCCCAAGGCGGCAAAAGTAGAAAAATTAAATTTTCCGACAATTTTATCTTTGGAAGAAATTTTTAAATTTGTTTCTTAATCTTTTGGTAGGCAATCCAACGGCCCATCAAAGCGAACATCTTTAACTCATCTTCAATCGCAGTTACATATATGTCATCTTTATCCCCTTTGTCCAACCTAATTCTTTCTGAAGCATTAAAAGGTTGACTCCAAATCCCTTTATTATCCTTAATCTGCCACTCGCCCATTATTTCCACCGGCACGCCTTCAATTTCAAACTTACCGAAATATGATTTGAATTTTTCCGATTCTTTAAAAGCTACTTCCTCAATCAAATATTCGGACAACAAATCATTACAAGCCAGGGCCGTTTCCTTGTCGGCTAAAACGTCAATATCATCAACGTTCATTTCCAAACCTTGAAGCACCAAACCGGCCGTCCCCCGAATTGCATAGCGAAGGCCCTTAAGTCTTTCCGCCAAAATTAAAACAACCTTAAGAAAATTTTTGGGTTTGTTGGGCATATAGGATTAAAAAATAATAATTAGATAAAATCGCTAATTCAAATTACCAATCTCAAAATATATTCTTGCGAATTAGTTGAATTTGAAAGTGGAAAGAATTTGGTTAAAAGTCGGTGTATCGGCAACCATAAGACAATAAATTTTACTGCCAGATTGGGTCCAAATGAATCTATATTCTCCCTCTTGAGTAAAATATTCTTCGTCCGGAGTCACCAATCCTTTGGTTTTGAAAGAATACTGGTATGAATCATTGTTCCCTAATTTTCCTTCACGAAAACTTTCTGTTACAGAAATAATAGAATTGCTCGGATGATTAACATTTTTATCATAGTTTTCTTGAGCCAATTGTTTAAGAGTTGTTTTTGAATCAGTAAAAACGCTGATAACCATATGGGGTGACAATAAAGGCTCTTTTGCGGAAGTTTCAATAATTCCAATACCGGCTGATTCTTCCGGCCTCCCAGAACCAAAACCTGCCTCAACCACCTTCATATTTGGCGGTATCCGAATTGAATAACCTTTTTTGCTTGTGAAAACACTCCAGTTGGCAGTTGGATCAGAAGCCTGATCAAGAAACTTAAAAGTGGAAAGGATTTGGTCAAAATAATTTTTGTTGCCTTCATAGTTTAAACCGCCCCAAAAATGAACCAAACTACCTTGCGGTAATTTAAAAGTTGCCACCCCGACCAAAGAGTCAGTCATAGAACTCTTTAACTCAAAAAATAACCCTTCTTGCGAAGATACAAAAATATTTTTAATGTTTAAAAACTCTTTGGGAAGATCGTTCGATTGATCAGGAGTATTCTTTTCATTTTCAAACCATTCTGTAAGATTGGAAAATTTGTTATCCAGAAAAACCTCGACCTTAAACAAATTTCCATCTCTAACTGGATCGTATGACCTACCCGGAGCTTTATCAACATCATAGTTAAAGATTTGTATCATCGAGCTTGACTCTTTAAGGAACCAGGACTGGGGGTATTTAAAACTAAATTTCTCTACTGAATTAGTGTATGTTTTCCAATTGGCAGTCTCATCTGAAGATAAAAACTTAAAAGTGGAAAGGATTTGAGACAATATTTGCTCATATTTAATTTTATCTGGCCCGTCTGCAAAAATCACAATCCGATAAACGTATCCGTTATGTTTAATGTTGTAATACGTAAAACATCCTAGGCCACAAGTAAAAAATTTTTGAAACGACAAAGAAGCAATTGTTTCCTCAGAAAAAATATTCGGTTCATCGTCAAGGTTATTTACCGGGTAATATTCTTTAACCCAAGTTCTGATATCCTTTTCTGTTTTAATGGGTTCCCCTATTGTTAAGCTGGCTCCATCATAAAATTCAGTGTCCTTTTTTTGATCTTTACCAACAATACTCACCGAAAATATATCGCCTTCCCGGAAAGAGCGTGTTTCCGTATTAAAAAGCCATTCACTTGGATATTTAATGGAATATCCAAATTTTGTATCGATATATGTTTTCCAGCCAGTAGTTTGGTCAAGAGTTGGTGTTGGTTGACTAATTGTTGGCACCGCTGTGGGTGACGGGATTGTTCCAATTCCTGTCTCCTTTGTAAATCTTCCCAACCAAAAGGCACCAATACCAATCATTACTCCCAGGAAAATCAAGAAAATAATTAGGGCCTTTTTATTTGTTTTTTTAGTTTTAACCGATGAAAAATTTTCAACCGGAGGCGAAGAAAGAGGTGCCGGGCCAACCGTAGTGACAATCTCTTTTTCCGGAGTCAAAACAGAATCGGTAATTTGTTCGGGTGAATTCACAAAATAATTATAGCATTAATCTCAGAGATTTAATTTTTTCTCTAGGTACTCACTTAGCTTCAATTGCTCTTTAATCGGATTTTCCAATTCCAGAGCGATGATTTCGGGAAAATATTTTTTTGGATATTTTTTTAAAAAATCAAAATCGGAATAATCCCGAAAAAGATGATCGCTGTAATATTCAACTCCAAATTTCCGGCTATATTTCTTTTCATTATTAACCCCGCTTAAATGACCGCAGCCGCAAAAAAAGCGGCCAATTATCTCCAAATTTTTTTGGTAAATTTCTCGTCTTAGCCGGCGGGTATCTTCCAGATGGGCAAAATCAAGACAAATTCCCCCAAAATTTTGCACTTCCTTTTTGTCCCAAGCATAAAGAGTATTTTCAATGTAAATTCTTTTTTTATATTTTAACCATTCCGGCGGTATTGGCGATTGCTCGGCCGGATGAGTATTAAAAATTTCCGTTTGGTATCGGATTGAAAAATACTCAATTTCCTCAACTTTAAAATCTTCTCTTAAGTGAACAAGAGGGATTTTTTTCACCCGGGTTTTTTCCAGTTCCCGATAAAGACTTTTTCTTTCTTCGTAAGCAATGGTTGTCGGGAAAAGGCAAATTTCTTCCAATCCAAGCTCTTTTACCTCAGCCAATTTCCGGAAATGGTTTTTATCGGTAGTGGTTATCGTCGGCAAAAACCTATTGTTCTTAAGCATCGGCTTGCCCTACTCCGAAGTATCCTTAAGTAAATTAATAACCGGAATTGAAGAATCGGCGTTTTAATTTTTTTTGGTTTTTTTAAGGTTTTTTATCTTTTTAACTAAAAGGTAGCCGAGAAAAAGCAAAATCCAAATCGGCAGGTAAATCAAAGCCCAAATTACGGCCGTCGCCAGTTTTCTTAAGGTTAAAACCAAAGAACGAACCGCCTGTTTAATGATAACCAGCGGACGGAAAGTCTCAGAAGGAGCGTAAGGCAAAGCCAATTCGTCCGTGGAAAGATAAACCGAAATTTTTGCCAGCTTGGCCGTCTGCTCCAAATATTTTTGCCTGCCCTTAAGATCGTCGATTTGAGCCTGAAGATTGATCAATTCGCGATTAACTTCCAAAATATCCTGAACCTTAACCGCGGTTTTTAAAATTGCCTCAAATTTTTCCTTGGTTTTTTGGTGAGTTGCCAATCTTGCTTCCAAATCAACATATTCGTCCGTCACGTCATGGCCGAAAAGATTTTCCGAAGAAACTTTAATCGCCAAGTTGCGATAAAAAGCCAAAACTTCGTTTAACTTATCCGCGGGAACCCGAAGAAAGAGATTGGCATAAGGCGCCTCTTCCGGCTGGCTCAAGGAAGAGCTAATCAGATAGCCGCCGGCTTCTTTAGCCTTACCCGAAACTTTTTCCGCCGTATCGCGAACGTCTTTTACCACTAAAGAGAGGGAGGATTCCTGAACAACCATCCGGTCCGCGGTTTCTACCGGTGCGGCCTGGGGAAGAAAAGAAGAAAAAGAGCGGCTAACCGATTTCGGCGCAACCGCCATTTCGGGAACCGACCCGCCGATACCGGAAGAAACGGAAGCGTAATTCCGGCAAGGAATTACCGAATTTTGGCGCCAAAAAAGGTAAACGACCACCAAAATCAAGACAACCGCTAATTTGTTTTTTTTAAGCCAATCCATTATTTTTCCTTTTTTTGTAATTGGGGTCTATCCCCCCTTGATGCCGTCTCCCTTTTTCATAAATTAATTATTGCTCCCGAAATTTTTCTTGTCAATAAATAATCTTTGACCGATGATATAATTGATAAATTAATTAACATTTTTTTGACAAACAAAGTGAAAAAAATACTTTTTATTTTTGTTTTTGCTTTTCTTCTTTCCGGCTGCACGGCAAATAAAACCGTAACCGCCCCGTCTCTTCCACCTACTTCTTCCTTGTCGTCTCCCACTTCCGCACAATCAGTTCCCCTTCCTACCGGAGAAGACATTATTTACACTTTTTTTGAATTAATCAGGGAAAAAAGAATTGCCGATGCCGTTTCCATGTTCTCCTCTGCCGCTGCCCCTGATGAAAGCGCCAAACAAACCTGGGCTGTGAATTTTAACACTCTGGAGTCAATCAGTGTTAAATCAATTGCGGAATGGCAAAAAACAGACTGGACGGAAAATATAAAATCCTACAAAATAATCGTGATAGCCAAAAATAAACCCAATCCCCAATTCCGGGCCTGGGAAGACGGTGAAAATACCAGATGGATTAACCTAATCAAAGAAAATAATCTTTGGAAAATCTCCGAAATTGCCACTGGACCGTAGAAAGTAACCAGTTTTTAACCTTCAGCCGTCAGTTGTCAATCTTTTAATTCTTTATAAAAATTGTTTAAAAAGGTAAATCCGGCGGCACATCAAGCAAACCGCCTTGAATTTTGCTTCCCTCGTCTTTTCCGGATTTAACATTTAACGTTTCAGTTTTAACATTTAAGGTATAAATCTCCTGTTTTCTGTTGACCGGGTCAACGCTCACCAGCTTCCCTTTTCCCTGGGCAATTGCCAGCATATCCCGACAGGCCCAACAGGATTCCAACCCCGACTGGCATTTAAAAGAATTTGTCTGGCGGACCATCTTGATAATCTCTCCTTTTTGTTTCAAATAAGCCAGAGTTTTTTCCAAATCCGGCAAAACGCAGGCGGTTAAATCATTGTCTTTATCCAAATACCAATAACAGGCTGTAATTTTTTTAGTATTAAAAACTTGGCTAACCAAATAAGCATAAATGGGCATTTGCTGGGAATCCTCCCGTTCTTCATTTTTACCGGTTTTAAAATCAATTATTTTATACCCATTTTCCTCGCCAGAGCCTTGTGAAGGCGTGTCTTTCTCTACCCAATCCAATTTTCCGGTTAAGATTAAATCGTTTCCCAATTCCGCCTTGGGAAAATTGGGAATTTTAACCGGCTGGGCAGTTTTAAAATGTTCATTGGCCCAAAACCGCTCAAGCATTTCCTTCCCTCTTTGTTTGGCGGTCTCCTCTTCTCCCTCGGAGGCAAAACCTCCCTTTTCACCGCTGGTATTACTCCAAACCAGAGCAAAAATTCTTTCCAATTCGTCTTTTGATCTGTCTTCCTTGGGTAATTTTAAAAATTGTTCCAGAGTATCGTGAATATTTTGCCCCAAAGCAAGGGCGGGATTAATCAATTGTATTTTTAAACCTCTCGGGGATCTGTAAACGTAGCGGTAATAATAAAGTTGCGGACATTTCTCAAAATCCGCCAAGGACGAAGGCGAAAGAAAAATCGCGTTGGGATTAAAAGCCATAAAGTTATTTTATAGCTTCTGGCCTTTAGCGTCTAGTGATTAGTTGGAGATTGATTGAATTCCTTTCGTAATTGTGATATACAGCAATCAGATTCCGCACCTTAACATAAGGAGGAGAAAATGAGAGGAAGCTTTTCCCGCATGCTGGCGAATTTCTTTTCTGCGATTGTTTTCGTTGTCTCCATTTTGATTTTTACTTATCAACCACTCAGCGAAAAGACAATAATCTTTTATCCCGTTTGTTTAGTTGCCGTCTTCACTTCCGGGTTTGTTTTTGCTTTTACGGAGCACTAGTAAGATCAGAAACCGAATCAAGTGAAAAAAGGAAAAGAAAAGAGGAGAAAGATGGAGAGATCAAGCGAAATCTATAATCTAGCTTGTAACGCGTGCTACTTTCTTGTGTTCCAATTTCTCTTTGTTTTCTTGTTTTACTTTGAATCCAATTTCAGTCAATATCCCGCCAGATTTTTTTACGCCTTCCTTGCCACAATTGCTCTCGGCATGGAACTATTCATGATCCTTTACGATTTAGAAAGCGTGTCCCTAAGAAAAACCCTTCCGGGACTTAAGGAAGTTGGTTGTTTGCTTTTCTCCTTCGGATTCTACCTGCGGCTCCTGGACCGGAGTTATTTCTGGCCCGTTGTTGCCGCTTTCAGCCTCCCGGCGATCGGTTTTCTCGGCTCCAAAAAAGCGCCGGCTCAACCGAACCAATGAGGTTGGATTTCTACCAGACCGGAGAATTAATTTAAAAAATTGTTCCCCGGTCTTTTTTTTGCATTTTTTTCTCCATCTCTGTCTCTTGCTCTTACTTATTTAATGGAATTTTTATCGGGTTTGTAGTATATATCAAAGCATCGGCTCTTTAACAAGACAACAAAAGGAAAGGAGAACTATGGGTAAAGCAGATTTGCCCACAAAAGAAAAACATAGAAGAACAATTGTTTTCCTTTTTGAGGGTATTTTTTGGCTTTCGGCGGCTTATTCTCTCCCCCTCTTTTTCTTTCTGATCCTTTATTTTAATTTCGACCCGATCGTGGCCTTCTTGTTGCGCCAATCGGCTCTCTCTCTTATCGCCGGACTTTTGGTTTTTGGGGGAATATCCCTCTTTCTCTTGATACGCTTTTCCAAAAAAGCCTCGGCTGCCTTTATGAAGGTCTGAAACCAAACTACCAAAAAGGAGGAAGAAAATGGATAGGCAAAAAATAAAAAGGCATTTTTTGTATTGCTTTTGGGGATTCGCCGCTTTTTTCCCAGTTATTTTATTAGTATTGGGTCTTTTCTACCAACACCCTTTGGCTATGTTCTTTTTGGTTTATTGGCCGGGAAAGAATTTCGTGATCTCTATGGTCATTGAAATTCTCTTCGTTTATTTTTTAATCCATTTTTGGATAATCCCCTGTCTCCTGAAGGGTGCCAAGTACGATCCCTGGCTCGATTCGGTAAAAGAGCGAATTTTCGGCAAAGCAAACAAAGCCGAAAAGTAAAGAATCGTCATCAGACAAACAATTCCCAATAGCGGGATTTTCTTTTGTCTCCAAACCCGCCGATAGACCGGAAAGTCAGTCCCGAAAGGGTTCACTACCGGTCTTTTTTTTTGTAAAAAAAGCCTACTCCCCAATTGACTAATCCGGATAAAACCGATAAAGTTAAGGTGATTATTAAAAATCTTTATTGAGGTAAAAAATGAAAAAAACTTTTTTTGCTTTATACTGTTTACTGTTTACTGTTGTGTTGGCCGGCTGCGGACCGCAAAAACAGACTTCTACCCAAACCAACAACCAACCGGAAGAAAAAAAAGGAGTTTTTGAATCTATCCGCGACGCGATGAATAAGTCCTTAAGCTTAAAATGCGATTATTCCGTTGGGGAAAACAAATCCGTGGTTTTTATCAAGGGAAAAATGCTCCGTTCGGAAACCGAAAGCCAAGGTAATAAAAATTATGCCGTTTTAAAAGATAATAAACTTTGGACCTGGTCGGATAAAGAAAAGTCCGGCTTGATTATTGACCTGACCGATTCTCAAAATACCGGCGCCGGCAACCAAAATACCGGTGACCAGATTATTGAAGATGTGGAAAAATACAGAGAAAGATGCCAACAAACGGTTGTTGCCGATTCCCTTTTTAACCCGCCGGCCGATATTACCTTTCAGGATTTAAGCCAAATGATGAAGAATTTTGGCGTATCGGTCAAGCCGTAAGAATTTAAATTTCCGGCTGATCTTTGCCCCCTGCTTTAACTTCATCGGCAAATTCTCCGGCGATTTTCCAATAACGCCGGAACTGCCGGATAATTTTTCGGTGGGCCTCAACTCGCTTGCCCAAACATCCTTCCAAAATAGTCGGTGTTTCTACGACAATTCCGGAAACGGCAAAATTTTTCTTTCGCGGCTCATTGCGCCAAAGATAATAAACGGAACTCATCAAATCATCAATCGAAGCGTCGTGGTCAATTTGGACAACTCCGCCGTGAATTACTTCCTTAAATCGGGTCTCACCCTGAGTAATAATCGGCATCCCCGCTTCTTGTAATTTTTCAACCACCTTATGGGCAATCGGATCTTTTATTCCCAGTGAACCTTGAGAATAAATATAGGGAGAGTAAAGACTTTCATCCTCGTGCAAATCAAAAAATATAACCGGCGGATACTCGGAAGATTTTTCAAGAATGGCAAGCGCCATTGCTTTTGCTTCCGGGCAGGACGGCTCCTTCATCCGCGGTTCCGGCGGAAAAACATTCGGTTTTGCCAAAACCCAATCCATGTCCCCGACACTTTTTCCTCTTTTGGCATCACGATAAACATTGGTATAGCGCCAGTCGCAAAAATAGCCGAAAGGATTGCAAAGAGGAAAAACAATCATTGGAATTTCTCTCCCCAACTTGGCCAGATAGCCGATTTCAGCAGCAATGGCATTCGGACCGGCCGGTTCTTCTCCATGAACTCCGGCAAAAAGCCAAAAAGCCGGTCCTTTGGCCGGCGTTTGAAAACAACAAATAGGAAACTCCCTTTTACCTTGAGACGTTTCCAAAATCTGGGAATGAACAATTTCTTTTTCCCAGCCAAATTCGTTTTCCAACCGGTTAAAAGCCGAAAAAAGCTCGTCTACCGGTAAACGGCCGTCTTCCAAAAAACCCTCCGGAGAAAGAGATTCCTTATCTATTCCCTTAAAGTGAAGTTTCTCTGCTCTTTCCATCTTTACTATTTTATCACGATTATTTTACCCGAAAGCCAAACCTTATGGTATAATTCTTGCTACCACGGGGAAGCGTGGAGATTTTTGGCGTGAGAATCCAATCTTAAAACTTAAATGTTAAATTTGAAATCCAAATCTCACAATCTTTAAAGTTTTAACATTTAATTTTTGGTTTTAAGTTTTAAATTTTCAGATTTAAGTTTAAACGAAATGGCTGATTTTATCGAAATTCGAGGAGCCAGAGAACATAATTTAAAAAACATTAACCTCCAAATCCCAAAGAATAAACTGGTGGTTTTTTCCGGCGTTTCCGGATCGGGAAAATCTTCTTTGGCAATGGATACTCTTTATGCCGAAGGCCAACGCCGTTATGTGGAAAGCCTTTCTTCCTATGCCCGTCAATTCTTGGGAATGATGCCCCGGCCGGATATTGACGCCATTGAGGGACTTTCGCCGGCAATTGCCATTGACCAGCACTCTCTTTCCCACAATCCCCGCTCCACTGTCGGAACCGTCACTGAAATTTACGATTATTTAAGAGTTTTGTTTGCCCGCGTCGGTCACCCCCATTGTCCGAAATGCGGTCGTGAAGTTGCCAAACAAACTTCGGATCAAATTGCCAAACAGATATTGGAAATCTGTCGTCAACAATTAACCGTCGCGGACAAAAAATTCAGCCGGATTTTGATACTTTCGCCGGTGGTTAGAGACAAGCGCGGCGAATTTTCAAAACTTTTTGATAACTTAACCAATAAGGGCTTTGAGCAGGTCAGAATTGACGGCCGGATTTATGAATTGCGGGAAGATATCCTTTTAATTAAAACCAACCGTCATAATATTGAGGCGGTAGTTGACCGGCTTTCTTTAGATTTAAAACAACTTAAAGATCCGAAAATCTTTCAACGCTTAAGAGACGACGCCGAAATCAGCCTGCAACTCTCCGACGGGCTGGTAACTTTAGGGGTCGTTGAAGACGCCGCCTTTGATTTTCCCCGCAAACCGACCAAAATTAAAGATTTAATCTTTTCCTCCCGCTTTGCCTGCCCTTCCTGTAACCTCTCTTTGCCGGAAATAGAACCGAGAATTTTTTCTTTTAACTCCCCTTTCGGCGCCTGTCCGGAGTGTAACGGCCTGGGTGTTAAGCTGAAAATTGATACTTCCCGGGTTGATCCGTCGGCGGTTTGGGACCTGGAAAGAAGATATTACAATACCACTTCCGATGAGATGAGGGAGGAAATTGAAAAATTGATGATTAAAGAAAATTGCCCTCTTTGCCAGGGCACACGACTGAAAAAAGACGCTTTAACAGTCACTATCGATAAAAATAATATTGCCCAGATTTCCTCTTGGAATCTGGAAAAGCTTAATCGTTGGGTCAATAAATTACCGGAAATACTGGAATCGGGAAAAGAAAAGGAAATCTCCGAACCTCTGTTACGGGAAATCGGCAACCGCCTCTCTTTTTTAAACTCGGTCGGAGTAAATTATCTTTCTTTGGACCGAAACGCCGCAACCCTTTCTGCCGGCGAAGGCCAAAGAATCAGACTTGCCTCCCAGGTCGGTTCCGGCTTAACCGGCGTTTTGTATATTTTGGACGAGCCGACGGTCGGGCTTCATCCCCGGGATACCAAAAAACTGATTGCCACTTTGGAAAAACTGCGCGATCTGGGAAACACCGTTATTGTCGTGGAACACGACCGGGAAGTTATGGAATCGGCCGATTGGATCGTTGATTTCGGACCGGCGGCGGGAAAAGACGGCGGCCACGTCGTCGCCGAAGGCTCTCCCGAGGAAATCAAAAAAAATTCCGCTTCCCTGACCGGCCGGTACCTTTCCGGTAAAGAAAAAATCTCGCCTCTCTCTTCCAATTCCGGCCTCCAGCTTCCGACTTCTCACCTCACTATCGCCGGCTGTAAGGCCCACAATCTCAAAAACCTGACCGTCAAGATTCCTCTGGGAAAATTGGTCATTTTAACCGGCGTTTCCGGTTCGGGCAAATCAACTTTGCTGTCAGACACTCTTTACCCGGCCCTTAAACAAAGACTGAATGAAGATTTTACCCAAACCGCCGGCGAGTTTAAGGAAATTAAAGGAACCGAGCAAATCAGCCAGGTTTTATTGGTTGACCAATCGCCCATCGGCCGAACTTCCCGCAGCAATCCGGCGACCTACACCGGCGTTTTTTCCGACATCCGCCGTCTTTTCGCCCAAACAAGAGAGGCTCAATTAAAAGGACTAAAAGAAACTCATTTCTCTTTTAATACGGAAGGCGGACGCTGTGAGGCCTGCCAAGGTCAAGGTCAAAATCGCGTGGTAATGCAGTTTCTGCCCGATATCTGGATTCAATGTGAAGAATGCCAGGGCAAGAGATTTAAAAACGAAGTTTTGGAAGTGGAATACAAAGGTAAAAACATTGCCCAAGTTTTGAATTTGACCGTTAAAGAAGCCCAGGATTTTTTCTCGGCCATTCCCTCTATTATCCGTAAACTAATACTTTTGGAAAAAATTGGTTTGGACTATTTGGAATTGGGTCAAATATCCCCGACTCTTTCCGGCGGCGAATCACAACGTTTAAAATTGGCCCGCGAATTGGTCAAGAGAGGTGAAGGAAAAACAATTTATCTTTTGGACGAGCCGACAACGGGACTTCATTTTGCCGATTTAAAAAAATTGCTTTACGTTTTAAGAGCCTTGGTGGAAAAAGGCAA
>Ga0116143_10003562_pt1 | contig 15567 bp, 12 predicted proteins | sample AD_UKC034_MetaG_FD_89745 | JGI IMG/M metagenome (GOLD analysis project Ga0116143, IMG submission 89745) | Active sludge microbial communities of municipal wastewater-treating anaerobic digesters from USA - AD_UKC034_MetaG | ecosystem: Engineered > Bioreactor > Anaerobic > Digestate | place: USA...
CGCTCGGGCTCGCGCTCGCCCCGGCCTGCACCAAGGACGTGCCGCCCGGCCTCAAGGCCGTGCCCGCCGACACCGACGTGGTGGCCAGCGTGGACGCCCAGGCGCTGTTCGCCTTCGCGAAACAGGTGGCCGGCAAGGCGGTGCCGGCGGACATGAAGGACCAGATACCGACCTACGAGACGCTGGCCAAGCAGGCCATGCAGCTCGCCGGGATCGACCTCTCCAAGATCACCCGCGTCACCGCGCTGGGCTCGCTCAAGAGCCCGGACGACGTGGCCCTCATCGTCGAGGGCCTGACCGCGACCAGCGTCAAGGGCGAGAAGAAGGGCGAGCACCAGGGCCTGGCGATCCACCAGGTCCCGGGTGTCGGCCTGAGCTTCGCCGAGCTGCCGGGCCTGGGGGTGGTGGCCTCCGAGAACGAGGCCATGGTCAGGAAGGTGGTCGACACCTTCCAGGGCAAGGCGCCTGGCATCCACGGCACCGAGCGCGGCAAGGTGCTCGAGCGGCTGCTCGAGGCCCACAAGGACTACGACCAGGTGCGGGCCTACCTGCTCTCGGGCAGCTTGCCGGACCTGCCCATCCCGGTGAAGGTGCAGGGCGCGGGCTTCTTCATGCACCTCGACCGCGGCGCGGCCGGCGTGCTGCTGTCCGACAAGCAGGGCGCCGGGGACATCGCCAGCAAGGTGAACCTCGGCCTGATGACGGTCCAGGCCGCGCTGGCCATGGGCGGCGGCAAGGACATGGGCGTGGAGCTCGACAAGGACACCGTGAAGACCATCTCCGACGTGCTGGGCAAGCTGCGCACCGAGCACAAGGACGACAGCGTGGCGCTCAACTACCCGGGCGATCTCAAGCCGCTGCTGGAGAAGGCCGTGGCCCTGGGCATCCGGGAGGCGCGCCACGGCGGGGGCGCGCTGCCCGCGGGCGAGGACGCCCTGCCGGCCGGCGAGGACGCCCCGCCGGCGAAGCCCTGAGCCCCTGCCCCCACCCGAGGCACCCCATGCACCCATCGCCCGCCCTCGGCGCTGCCCTCGCGTGCGGCGCCGCGCTGTGCCTGTCTGCCTGCACCGGCCCGATCGCCAGCCTCCGGGATGACGGCCCCCTCCCCGAGGTGCGGGCCGAGGCCGCCCGCCAGCGGGACGCGGCCGTCTCCCGCCTGCTCGGCCCGGGTGACCCGACGGGGGTGCTGCCCTCGCTGGAGGCGGCCCTGGCCCTGGACCCGGGAGACGTGGAGGCCCGCCTGTGGGCCGCCTGGACCGCCGAGCTCCTGGGCGAGGACGAACGCGCCTTCGAGCACAGCCTCCTGGCCCTCTCTCGCGCGCACCCCGCGCTCGAGGCGGCCATGTGGGAGGCCTACCGGCTGGCCGCCACGCGCGGCCAGGTCCAGGCGCTGGCCGGCGCGCTCGAGGCGCTCTCCGAGGCGCCCGGGGCGCCCTGGCCCGCGCGCGCCCGGGCGGCCTTCTACCTGGGCCACTGCCAGCGCTCCCTGGGCCGCTTCGACCGCGCACGGCAGGCCTTCGGCCGCCTGGGGCTGCTCGGCGCCTGGCGTCTGGCCGGGCCGTTCGACAACGACCAGAACGCCGGCTACGACACGGTCTTTCCGCCCGAGCGCGGCTTCACCTCGCTCGCCGAACGCTACCCGGGGAAGCTCCGCGAGGTGGGATGGCGTCCGGTCCCTCGGCTGGACTTCGACGGGCGGGTGGACCTGGGGGCGCTGCTCGATCCGGCCCGCTGGGCCACCGCCTACCTGGCGACCTGGGTGCACGCGACAGAGGCCCGACCGGTGGCCCTGCGCATGGCCGCACACCGCGGCCTCAAGCTGTGGCTCAACGATCGGCTGCTCGTCGCCAGCGACGAGGCTCACGCCGCCGCCCTCGACCAGCACGTCGTGGGCGCCTGGCTCCAGCCCGGCTGGAACAAGCTGCTGGTGAAGGTCTGCCAGCGCACCGGCGCCTGGCAGCTCAGGCTGCGCATCACCGCGCCCGACGGAGGCCCCGCCGCGGGGCTCGAGGTGCGGGACGAGCCCCGGGCGCCCGCCGCCGAGCCGGGCGCGGCGCCGCCCCCCGCGGTCGAGGGCGGCCTGCGGGCCTGGCTCGAGGCCCAGCCGGCGGGTGCCTTCCGCGACGCGCTCGGGGTGCGCTGGGCCTGGCGGCTCGGCTTCCAGCGCCAGGCCGCCGAGGCCGCGGCGGCCTTCGTCCATTCCCACCCCGAGAGCGCCTTCGCCCGGCTGCTTGCGGCCCACGTCTACCAGTCCGACGAGCGCACCGGCGCCTTCCTGCGCGCGCTGGCCGAGGCCGAGCGCCTGAGCCCGGGGCTGCCCGGCGCGGCGCTCACCCGGGCGCGCCACGAGGCGCAGCAGAAACGCCTGGAGCGCGCCATGCGGGTGCTCGCGCCGCTCCGGGAGGCGCGCCCCGGGCTCAGGAGCGCGGCGCTGCAGCGCCTCTCGCTGCTGGCCGGACGCGGCTTCCACCACGACGCGCTCCTCGAGGCGCGCGCGGCGCTGGCGGCGGAGCCCGATCGCCCCTGGCTGTGGCGCCTCCTGGGCGACCAGCACGTCGAGCTGGGCCAGCCGCTCGAGGCGCGCCGGGCCTACCGCCGCGCGCTCGAGGTGCAGGCCGACCACCCGGCGACCTACGACCGGCTGATCGGGCTGGCCCGGGCCGCCGGCGACACCGCCGAGGCCCTCGGGCTGGCCCGGGCGCGCGCCCGCGTCTTCCCCATGGGCGTGGCCGGCGCCCTCAAGGAGGCGGAGGTGCGCCTGGCCGCCGGCGACGCGCGCGGGGCGCTCGCCGTGTGCGACCGGCTCGAGGCGATCGCCCCGGAGTACTGGCTCCTCTTCCGCATGCGCGGCGATGCGCTCGCCCGCCTCGGCCAGCGCCCCGCGGCCGAGCGCGCCTACCGCACGGCGCTGGAGCTCGCGCCGGACAACCCGCGGCTGCGCGAGTACGTGGACTTCCTGGAGGACCGCTCCGATCCCGTGCTCGAGCGCTACGAGCTGTCCGAGGCCACGCTGGAGGAGCTCCTGGCCGCGCGCCCCGGCCGGCAGGCCCACCCCGACGCGGACGTGGTGTTCGTCCTGGACGACGAGATCACCCACGTGTTCGCCGACGGCTCCAGCCGGCACCGCGTGCGCCAGGTCTACCAGGTGCTGACCGACGCGGGCCGGCGCAACTTCGACCACTTCCGCGTGCCCCACACCCCCTCCTTCCGCCTGGACGTGGCGGAGGTGCTGCAGCCCGACGGCGCGCGCCAGGAGGCCGCCACCATCAAGCCCGGGGTGATCCACTTCCCCTCGCTGCAGCCGGGCTCGGTGCTGCACGTCTCTTACCGCTACGAGCGCGCCTCCTCCTCGTGGATGGAGGACCACTTCGACGAGAGTTTCCTCTTCCAGGGGCCCCACCCCGTGCTGCTGGCCCGCTGGGTGCTGGCCCTGCCGGCCGACAAGCAGCTCTCGGTCCTCCGGCGCGGCGGCCAGATCGCGGAGCGCACGGAGCGCCAGGGGGGGGACCAGGTGTGGATCTGGCAGGCCCAGGACGTGGCCAGGTTGCGCGCCGAGCCCCACGCGCCCTCCACGCGCGAGCGGGGCCAGGCGGTGTTCGTCAGCACCGTGCCCTCCTGGGAGGCGCTGGCGCGCTGGCAGAACAGCCTGATCCAGGACCAGTTCGAGATCTCCGCGGCCATCCGGGAGAAGACCCGCGCGCTCACCGCCCAGGCCGCCACCCCGCGCGAGAAACTCGAGGCGATCTACGCCTTCGTGGCCCGCGAGGTTCGCTACCTCGACCACGACGCCGGCATCTTCGGGAAAAAACCCGACAAGGCCGTGGAGGTCTTCGAGAACCGCTTCGGCGACTGCAAGGACAAGGCCACGCTGATGATCGCCATGCTGCGGGAGGTGGGCATCCAGGCGGCCTACGCCGGGGTGCGCACCCGCGATCGCGGGCCGGTGTTCTGGGAGATCCCCGGCGCCCAGACCAACCACATCATCACCTACATCCCCGCCCAGGAGGGCTTCCCCGAGCCGTTGTTCGTCGACGGCACCTCGCGCTTCGGCCACTTCGCCTACCTGCCCGAGCGCGATCAGGGGGTCCGCGCCCTGGTGCTCGACGGCGTGCGCCACCAGCTCGTCGACACCCCCGAGCTGCCGCCCGAGACCTCGACCGAGGAGGTCGAGCTGGCGGCCTCGCTCCTGCCGGGCGGTCTGGCGCTCAGCGGCCGGGAGCGCTGGACGGGCCTGTGGGCCTACGCCCGCCGCGAGCGGCTACAGAATCCGGGCAAGCGCGTCGAGGAGTTCACCCGCCAGCTCAACGCCCGCCACCCGGGCGCCAGCCTCGAGCAGGTCCACTTCCAGGGCCTGGACGACCTCGGCCCCGAGGTGCGTGCGACGTACGCCGGGGCGCTGCCCGGCAGGGTGCGCGTCGAGGGCGACAGCCTGCGCCTCCAGCCGCTGTGGCCCACCCGCGCGGTCGCGCTGCTCGCGCCGCGGCCCGAACGCCACAACGACGTGGAGTTCCTGTTCCCCTGGGTGCAGCGGGCCGAACTGCGCCTCGCGCTGCCGCGTGGGCGCGTGGTGCGCAGCCTGCCCGCGCCGACGCAACTCGACACGCCGCTGTGGAGCTACCGGGCGAGCTGTGAGGCCGCGGCCGCCGAGGTGCGCTGCACGCGGTCGCTCACCGTGCGGGCGGGTCGCCTGCCCCTGGCCGCCTACCCCGCGTTCCGCGAGCAGGCGCTCGCGCTGGATCGCGCCGAGGAGCAGGAGATCGTGCTGGAGGCACGCTAGCCGGCGCAGCCCTCAGGCCTCGTACCGGGCCAGCCACTGCACCACGGTGGCCAGGTCGAGGTCGGACTGATCGGGCAGCACCGAGGTGACCGCGCCGCCCGCGGGCAGGTAGGCCGTGGTGGTGTAGTCGGCCACCATGCGGTCGGCGTTGTAGCGCCAGGCCAGGCTGCGCAGGGCGTGCTTGACCCGCCCGATCCACTCCTTGGGCAGGCCGCGCTCGTCGCGCCGGTAGTACAGGGGCACCACCGCCTGCTCCAGCACCTCGCGCAGATCGGTCCCGTCGCGCTGGTCCTGGAAGTTCGGATCGCGGTGCACCAGCCCCGAGCCGATGGCGAAGCCGTTCAGCCCGTCGTAGGCCTCGGCCCACCAGCCGTCCAGGGTCGAGCAGTTCAGGCAGCCGTTCAGCAGCACCTTCTGCCCGCTCGTGCCGCAGGCCTCCAGCGGCCGCCGCGGGTTGTTCAGCCACACGTCCACGCCCTGCACCAGGTGCCGGCCCACGTTGATGTCGTAGTCCTCGACCATCAGGATGTGGCCCTCGAAGCGCGGATCCCGCCCCAGCCGGTAGATGCGCTGGATGATCTCCTTGCCGCGGTCGTCCTGGGGGTGGGCCTTGCCCGCGTAGACGATCTGCACCGGGCGCGCGGGATCGCACAGCAGCCGCTCCAGCCAGGCCTCGTCGCTGAGCAGCAGCCAGGCGCGCTTGTACAGCGCGAAGCGGCGGGCGAACCCCAGGGTCAGGGCCTCCGGGTTGACCTTTCCCAGGCGGCGGTGGATGAGCTCCGCGTCCTCGCCGCGCGCCAGGCTCTGGCGCTCGATCCTGCGCTTGACGAAGTCGAACATCAGCTCCTTGAGGTAGCGGTGCGTCTCCCACAGCTCGCCGTCATCGACCAGGTCGATGGCCCGCCAGACCTCGCGCCGGCGGATGCGCTCCATCCAGTCGCGGCCCAGGTGCCGCTCGTAAAGCCGGCGCATCTGGGGCGCCAGCCAGGTGGCCACGTGCACGCCGTTGGTGACGTGGCCGATGGGCACCTCGTGGGTGGACCGCTGTGGCCACAGCCCGCTCCACATGGCGCGGCTGACGCCGCCGTGGATGTGGGAGACGCCGTTGGCGCGCTGGCAGGTCTTCAGCGCCAGCACGGTCATGCAGTACGGCTCGTGCGGATCCTCGGGCCGGATGCGGCCGAGGCTGTAGAGGGTGTAGGGATCCACCCCCAGCTCGTCGCGCATGGGCCCCAGGTGCTCCTCGACCAGATCCACCGGGAAGCGCTCGTGGCCGGCCTCGACCGGCGTGTGGGTGGTGAACACCGCGCGCTCGGACACGTGGGCCATGGCCTGGCGGAAGTCCATGCCCTGCTCTTGCATGGCCTGGCGCATGGCCTCGAGGGTGACGAAGCTGCAGTGCCCCTCGTTCAGGTGCAGCACCGACGGGTGGATGCCCAGCGCCCGGAGCGCCCGGAGCCCGCCCACGCCCAGCAGGAGCTCCTGGCGGATGCGCTCGCGCTGCCCGCCGCCGTACAGCCGCTCCAGGTGGGTGGTCAGGCGCTGGTCCGCGGGGTTGTTCTCCTTCACGCTCGGGTCGAGCAGGATGAGCAGCGAGCGCCCCACGCGCACCTTGAGCACCGAGGCGAACAGCGGGCCCGAGCGGGTGTCGACGCGGATGAGGAGCGGGGCGCCGTCGGGCCCGCGCGCGGGCTCCACCGGGAGCTGCTCGAGGTCGGCGCCGCCGTAGCTCTCCTGCTGCCAGCCGTTCGCGTCGATCACCTGGCGGAAGTAGCCCTGGGCGTAGAACAGGCCCACGCCCACCACGGGCACGCCCAGGTCGGAGGCGCTCTTGAGGTGGTCGCCGGCCAGCACCCCCAGGCCGCCCGAGTAGATGGGCAGCGACTCGTGCAGGCCGAACTCGGCGGAGAAGTAGCCCACCGGGCGGACCTTGAGCGGGCCGGCGTGGGCGTCGCCCCAGTGGCGGTGGGAGGCCAGGTACTCCTGGAGCCGGTGGAAGGCGTACAGCACCCGGCTCTCCAGGGCGGCGCTCTGCGCGCGCTCTCCGATGGCCTCCTTGCCCAGGCGCTTCAGCAGCGCCACCGGGTTGTGGTTGAGCTGGCGCCACAGCTCGACGTCCAGGTCGCGGAAGATCTCCGGCACGTCTGGCTGCCAGGACCACCACAGGTTGTGGGCGATCTGCATCAGCTGCTCGTAGAGCCTGTCGCTCGAGGACATCGCCACCTCCAGTGGGGCTGCATTGTGCCCTCCGACCGCCGCCCGGTCAAGCCGCCCTCCACGCCCGCCGTCCGGCGGCTGGACGCGCCCGCTTGACACCGCGGCGCAACGTGGTCTGATCGGGCCGGACGATGGGAGGTGAGGCCGGCATGAGCGCCCGCGACCCGGAGCCGAACGCGCTGGACGCTGGCCAGCGCGCCCTGTTCGCCAGGGTCGTGGACCTGCTGCGCCACCGCCCTGCGGGCGAGCCCGAGCCGGAGTGGGTGGCTGCCATGCAGGCCGCCCGGCTGGAGCTCCGCGCGCTGCTGGCCAGCCTGCCGGAGAGCGTGCCCGGGCTGCGCCTGCTGGCGGAGGTGGCGCTCCGGCTGGGGGACGTGGACGACGCCCGCGCGTGCATCGGGCAGGCCGAGCTGCTCGATCCCTGGAACCTCGAGATCCTGATCATCTCGGAGTCGCTCTACGGCGCCGAGGCCGCGCTGCGCGGCCGGCGGCCCGGGGCGGCGCCCATGCCCGACTCCGAGCTCAGCTCGGGCGCCATCACCACCGAGGGCCTGATCGAGAAGGCCATGGGCTCCTTCCGCCTCGGCCAGCTCGACAGGGCCTACTCGCTCGCCAAGCTGGCCTACCGCATCCAGCCGCAGAAGGGCTACCACCTGCTGGACGTTTGGACGGTGGGCTCGGCCCTGGATCCCCAGCGCTGCCGGCGGGAGCTCAGCCTGCTGGTCGACGAGGAGGGCAAGGAGCCCTACCTGTTCCTGGCGCTGGGCTCGGTGGACAACGTGCTCGGTCTGCACGAGGAGGCGGCCCGCTGGCTCGAGCAGGGCCTGGCCCTCGAGCCCAAGGATCCCTACGCGCACTCCATGCTGCTGAACGAGCTGGCCTACGTGCTCGCCAAGCGCGGCGCGCGCCTCGAGGAGGCCACAAGGCTGTCGCGCCGCGCGCTCGATCTCTTCCCGGATCGCAACGCCAACGGCTTCATCCGCGACACCCTGGGCGTCGTGTACCTGAAGCGCGGCGAGCTGGAGAAGGCCGTGCGCAACCTGCGGGAGGCGGTGGCCAAGGATCCGACCGCCATCCCCCGCTTCCACCTCGGGCTCGCGCTCCTCGAGTGCCTGGACGCGCCCGGGGCGCTCGTGGAGCTCCGCGCCGTGGCCGCCGCCCGGGCCTCCCTGGAGACCCCCCACGTGGAGGAGACCGCCATCCTGCAGCGCGTGCAGACCCACCTGGCGAGGCTCGAGGACCTGCTGCACCTGGGCGGCGCAGACGACCTGCGCGACGCCCTGAGCATCCTGCGCGATCTCATCTGACCGCGCGGGGTCGACCTGAACCCGAGGACACGGAGAACAGCATGCCGCCGACCAAGAAGACCGCGACGAAGCCCGCCGCGAAGCAGCCCAAGAAGGCGCCGGCCAGGAAGGCCCCGGCGCCGAAGGAGCCCGTGGCCGCGAAGCCCACGCCACAGCCCGCGCCTCAGCCCACGCCCCAGGTGGAGCTCATCGACCTCGCACGACTGGCCCAGGAGCTCCACCAGCCGCTCCTGCAGGTGCGCAAGATGGTGCAGGGCGGGCAGATCCCCGGGGTCAAGGTGGACGGCGAGTGGCGCTTCAACCTGCAGCTCGTGCGGGAGGCGATGCTCCGCCGCAGCCGCGGCCGCTGAACGCGCTCAGCGGGAGCGGTAGATGATCCGGCCGCGCTGCGGGCCGTAGGGGGAGAAGGCGACCCGGACGCGGTCGCCGAGGACGATGCGGATGTAGTGCTTGCGCATCTTGCCGCAGACGTAGGCGAGGACGATGGGCCCGCCGTCGAGTTCCACCCGGTACATGCCCCCGGGCAGCACCTCCTTGACGATCCCCTCGACCTCGAAGCCCTCATCGCCGTTGGTGGTCTGGTTCTCCGCGGCCATGCTCCTCCTCACGAACGCCCTCGGCCCGGGACACGAGCCTCACTCGGCCCTGGCGGGGCGCCAGGGCCGGCCTATTCCTGCATAGGCCCCCGCCCCCTGTCAAGCCAAGATCAGGGCCGCGCACCGGGCGGCGGGAAGGCCGCCTGCCAGCGCCGTTCCAGGTCCTGCAGGCGGGCGAACGCCTCTCCCCCGAGGCGCGTCCAGGCCAGCCCGAGCCCGCGGGGCGTGTCGAACTGCAGCCGCGCCACGGCGGCCGACGCGCGCACCACGCCCAGCCCCGCGGGAAGCCTGAGCTCCAGGCTGAACACCCGCCCCGGGTCCGCGTCCAGCTCGCCGATCAGGTAGACGCCGCTCTCGCTCACGTCCTTGGTGACGAAACCCCGGCTGAAGGCCTCGCACTCGGCCATGACCGGGATGCACACGGGGACGCGGAAGGCCGCCCGTCGTTCGTTCATCGCCCCTCCCCTCGCCCGAGATCGGCGCGCAGCCGCTCCGCCACGGCGTCCGCCATCTCGCGGGCCAGGGCCGCCTGCACGCGGCCCCGTTCCTCGTCGTCGGCGATCCCCAGGCGCTCGAGGCTCAGGCCCGCCACCGGACGCTCGACCTCCAGGCAGGCGCGCCACACCACCTCGCCGCCGGCGTCGCGGAGCTCCGCCCAGAGGTCCCAGCGGATCCGGACGCTGGAGCTCGGATCTCCGGCCATCACCAACAGCTCCTCCACCTCGGCCCGCAGCACCGGCCCGGGCTCCCCCTCGGCCGCGGCCCAGCCCAGGCCGCGATCGAGCGCGCCGGCCAGCGCCAGCGCCAGCGACTCTCCCAGGCGGAGGTCGCCGAGCGCCTCGACGGCTCGGTGGTGGCGGGCGAAGACGTTGCTGAGCCCCCCGCCGCGGCGCATCGCCATCCCCTCGGCCCGGTCCGCCCGGCGGTCCATCTGGAGGAAGCCGGGCCCCAGGCTGGCGGCCTCGACCGACACCCTGCGGATGGGCTCGGGGAGCGTGGCCAGGCGGTTCACGTGGCAGCAGGCCGCCGCGCCCAGGGCGGCCGCGAGGACCAGGCCGAGCAGCGCGGGTGCTCCAGGGTGGCGTCGCGACATGGGTGCCAATCTACACCCGTGCGGGGCCGAGGTCCACGCTTGCCGCGGGGGGGACGTGCGGGTAAACTGCCCGCGGCCGCACAACCCGAGGGCAGACGATGACGCTGAACCCCCGCGACCTGAAGATCCTGGCCGCCTACGAGCTGAGGGTGCTGTTCCGCTCCGGGCCGGGCATGCTGGCGCTCCTGTTCCTGGGCATGTACGGCGTGTGGGCCATCTCGAAGGTCGCGGAGTACGCCAGCACGCTCAACAGCCTGGCCTCCGGCAGCCTCTCCCAGGAGGAGTCGTTCGTCATGGGCGCCGTCCGGTGGCTGGCGGACCTGGACGAGGCCTTCCTCCAGCGGCTGTTCCAGGACCACTCGCCCTTCATCACCGTGCTGTTCATGGCGGTGGCCTTCGCCACGCCGCTGTTCACCATGGTGGCCGCGCTCGACCAGAACGCCACCGACATCTCCGGCAAGGGCATCCGTTTCCTGCTGCCGCGCACCACCCGGCTGAACCTGGTGCTCGGGCGCTACCTGGGGACGCTCGCGTTCTGGTCGACGTTGCTCGTGCTGATGGGCGTGGCCGCCACCTTGACCGCGCTCTCGCTGGACGAGCACCACGGCGCCGCCCTGGTGGTGTTCGACGGGCTGTGGTTCACCGCGGCGCTGCTGCTCCTGTCGCTGCCGCTCATCGCGCTGATGGCCTTCTGCGGCGTGGTGACCGGCAGCCCGCTCCTGTCGGCCACCATGGGGCTCGGCGCCTACCTGGGGGTGTGGCTCCTCGGCGGGCTGGGCGGCTGGATCCACGACGGGCTGAAGGTGTTCAGCTACCTGCTGCCCATGCCGCTGCGCTACGACCTGATGATCGGCACGCCCGCGCAGGTGGCCGTGGCCGGGGTGGCCATGCTCGTCTACACGGCGGTGTTCCTGGGCGCCGCGGCGTGGGTCGCCCAGAAGAGGGATCTGTAGCCATGCGCGCGAGCAGCGAAGGGGCGGTCGTCCTCGAGGGCGTGCACAAGCGCTTCGGCGCCGTCCAGGCGCTGGCCGGCGTCGATCTCGCCATCCCGCAGGGCAGCTGTTTCGGGCTGGTGGGGCCGAACGGGGCGGGCAAGACCACGCTCTTCTCCATCATATCCGGCTTCCTGCGCCCGAGCGCCGGGCGGGTGCGCGTGCTGGGCCACCCGCACGGCGCCGAGGACCTCCGTGGCCGGCTGGCCGTGCTGCCCCAGGACGCGTCCTGGCGCAAGGGCATCCCGCTAGGGAGGCAGATGGCGCTGTGCGCCAGGCTGCAAGGCTTCTCGAGCGCGGATGCCCCGCGCGAGGTGCTGCGGGTGCTCGCCCTGACCGGCATGGCCGACTGCGCCGGGCGCCACCCGGACAAGCTGTCCCACGGCATGGCCAAGCGGGTGGCCATCGCCCAGGCGCTGATCGGCGATCCGGCCGTGGTGCTGCTGGACGAGCCCATCAGCGGCCTGGACCCCGCCCAGGCGCGGGCCATCCGCCTGCTCATCCAGGGCGAGAGCGGCAAGCGGACCTTCCTGATCTCCTCCCACGACATGCCCGACATCGAGGCGCTGTGCTCCCACGTGGCCATCATCAAGGCCGGCCGCATCGTGGAGCAACGCCGCATGGACGAGCTCACCCGGCGGGAGGCGGTGGTGGTGTTCACCCTGGCCGAGGTGCCCAGCGAGGCGCTGGCCGCGCCCTTCCGGGCGCTCGCCTACGTGAGCGCGGCGGAGATCCGGCCGGTGGAGCGCAAGCTGCAGCTCACCGTGCGCGTGGACCAGAAGGGCATCGACGAGGCGGCGGCCGAATTCATCAAGCTGCTCATGGAGCACAAGGCGACCTTCGTCGGCCTGCAGAAGGGCACCAGCCTCGAAGACGCGGTGCTCAAGGCCACCTGAGCCAGGCGGTTTTTTTCTCATCGCGCTTCTCACTTCCCCCCTGGTTCCGTAGTACACTGCCCGGGTCGGCCGAGAGGCCGCAGGGGAGGAGCGATGGTCGAGACGCTGGTGGGCACGGCGATGGGCACCACGGAGCACGACCTGCAGCAACTGGCGCGGATCGTGGGGGGGCTGTTCGCGGAGCGTGGCTGGGTGCCGCCGCCGGAGGACCCGGAGGCCGAGGGTGAGCCCCTGCGCGTGCGCTTCCAGGACCACCCGGGCCGCGGGCGCTGGGTGTTCGTCGAACGCCAGCCGGTCAGCCAGCTGCCGCTGGCCCGGGAGCTGGCGGCGCGCCTGGGCGCCGCGCTCACGGTCCACGAGATCGTCGCCCGCGAGGAGGTCGTGCGCCGCGCGGACGGGGAGCTCGGTTTCGTGTGCCAGGCGCGCTCGCTGCGGGTGCGCGCGGACGGGCGGCTGGAGCCGCTTGGGGGCGAGCTCGGCCGGGAGGAGCTGCGCACCGCACACGGCGATCTGTCCCAGACGGCGAGCCACCTGCTGCGCGTCCTGGTGAACCGCACCGCCGCGGCGCAGGCGGACGGCCTGGTGCTCGACCTCTTCCTGCCCGCGGGCCGGCGCGCGGACTCGCTCACCCCGCGGCTGACGGATCTCGCCACGCAGATCGCGCTGGCCGGCGGCTACGCGCTGGAGACCCTGGACGGCCGCCGCATGCTCCGCCTCGTGCTGCCCGACGGCGCTCGCCGGCTGGCCATGGTCACCGACCAGGACCTCGAGGTCCTCGAGCGGGTGACGGGCTTCACCTCGCCGGATGCGCCCGCCCGACCGACGGTCACCCAGGCGCCCGCCGCCAGGACGATGCCCATCCCCAGGATCACCACCCGGCCCGCCCCGAAGGCACCGGCCCCGAAGAAGCCCGCGCCGAAGAAGCCCGCCCCGAAGAAGCCCGCCCCGAAGAGGCCCGCGCCGAAGAGGCCCGCGCCGAAGAAGCCCGCGCCGAAGAAGCCCGCGCCGAAGAAGCCCGCCCCGAAGAAGCCCGCCCCGAAGAGGCGCTGACGGGCGGCGCCCGGTCAGCGCCGGCGCGCGCGCCGGTAGCGCTGAATGAGCGCGTTGGTGGAGCCGTCGTGCCGCAGGTCCGGTTCGCCGTCCGCAGACAGCTCCGCGAGCACCGTGCCCGCGAGCTGCTTGCCCAGCTCCACGCCCCACTGATCGAAGGAGAACACGTCCCACAGGATGCCCTGGCAGAAGATCTTGTGCTCGTAGAGCGCGACGAGTGCGCCCAGGGCGTGCGGGCTGAGCTCGTCCGCGAGCAGGGTGCTGGTCGGCCGGTTGCCCTCGAAGACCTTGAACGGCACGAGCTCCGCCGGCACGCCCGCGGCGCGCACCTCCTCCGCGGTCTTGCCGAAGGCCAGGGCCTCGGTCTGGGCGATGAGGTTCGCCATGAGCTTGTCGTGGTGGTCGCCCAGGGGGTTCAGCGAGCGGCAGAAGCCGATGAAGTCGCAGGGCACCAGCCGGGTCCCCTGGTGGATGAGCTGGTAGAAGGCGTGCTGGCCGTTGGTGCCCGGCTCGCCCCACAGGATCGGCCCGGTCGGGTAGGCCACCCGGCGGCCCGCGCGGTCCACGCACTTGCCGTTCGACTCCATGTCGGCCTGCTGGAGGTAGGCCGGCAGGCGCGCCAGGTACTGGTCGTAAGGCAGCACCGCGTGGCTCTCGGCGCCCAGGCAGTCCGCGCACCAGAAGCCGAGCAGCGCGAGCAGCACGGGCAGGTTGCGCTCCAGCGGGGCCTCGGCGAAGTGGCGGTCCATGGCGTGGAATCCGTCCAGGAGCTCGCCGAAGCGCTCCGGGCCGATGGCGATCATCACCGGCAGACCGATGGCCGAGCACAGCGAGTAGCGCCCGCCCACCCAGTCCCAGAAGGGGAACATGTTGCGCTCCGCGTCGATGCCGAACTCGGCCACCAGCCTGGCGTTGGTGGACAGCGCCGCGAAGTGCCGCGCGACCGCCCGCTCGTCGCCCAGCCGCTCGACGAGCCAGGCCCGGGCCGTGCGGGCGTTGGTCAACGTCTCCTGGGTGGTGAAGGTCTTGGAGGCCACCAGGAACAGCGTCTCCTCCGCGTCGAGATCGCGCACCGCCTCGGCGAAGTGGGTGGCGTCCACGTTGGACACGAAGCGCACCCGGAGGGCGCGGTCCGCGTAGGCGCGCAGCGCCTCGGCCGCCATGGCCGGCCCCAGGTCGGAGCCGCCGATGCCCAGGTTGACGACGTTGCGCACGCGCTTGCCGGTGTGCCCCCGCCAGTCGCCCGAGCGCACCGCGGAGGCGAACCCGGCCATGCGCGCGAGCACCCCGCGCACCTCGGGCATCACGTCCGCGCCGCCGACCAGGATGGGCGCCGGACCGCGGTTGCGCAGCGCGACGTGCAGCACGGATCGCCCCTCGGTGCGGTTGACCGGCTCGCCGGCGAACATGGCGTCGCGCTCGGCCTCGAGCTGGCAGGCGCGGGCGTAGGCGAACAGAAGCCCGAGCGTCTCCCCGGTCACCCGGTGCTTGGAGTAGTCCAGGAACCAGCCCGCCGCCTCCGCCGAGAGCCGCCCGGCCCGGCCCGGATCCTCGCGGAACAGCTCCCGCAGGTGCAGCCCGCGCACCCGCTCGGCGTGGCGCTGCAGCGCCTGCCACTCGGCCAGCTCGTCGCGTCGCGTTCCCATCGCGCACCTCCCGGAGATCTCCCGGGGATCAACGCCCAGGCGGGGCCGGCCGTCAAGGGCCTTCCCCGGCGCGGGAGGCGGGGCTAGAATGCCCCCGGGAGCCCGTCACAGGAGGAGCGCATGCCAAGGATCGGAACGTCCCTGCTCGCCGCGACGCTGGCCGCCCTGGCCGTGGGGGGCTGCACCCTGGTCAACTCCGAGGACATCAAGACCTCCGGCATCTGGGCCTACTTCGCCCTGGACCACCACGCCGACGATCGGGCCGTGGCCTGGTCGGTGCTTCGCGTGGGGGGCGCGCTCGGCACCATCGTCACCATGTCCGGCGGCGAGCACCTGGATTGCAACGACACCCGCCTGCGTGAGTACGTGGAGCCCATCACCAGCTACCACTGGTACCGCGCCGAGGTCAGCCCGACGTTCGCCGGCTACGACTTCGAGTTCGTGCGCTCGGACGAGACCGTGCTCACCCACCTGGAGTCGGCCGCGCCGCCGGTCATCCTCGGCACCACGCCCGTGACCGAGGTGGGCCCCGGCGAGGCCCTGACCGTGACCTGGGACGACAGCCTGCCCGGCGACCACGTCACCGCCAGCGTGAGCGGGAGCTGCATCGAGCTGCGGGCAGACTCCGGCCTGAGCGATGACGGCAGCCACACCTTCGAGCCGCTCGCGCCCTACGATCCGCTGCACCCCGAGAGCTGCGAGCTGACCGTGACCGTCACCCGGGTGATCGACGGCGCGGTGAACCCGGCCTACGACAGCGGCCACACCGAGTCCAGGCGCGAGGACTCGGTGGGTATCTCCTTCCGCGCGAACTGAGCTCGGCTACCCCGCCGCCAGGGCGTCGTGCGCGAGCGCGACCAGCGCCAGGCAGGCCACGTCCGTGCGCTGCGGCCGCGGGCCCAGGCCCACCCGCAGGAAGCCGTGCCGCTCGAGCAGCCCGAGCTCGCGCTCGATCCAGCCCCCCTCGGGGCCCACGGCGAGCAGCACGCCGGC
>Ga0116143_10003564_pt1 | contig 15562 bp, 8 predicted proteins | sample AD_UKC034_MetaG_FD_89745 | JGI IMG/M metagenome (GOLD analysis project Ga0116143, IMG submission 89745) | Active sludge microbial communities of municipal wastewater-treating anaerobic digesters from USA - AD_UKC034_MetaG | ecosystem: Engineered > Bioreactor > Anaerobic > Digestate | place: USA...
CATGCCGCCCTTCTTCAAGCGGCGGAACACCTCGCGCATGGCGTTCAGATCGGCATTGAAGCGATCCACCCAGATGGCATCAAAAGCCTTCACCAGCCAGCGTACCCAGGCGGTTTCCTTGTACTTATCGGCCACCAGCATGATGATATCGCGCCGGTCGAACAGGTAATACACAAGCCCTGCATCAATGCGCCCAATGTGGTTCGATACCGCCACGAAGCTGGGCACGTCAGGCACATACTCTCGCCCAACGATCTTTACCCGGGCCAGCAGCTTGAACAAGAAGCGGATCACGAAGCGTGTAAAATGATACATCATAGGCTGTCTCTCTCCATAATTTTATCGTGAAATTACCGGCAAAAATATGCTGTTATTCAACAGCAGGGGTTGTACATCGATTGCCAGGGTTAATATACCAGAATATTCAGCCACCACGCTCACCGCCAGGCGGCTGGCACTGCCATCCCACAGTCGGGCGCTGGGGGTAGAAACATCATCCCAAGTCTGGCCGACCGTCCAGGTATCATCACACTCGCCCAAATTGAAGCCCGTAAGCATATCATAATTGCCATCAGCCTCTACCAACACCACGCCAGGGTGCGCCGGGCAGTCAGCGCCGGGCACACAACCCTGGGCATTGACCCGGTTTACCCCCGCGTACTGGTCGGTAATGTTTTCATCAATGTGCCAGATCAATAAACCCGGGCACAGCCCGGCCTGCTCCCAATTGGCATCAAAGCCCATCGGCTGGCGGTTTTCTAGCAAGAAGTATTCTTTACTGGTAGGGTCACCGCGCGGGTACAAACGGATTGAACTGTTAATGTACTCGGCTGGATATAACCACACGGTTCTTGTCCCCTCCAGGTATTCGGATGCATCTGACCAGCCAAGCCATTCTTTGGTCACTGCACTGGGTAGAAATGGCATAGACCCGCTCCGATCTGCCCCGTACAGGCCATACCCCATCAAGTCCATGAACCCCACCCCGGTTGTCGCCCAGGTTGTGTTATAAAGATCGTACATCCCTAACCCGTGGCCGTGCTCATGGGCGCACAGGCCCAGCCGGCTGATGCCCCCATCCATGTACAGTTCCGGGCAAATCGTGTAATTGTTAAAGCGCTGTCCGCCGCGGCTGACGTACTCGCCTCCCAGGCCCGCATCTGCCAGGCGGTAGGCCGTAGCTTCCAATGATGTGTAAGCGTTCCCCATATACATATAATTCAACCCAGCAAAGATCACCACCAGGTTCTCCACCATGCCGCTATCTGGATTGGCATAAGGGCTGAAATCAAAACCTACCTCATCCAACTCCACCAACGCATCCCGCACCACACCGCCGTTATTGCGCGGGAAGGCGTTCATATCATACCCATATTGGCCGTTTGCATAGTAATCAATGTCTTCGGGCAGCCGGATATAGGCGTTTACCCTTGCGTCCTTATCCCCCTTGGCGCCCACAATGCTGCTCTCTTGCTCTGCATAGATCAACTTGCCGTAAGATGCTTCTCGAAAAAAATCCGCAAAACCATCATCCTCAAAGAAGTACCGCTCCCAATCCTGGCCATCAAACCTGCCCGCCAGGTCAGGAAAATCGACCAACAACACCAGCAGCGGCTGTTCACCGAACCGGGGAATTGGATCAGGGATGGAGCCAGGATTTGGCGGAAGCAACGACACGGAGAGCCCCCCCTCACTCCCTTTAGCCGAACCGGCCAAGACCATCGACAGCAGCATGAGGACAACCAGGATACGGGTGCGCATGATTGCATTACATCCAAAACATCCACTTATTTTAACGTAAAACACCCAGAAATGGGCTATTTCATGATGACCAGGGTGTATGAAAATCCTGCTATTCTCAGACGATTTATAAATGAAAATAGTTCCTGGGGTGTTCATTTCAGACAACAGGCAGAGTATAATACACACCATACCGAATAGATAGGAGCACAGCACATGGAAAATTCCCCCATCCTGGCCGTCATCGGCGGCTCTGGCCTCTACCACATTCCCGGCCTGAGCGATATCACCGAACACCAGCTCGATACCCCCTTTGGCAAGCCCAGCTCCCCGGTGGTCACGGGCACATTGGAAGGGCAGCGCATTGCCTTCCTGGCCCGTCATGGGCTGGGGCACACCATCAGCCCCTCTGAGATCAACTACCGTGCCAATATTTATGCCCTAAAAATGCTGGGCGTTGAGCGCCTAGTGGCCATCAGCGCATGCGGCTCGCTGCGCGAAGATTTTGCCCCTGGCGACATGGTGATTCCCGATCAACTATACGACAACACCAAAGGCCGTGCCAACAGTTTCTTCAGCGCCGGCCTGGTGGCCCACGCCGGCGTGGCGGACCCATTCTGCAACCCCTTCTCCGAGCAGGTGTACCTGGCTGCCAAAGCCACCGGCGCCATGGTGCACCGGGGCGGCGCTTTCATCACCATCGAAGGGCCGCGTTTCTCAACCCGCGCCGAATCAAACGTCTTCCGCTCTTGGGGCATGTCCCTCATCGGTATGACCACCAGCCCCGAGGCCTTCTTAGCCCGCGAAGCCGAGATGTGCTATGCCGTGATGGCCCACATCACCGATTACGATGTCTGGCATCTTGAAGAAGAGCCCGTCAGCGTCGAAGCCGTCATCGCCATCATGAACCAGAATACCCAGCATGCCCAGCAAGCGATCATTAACCTGGTGCGCAGCTTGAGCGACCAGCAGCCGCCCCGCGCCTGCGAATGCGGCTCGGCACTCAAGAACGCCCTCATCACCCGCCAGGAAGTGGTTTCACCTGAAGCCCGCCAGCGTCTGGATCTGTTGGTGGGGAAATATTTCAAATAAAGTAATTCGTGCTGCCCCAACGTTGGCCCGCCGAGCAGATTGAACGCCGGCTGCTGCTCTTGGCCGGCGCGTTTATCTGCCTTTATGCCATCGCCCTGACCTTGTCGCCTGCGGCCCGCCTGCGTAATTGGCAGGTGGATTATCGCTGGCTGCACTGGTTGGGCGTTGCCGCCTGGGTGGGCATGTTTGCCCTGGCCCAGCGCGCCCTGGTCCGCTGGCTGCCCGGCCGCGATCCCTACCTGCTGCCCGTAGCCGCCCTGCTCAGCGGCTGGGGCCTGCTCACCATCTGGCGCTTAGAACCGCAATACGGCCTGCGCCAGAGCGCCTGGCTGGCGGTGGGGACTGGCATTTTCATCCTGGGTTTGCGCCTGCCCAATGGGCTCGATCTCCTGCGGCGCTACAAATATATCTGGCTGACCAGCGGCCTGCTGCTGACTGCCGCCACCCTGGTCTTTGGCACTAACCCCCTGGGCGCAGGGCCGCGCCTGTGGTTGGGCTGCTGTGGGTTTTACTTCCAACCTTCAGAACCACTGAAACTGTTGTTGATCGTCTACCTGGCTGCTTACCTGGCAGACCGTTGGCCAGCCCAGCCCGGTGCCGATTCGGACCGTCCCAATCCCTCGCTGCTGCCCTTGCTGGGGCCCACCCTGATCATGACCGGCCTGGCTTTGCTGCTGTTGACCGTCCAGCGCGACCTGGGCACGGCCTCCATTTTCCTCTTCTTATATGCCGCCATCACCTACGCCGCCACCGGCGACCGCCGCGTGGTCTGGATCAGCGCCTTGGCAGTGATCCTGGCAGGGTTGGCCGGCTATGCCCTGTTTGACGTGGTACGCCTGCGCGTAGAAGCCTGGCTCAACCCCTGGCTGGACCCCAGCGGGCGCTCTTACCAGATCGTTCAATCGTTGTTAGCCGTTGCAAATGGCGGCCTGGTGGGGCGCGGGCCAGGCCTGGGCAGCCCCGGCCTGGTGCCGGTGGCGATCTCTGATTTCATCTTTGCCGCCATTGCCGAAGAAAACGGCCTGGCCGGCATCCTGGGCCTGCTGGCCTTGCTGGCTCTCTTGACCGGCCGCGGCGTGCGCCGGGCCCTGGGTGCGCCAGATGCCTTCAGGCGCTTGTTGGCAGCCGGGTTGGCGGCTTACCTGGCGGCGCAGAGCATTTTGATCATTGGCGGCAACCTGAGGCTGCTGCCCCTCACCGGCGTGACCCTGCCCTTTGTCTCTTACGGCGGTTCCTCATTGCTCAGCGCTTTCTTGGCCCTGCTGCTCTTGCTGCAGGCGGGCGCAGAAACACACAAGCCGGCACAGTTGATCCAACCCAACAGCCAGCCCTACCGCCAGCTAAGCACAGCCCTGCTTGTGGGCCTGGCCGCGGCCGGGCTGGTGGCTGGGTGGTGGGGCATCTGGCGCGGCCCTGATCTGCTGGAACGCACCGATAACGCTCGCCGAGGCATCGCAGACCTGTATGTAAAGCGCGGCACGCTGTTCGACCAGCACAACCAACCCCTGGCCCAATCCAGCAGCCAATCTGGCACCTACACCCGCCAATACACCTACCCAGACCTTAGCCCGGTGCTCGGCTATACGCATCCAGCCTACGGCCAATCTGGCCTGGAAGCCTCCCTCGACCCCTATTTGCGCGGCTTGCAGGGCAACCCTGGCCTCGAGATATGGTGGGAGCACTTGCTCTACGGGCAGCCGCCTGCCGGCCTGGACGTGCGCCTGAGCCTGGATTTACGCCCCCAGCAAGTGGCAGATGCCCTCTTGGACGGCCAGGCCGGTGCCGTGGTGCTGCTGAATGCCAGCAGTGGTGAGGTGTTGGCTATGGCCTCCAGCCCAACCTTCGACGCCAACCTGCTGGGCACCGATTGGGAAACCCTGCTGCAAGACCCTGCTGCGCCGCTGCTCAACCGGGCCGCGTTGGGTCTTTATCCCACCGGCGCAGCCCTGGGGCCCTTGCTATTGGCCGAGCGCATTGAACAGAGCATTCTGCCCGCCAGCGCACATGACCTTTCAATCACCCTGGATGGGCAAGCGCTCACCTGCGCCGTTACCCCAGCCAACCGCAACTGGAACACCCTGGTGGCAGCCGGCTGCCCGGGAACCTCCGTCGCGCTGGGCGAGCTGCTCGGCACACCGGCCCTGCTAGAGTTGTATACCCAACTGGGGCTCTACACCGCTCCCAGGCTGCGCATCGAAGCCGCCAGCTCAAGCCGCCCACAGGTCGTAGAAGATGCCGCCCGTTATGCCACTGGCCTGCCCGACCCCATCACGGGGCAGAGCCTGCTTGTCAGCCCACTGCAGATGGCACGCGCCGCTGCCACGCTCAGCAATGGAGGCCAGCTCGTGGGCCTGCGCCTGGCCTTAGCCGTCAATACCCCCCAGGCCGGCTGGGTACTGCTGCCCCCCCTGGAAGAACCGGCCCCTGTTTTCTCGCAGGCTGCCGCCAGATCCACGGGCCAACTGCTGGCTGACGATGCCATCCCGGTTTGGCAGAGCCTGTCGGTGATCGCCAAAGGCGATGCCGCTTACACCTGGTACCTGGGGGGCACCCTGCCCGATTGGCCCGGTGTTTCGCTGAGCGTGGTCGTTCTGCTGGAACAAGCCAACCCCACCCTGGCTGAGCACATTGGTCAGGCAGTATTGCAAGCTGCTGTGCAACCATAATGCCCAAGAATTCCCCAGCGATTGGTATAATACGGTTGGAGCAAAAGTGAAAGATAACGAGAAATTGATCCTGATCGTCGATGACGAACCGCTGCAGCTCAAGGCCGCGCAAATCATGCTGCAAGAAGCCGGTTTTCGTGTGCTCACTGCCGTCAATGGGGCGCAGGGGCTCAAATTGGCCCTGGAGAACTACCCCGACCTGGTGATGCTGGATTGGATGATGCCAGATATGGATGGGCTGGAAGTTTGCCAGCGGCTGCGTGAACTTTCGAGCGTCCCCATCATCATGATCACGGCCCTGTCGAGCGAGAAAAATAAAATTGCCGGGCTGGAAGCAGGGGCTGACGATTATATTACCAAACCTTTTGGTCGAGGCGAACTGTTGGCCCGCGTCAACGCCGTTCTGCGGCGGGCTAATGCCTCTCCACACGCATCCGATAACCAAATCCTGGTCTTGGATGCCTTGCACGTGGATTTCTCCAACCGGCGGATATGGCTGAATGGGCATGAGGTGCACCTTTCACCCACTGAGTTCAGCCTGCTGCGCGAGCTTGCCCGCCAGCCGGGGAAGGTCGTTAGCAACGAAACACTCCTTATGCGTTTGGGGGACCGATTACGTAGGAGATACATCTCTGGTACGCAAGGTGGTCCATCGCCTGCGCCAGAAGATTGAGCTTGACCCTCAAGATCCGCAGTACGTGCTTTCACAACCAGGGTTTGGTTACTACCTGGGCGCCAAATAGATCAATTCATCCCCGTAACAGCACAAGTTTGGTGCGCCTTTCGGTAAGAATATTCCCCTACCCAAGGAGGCTGTTGTGAAACGCCTGCCATCATTGCTGATCCTGGTCATCCTTTCAACCCTGCTGCCCTTATCCACCGCCCCCCATGCCGCAAACAACGCTGCCGTTAGCGCCATCCAGGCTCCGGTGCTGAAGTGGGCCTACGGCGGCTGCAGCGCAGGCGGCTGGTGCCAAACCGGCTGGTATTCATCGCCCGCCGTGGGGGATATTGACGGCGATCACCAGGCCGAGGTGATCGGCGCAGCTTACGACATCTATGTGCTGAACGGCGATGACGGAAGCATTGAATGGCAGGTGGACTCTGGTCACGACCTCAGCCAGCCAGATGCGAGTGACGTGGGCCGCACCTGGCCCGGGGTGGCCCTGGGCGACATCGATGGCGACGGTGACTTAGAGATCGCCACCGCCCACGGCGGTGGCTGGGTGGCAGTGTACAATGCCCAGGGGTACTTCGAGCCCGGCTGGCCCCAGCGCCCCACCACCTACGAACTGCGCGGCCTGGCCCTCTCTGACCTGGACCAGGATGGCACCTTAGAGGTCATCGTCACCGGCGGCGTCTCGACCGATGAAGCCGTGGAATATATCCCCAACACCTGGGTCTTCGAGCATGATGGCAGCCTGCGCCCCGGCTGGCCTCAACTCAACAACACCAGCGGCTACGATTGGGGCGTATTCAACGACAACCTGGCGGTTGGCAATCTGTATGGCGACGGGCGGGGCGAGCTCGTCGTGCCATCTGATGTGCATTACATCTGTGCTTACGATGATCACGGCACGATGCTGCCGGCCCACAGCATGTACGGCGGCAAGGCCTGGGGCCGGGTGGGCATCTGGGAAAGCCTGGATATCGAGCTGCGCGGTTGGGGCAGGTGCAACGGCGACCGTGCCGAAAGCTACCGCACCAACTTTGCCCACGGCCCAGCCGTCATCGCCGATGTCAACGGCGACCGGAACATGGAAGTGATCGCCACCGGCAATGTATACGACTGCGCCGGGTCTTACGACAGCCGCTATACGGGCGTTTACATCTTCAATGCCGACCGCTCGCGCTTTACAGCCGGCGGCTTCGATTGGCAAACCCCGCCCGTTGATACCGGCGCGCCAATCCAAGAGAACTACTGGGTCATTGAAAACGCCCAATCCAATCCTGCCGTGGCCGACCTGGATGGCGACGGGCAGATGGAAATCATCTTCGCCTCCTATGATGGCCGCCTGCACGCCTTCTGGCTGGATAAAACCGAACACGGTAGTTGGCCCTATTCTGTTTATCACGCCAGCGAGGGGTTCTTCCGCTTTGCATCCGAGCCTGCCATCGCCGACCTGGATAACGATGGGCAAGCCGAGGTGATCTTCGCCTCCTGGACTCAAATCGAATCCAACCGGGTGGGCATGTTGCACATCCTCAGCAGCCTGGGTGATCCGCTCTACGAGCTGCCCCTGCCGGCCCCCTCGAACGACGAAGACTGGAACGGCGCCTTACCCGCGCCCACCCTGGCGAACATCGATGGGGATAGCGACCTGGAAGTGGTGCTCAACACGGCGCATTCAGGGCTGGTGGCCTATGACCTGCCCGGAACGGCCAATGCCCGCCTGCTGTGGAGCACCGGGCGCGGCTCTTACTGGCGCGATGCCTATATCCCGCTCAAACCCTTTGTGGTCGCAGAGCGCCTGTTCATGCCCCTGATCCAAAAATAGTCCCCTATCCTGGTACAATAAACCTTTGGAGGCCACAATGCCGCACCCCCTGGAAAGTATTTCTGCTGCCCGGCGCAGACAACTCTTCTACCCCCTGCTCGGGTTGACCCTGCTGATCATGATGGTCATGAACTGGGTAGGACTGCCGCTCAACACGCCTGCTGCCCCCAACGGCATTGTCTCGTTCGAGTTAGCCGGCACCCCCGCACGCGCTTCTGAGATGCTCAACTCTTGGGATTCCGGCGCTCATGCCCGCGCCGCCTTCATCCAGGGGTTAGACTTTTTATTCCCCGCCGTCTATTCCACCACCCTGGCCCTGGGCTGTATCATGGCCGCCGGCGCTCTCTCGGCGCGCCATCTCCCGCTGGCTCGTTGGGGCAGCGCACTGGCCTGGGGGCAGTGGGCGGCCGCGATCTTTGACTACCTCGAAAACATTGCTTTGGTGATCCTGCTCTTTGGTCCATCCGTGGCCCCCTGGCCTCAAATGGCAGCCGTCTGCGCCATCATCAAGTTTGGCCTGCTGTTCGCCGGCCTGGTCTATGGCTTTTATGGATTGGTGATGCGCTGGGGGCAGTAAGCGCAACCAAACCTTACCCCGTGCGTATATTGATTATCGATCTGAAATCGATCAAAAAACTGTGGAGGTTCCTATGTTCCGAAAACCAATCTTACTGGCTGTGGCGGCCCTGGTATTGGCCAGCCTGGCATGCGGCGTCAATATTGAAACCCCTGTGACCGAAGTCAAAACCGGCCCCACTGAAACCGAAGAGATCAGTGTACCCCTGTTAGAAAGCAAAGAATCGGTCGCCGACCTCACCCTCGAATTTGGTGCCGGCAATATCAAGCTGGCCTCCGGCGCAGAAGATGCCCTGGTCGCCGGCACCGCCGAGTACAATGTCGAAGACTTCAAACCCGATGTCAGCATCAACGGGGATAACATCACCATCTCGCAGGGGGATCTAAATGTGCGCGGCATCCCCCAGTTTCAAGATGACCTGATCAATAACTGGGATCTACAGTTGGGCAGCACCCCGCTCTTCTTGCGCATCAATGCTGGTGCCTATACTGCTGATTATGAGCTCGGCGGTCTCTCTCTGACCGGCATCGACATCACCGATGGGGCCGCAGATGTGGATCTGACCTTCTCTGAGCCCAACCTGTCAGAAATGGAAACCCTCACCTACAACACCGGTGCATCCAATATCTCGATAGAAGGCTTGGGCAATGCCAATCTCTCTGAACTGGTCTTCCGCAGCGGAGCCGGCTCTTACACTTTGGACTTCTCTGGCGAGATGCAGCGCGACATGACGGTCAGCATCGAATCGGGCATCAGCAGCATCACCATTATCGTGCCCGAGGGTGTGGCAGCCAACTTAACCTTCGAAGGCGGCATGTCAAATGTGACGTATGATGACGGCTGGGAAAAAGATGGCAGCAATTACACCCTTGCCGGAGATGGCTATACCCTCACCATCTCGGTAAAGATGGGCGCCGGCAACCTGGAACTTAAGACCGATAAATAATAGGGGTTACAGGTAACATAAAACGAGTGTGAAGCGGTGTCAACAGACCCGCTTCACACTCGTTTTAAGATTTTCTCACTTCATTACTAATCGTTGGCGCTGTAACCCGGTCCATCCTTGAAGTAATCGTAGTTGGGCTTGATGTCAGGCGTCAGATCCACCACCTCGCCAGCCTCTAACTTGCGCACACAATCGAGCACCACCTTCTCGCCGTGGTGATTGGTGCCCTCGTAATGACCGGTCAACCCGATCTTGCTGATCGATTCGCCGCCCTTGGCGGTATAAGCAGAGGGCACCTCATCTTCTGGGAAGATTGCGCTGTAAGGGCATTCAGCCACGCAAGCGCCGCAGTCAATGCAGGTGTCAGGATCAATGTAGTACCAGGGCCATTCTCCCTCCGGCTTGCCGGGGACGATACATTCGACAGGGCAAACTTCTACGCAGCCCGAGTCGCGTAAACATAGACTGGTGATGATATGCGTCATTTTTCATTCCTCCTGGGTCAAGTATGAACAAGCTTTACCGTTGAAAATGCACCGGTCACAACCAGGGCATCGCTTTGGATTTTAGCCCCCGCTCCCCCCTTTGTCAAGCGGCTGAGACGTACTGCGTTTGTGCGTCCCCCCCTAAACATATAAGATGATGTGAAAGCTGCTGCCAGGGCAGGTCGTCTCATCATACCCGGGGCTTTCTACCCAAATACGCCCGCCGTGTGCCTCAATGATCCCGCGTGCAATCGCCAGGCCCAGCCCAGGCCCGCCGCCTTTGAATTTCGTCTGGCCAGACGAATGGAAAGAGACCTCGCCCGTCTGGTAGAATTTTTCGAAGATCAATGCATGATAAGCCGGGTCAATCCCAATCCCGGTGTCGGTGACCACCAATTCCACCCGCTCTGGCTGGCCGGCGCGCTTCGGCGGCAGCAGTTTGCCCGAGATGGTGATCTTGCCGCCATCTGGGGTGTATTTGATGGCATTTACCACCAATTGGCTGAACACCTTGGTCAATTGATCGGCATCCGCCTGGATGGATGGCAAATCCTCCAGCCCCACCATTTCGAAGCTGATCTGGCGCTCTCGCATGGCCCGCTGGTATTTATCACGCACCGCATCCATCACATACACCAACGGGATCAGGTCTTTGTACAGGGTAAAGGTCTGGCTGGTGATCTTAGAAATATCCAGCATGCTGTTGACCACCTCCAGCATGCGGTTCGAGCCGCTGACAATACCATCCACCAGTTTCTTGATGTCGGGATTTGCCACCACCATGGGGTGCGTCTGGGCCACCTGGGCATAACCGCTGGTAATGGTCAGCGGGGTGCGCAGCTCGTGGGCCGCCACATTGATAAAATCAGACTTGTTGCGATCCAACCGTTCCAGGTTATGATAGGCGCGGTTCAATTCCTCAGTCCGCTGCATCACCATCTGCTCAAGCTGCTCATTAAAGCGCTTGATCTGGTCATACAGGCTGGCATTCTCAAGCGCAGCCGCCGCCTGCACCGCAAAGGTCGTTGCCACCGTGGCATCGTAATCCATGAAAGCACCCGCCTCGCGGCGCGTGAGCGAGATCATCCCAAGTGTTCGACCCTTTGAAATGAGCGGCACGCCCAACCACGAATAGTTGAGCGGCAGGCCCTCCGCCTGCTTCCAACCCGTCTCGCGCGTTACATCATCCACCACCAATGCGCCCTGGCGTTCTACCATCTGGTTATACACATCGCCCGCGCGGATGGGCATTCGCAGTCCTTCTTCACCCTCCGGAAAGCCCCTTTGGGCCACGCTGATTAAGACCCGGTCCTCTTGAAGCCACAGCGAACCGCGTTCATACGGCAGCACCATTGCCATCTGATCCAACACACGCCCGGTCAGTTCTCCCAGGTCCAGGCTGGAGGACATCTCACGGCCCGCTTGCCGCAGCGCATCCGCCAGGTTGCGCCGGTCTGTCTCAGCCTGGTAAAGCTGGGCATTGCGGATCGCAATGGCGATCTGGTCGGCCAGGATCTGCATGGTCCACAGATCGTCTGGGCCAAAGACGCCGATACGCTCCGATTGGATATCCAACACCCCAATGCTGCGGCTGCCCATGCGCAGGGGCAGTGTCATCTCAGAACGCGTTTCAGGCAGTTCCTTGACGGGCAAGTAATCTGGCTCAGCCTGCACATCGTTAGCCAGGCGGTGCTGGCTGGTGCGGCAGACGTGGGCGATCATGCTAACAGCGTCAAACTCAAGCACCGTATGCGCGCGCGAGATGGGTACCTGGGCCCGCCCTGCGCTTGCCTGGAGGATAATCGTCTTGCGGGTCGGCGCGATCAGCCAGACGCTGACATTGTAGAAATCAAAGCGCTCGTAGATCAGGCGCACCACCTGGTCCAGCAATTCATCCAGCGCCAGGATTGAAGTTGCCTGCTGCCCCACCTGGCTGGAAGCTTCAAGCTGAACTGCCCGCCGCGAGAGCGCCTGGTTTGCCGCTTCTAATTCAGCCGTGCGCTCGGTCACGCGCTGCTCAAGGGTGTGGGTCCAGGCTTCCAACTCCTCGTAAAGGTGTGCATTTTCGATCGCGCTGGCAGCCTGGTTGGCAAAGATCACCATCAATTCCATGTCTTCTTGCGAGAACCGCCCGCTGACCGAGCGGTTATCGGCATAGATCATGCCCACCAATTCGGCGCGGGTCAACAACGGCACACACAGCACCGAGCGCAAATTCAGCTCTAAGACGCTCGATTGGCGGCTAAAGCGTTCATCTGCCATGGCGTCTTGCAGCAGAACCGGCTTCTTCGATTGGGCCACCTCGCCCAACACGGTGTAACTGATCTCAGCCTGGGCCCTTGCCAGCTCATCATCCGCCATGCCCCGCGCCACGCGCAGATTCATCTGCCCAGCCTCATCTACCAACACCAAGAAACCGCGCTCGGCACCGCTCAGCTCGATCACCTGGTCCATCACGTAATGCAGCAGCGACTCAGCATCATGTGTCTCATTCATCTGGACACTGATGTTCAGCACCCGGCGCAGCTTCTCTTGAATGTGGGCCGGCTCAATCGCACCCCGCGACTCGGCTTCAGGCGCTTCTACAAGGTCGGCATGCTGGGTTCCGGTGCGGCGCGCCATCTGCCGCGTCCATTCCAAGAGAATGGCACGGTTGATCTGAACCTTATTTAGATAAGAACGACGCAAAGCCTCGTCACTCAGCGTGGCAATGCCATTCAGCATCCCCAGGTGCGCTTGCTGCAAAGCATCCCAGGCCTCGTTTTCAATGTGCTCATTCGGCTCAGGGCAGGCTTCTAGCACCTGGTAATGGATCCACCATACGTCTTGCATCGGGTAGTCCCCGCCGGTGCTCAAAGCCGATACCAGGCGCGTGGCCTCGCCCGACACATCATAGGCCAATTCCCACTGGCCCATTTGCAAATGCGCCGCCGCCCTCCAGGCCAAGGCCGCCGAGAGCTCGGCGGCCTTCAGCTCGCGCAAGATGTTGCCGGCCCGCCAGGTCACTTCTAATGCGGCAGGTGGAAGGTCTTGCGCCAGCAGCACCTGGCCCTTGGTGATCGAAGCCACGCTTTCAGCCCAGCGGTCGCCCGATTCCTGGGTGATTTGAATGGACTCATCCAGCGCTTGCAGTGCTTCTTCATAACGCCCCAGCGCATGGTAACAACGCCCAAGTGTCTCCATGTAAAAGCCCAGGCGGCGGTATTCTTGCAGGCTGCGCGCCAGGGTAACCGCTTGCTCCATATATTCCAGCGCCCGGTGATACAGGCCCAGTGACCAGTGGATCACCGCCAGGTTGTTGTATGAAACGGCCTGGCCGTTCTTGTCATCCAATGTACGGCGGATGGCAAGCGCCTGCTCGTGGTAGTCACGCGCTTGCGCATAATCGGTGGCTGCCAGGCCAAGCGATGTCAGGGCCTTGGTCTGCCCGCGCAGATCTCCGACCTGGCGGAACAATTTCAAGGCGCGCTGTGAATACTGGATCGCAGGCTCAGTCCGGCCGGCGCGCATGTGCAGGTGGCCCAATAAACGCCAGTTTTCTGCCTGCCCGGCCAGGTCGTTCAAAGCTTCATATAATTTCAGGGCCTGCTCATGGCAAGCCTGGGCATTATCGTAACGAGACTGCTGGTAATACAGGTCGCCTAAGCTGGTCAGCGCCTGGGCTTCCAATGCTTGCTGGCCTGATTGGCGGGCCAGTTGCACCGCCGCCTCGGCCGAACGCAGGGCATCTTCCTTTTGCCCTAACAAACTGGACAGATCAACCTTGCGCCTGAGCACATCCACCTGGCGGGGCAGGTCTCCCAGTTCTTTAGCCAGGGCATCCATGAGCACCAGTTCCCTTTGCTGCTGCTGGCGGTCACCGCTGGTCACGTAACAGCGTTCAATCCCCGCGTGCAGGTCAAAGGACAAGGCCGGGTCAGCCAGCTCGGGATGGCTCTCCAGCATCGCCAGCGCTTCTGTATAATACAGCAGGGCAGTCTGGACCGCCTGGCGCCGCATGGCATTCTCAGCCGCCTGGCGCAGGGCCTGTAAACTTTGCTGTGTATCGCCAACTCGCACGGCATGCCAGGCCAGCCAATCCGCCACTTGCTCCGGCGGATACAGCCGGCGCAGTGCTGAAATGATCTGCCGGTGGCGTTCATGGCGATCCGCCTCTGAAAGGGTCTGGTAAACAGCCTGCCGCATGGCGTCGGTGGTAAAGCAATACACCTGCGCACCCCCACGCTGGCTGACTTCCAAAACGTGCTGGCTCACGGCCCTCTGTACCAGCCCCATGGCCGTATCGCAGGCGCGGCCGCACACTTCCAACAGCACGTCAATTTCCAGCCACTCGCCCATGGCTGCCGCCCACTGCAAAAGGCCCAACAGGTCAGCATCCAGGCGCTTCAAGTGCCGGCGGGCTGCCTCCTGAATATCAGCCGGCAGGGTCAGGTTATCCAGGTCAATCTGCCATTGGCTGCCGTCAAAGCGCAGCAGGTCTTCTTCCACCAGGCTTTGCATCACACTTTGAATAAAGGTGGGGTTGCCGCCGGTTTCTGCCATCAAGCGCGGCAGCAAGCCAGCCGGCAGCGGCGCGTTGGCAACCTCTTCAGCACCCAACATCGATCGGACAAAGACCTCAAGATCTGCCTCGTTGAGCGGCAAGAGAGAGATCAGGTTGCCGATCCGCTCAGGGCTGGTTTCAACCTCCTCCACCCGCCCCAATGCCTCGTCGATCAAACCCAGTAAGGGGTGCGATTCGGTGATTTCATCATCCCGGTATAGGCCCACCAACAGCAAACGCCGTGTCACGGCTTTTTGGTTGAGCACCTCAAACAAGGCAATAGACTCTGCATCTGCATACTGCAAATCTTCCAGGATCACCACCAACGGCTGGTTGACCGCCAACAACAGGTCAGCCGCCGCTTGCCGCAGCACGGCAGGATCCTTCTCTTCTCCCTGGAGGGAGGCCAGGTTGAACTGCGCCCCCAGCTCAGGCATCAAGGCTTTCAGTGCAGGGCCATGCTGGGCCAGGGCTTTGGGCTGGCGCGTGCGGATATGGGGGATCAACATGCTGAAAATATCGATCCAGGGGCGGTAAGGGGCGCGGTCTTGCTTTTGACAATCCCCCTCGCACACCAACACCCGCTGCACCTGGGCACGCGCCTTGAACTCGCGCCCCAGGCGCCGCTTGCCCATGCCCGCCGCCCCCGTGATCAACACCAGGCTGCCCCGCCCTTGCAGCATGCGCATCAACAAACCCTGCAGGTGGGCCAGCTCGGCTTCTCGCCCCACAAAACGTGCACTCTGGATATAACCGCGCCGGGTCTCACGCGTTTCAACGGGATATTGCAGCCCACTGATGGCGTTGATCGCCTCAATCACCTGGCTGGCGCTGGCATAACGATTGGCCGGCTCTTTTTCCAGCAGCTTCATGATCAGATTCTGCAAGCCCTGCGGCACATGGCTCACCAGGTCGCTGGGCAGCTCGGGCTGCTCTTCCAGGTGGCGGCGCATAAGCACAATGCTGCTGGTATCGCCAAAAGGCAGGCGCCCGGTCACGATCTCGTACAGCGTCA
>Ga0116143_10003566_pt1 | contig 15558 bp, 16 predicted proteins | sample AD_UKC034_MetaG_FD_89745 | JGI IMG/M metagenome (GOLD analysis project Ga0116143, IMG submission 89745) | Active sludge microbial communities of municipal wastewater-treating anaerobic digesters from USA - AD_UKC034_MetaG | ecosystem: Engineered > Bioreactor > Anaerobic > Digestate | place: USA...
CATGGGCGTGGGACTGCGCTACATGTTGACGAAGCAGTTGAGCGTGGGCGTGGAGTATTGCTATTACATGTTCATGACGGACGAGCTGGACGATGTGAGCGACCTGTACGCCACCTATGAGCAGATCGACGCGCTCTACGAGAGCGATCGTGATCGAACGCTGGCGCGATACATTAGCGATCCCACAGGATGGGGCACGGTCGGGGACAACGACGACATCAAAACGAGTCGTCGCGGCAATCCCGGGTTGCTGGATTCCTTCAGCTATTTCAGCCTCGAGGTATCCTATAAGTTCAAACGCCGACCGGGTCGTCGCACCTACATGCGGCTCTGATCCCGGGTTGCTTCGGCTTTACCTTCGTGGCCCCATGGCAACCTCCAAGTCCACTGAAAAGGCCAAGCGCATGGATCTCGCCTTCGCCTCCTTGTTGAGCAAGGACGACGAGGAGGTGCTGGCGGCCATCACCCGGATCGATGCGGAGGGCGATGCGCGTGCCATCCGTCCACTACTGGTCGCACTCGCGAACAACCACTCCCCCGCCATCCAGCAGCGGATCACCCAGCTCCTGTTCCAGGTGAAGGCCGCCCAAGCCGATGAGGCGCTCTTCGCCGCTTTGGAGGATGCGGAATTCGCCGGGATCAGGGCCACCATCCTCAGCACGTTCTGGAACGCCGGCATCGACGTGCGCGGACGCCTGGAGACCTTCGTAGACATCGCTCTCTCCGGAACAGCAGCCGAATCCTTCGAATGCCTCACGGTGATCGAGAACCAGGAGTTCTGGTCGGAGAAAGAGGCCCGTGCCGCTCTTCGTCGAATGGAGCGTGATGGTATGACCGATCAGGATCCGTACAAGGCGGCTATTCTGACAGACGTCCAGAACGTGCTGCGACTTCGCCTGGGAAAGGAGGAGGTCTCAGGGTAGCCGGGCGATCAGCCATCCATCCGGTCGAACGACCACCGGAAAGGCTCCTGCCCGTTGTAGCGCGTCCCAATTGGTTCCCGGTGGCCGGCCCACCCACTGGCTCGAGAGATCCTCGGGCCGAACAACGATGAAGGCACCGGGCTCGAAGCGGTCGATCTCCGCGTACCACAGCTCCGTGACCCGCACGCCCGGGCAATACGTGAGCAATGCCGCACCCATGCCATGGGTGTAGATCCGTGCAGGCTCGAAGGCACAGGTGGTGGCCGCCACCTCACGTTCCGCTGCCGCCTGACGCACGAAGGGGACCATGGCTCGAACGAAGAGCGCGACCTGAACGATGGATATGCCGATCACGGTGATCCACGTGGATGATCCCCGTTTCCTGAGCCAGGACCATGACTCGGTGAAGGCCTTGTGAAAGGTGATCACGATGAACGGCTGTGCCGCGAGCAGAACGCGGTCATTCTGGAACGGCAGTCCTGCAACGAAGAGCAGGTAAACGAGAAGAAGGATCACCGCGGGTCGGACGAGCGGGTCCTTCAAGTGGGCTTTCCGGAAGAACGGGATCAGGAGCACGCCGAGCGGGAACTGGCCCGGATGGATACATGTGAATGCGGCGTACATCAGATTGGGCAAGGTGTAGCGCAGCACACCGTCATCGGAGCGCAGTTCACTGCGGAACCAGTTGAGCGGAGTCCAATCCGCGAGCGGGCCATCGAGAAGGACCCCGTTGCGACGAAGGAGCCACAGTACGACCAAGCCTGTTCCCACGCCAAGGAGCTTGATCATGCGGCGCGTGCGGCTGCCGAACCGATGTGCCATCCGGTCCGATGCCACGAGGAGGATCATGGTGATCACTAGCGGTGCGGCTGCGGTGCGAACGGTCAATGAGATACCGAGTGCAAGCGCCATCCACACGATCATCCACGTACCACCACCCCCTTTCCAACGGATGTACGCAGCAAAGGCAGCCACGATGAGGAACAATGCGGGAGCATCGCTCATGACCGTCAGGGCCTGACGCAGGAGGAAGGGAGCCAAGGAGACAGCAAGCAACACATAGACCGTCAGGCCATGTTCATCCGTCAGATCCCTGCGCAGAAGCCGGTGCATGAGCCATACGATCCCCATCCATGCCACCAATGGGATGAGACGCATCGCGAACAGCGTACCCGAAAGCTTACCGAGTACGGCCCCGAGCAAGGGATAGCCATGCGGATGCTCCACCATGACAGGTCGTTCGCCACCGCTCATCCAGGCATCCCAGCCGCCCGCGAGGTGCAGGTAGTCGTGCGCATCCTGGCCGTTGAGCCCCTGGTAGCCTGCCGTGCTCACCCAGGCGCAGGCCACGAGCACAGGCAGCAGGAGCCACCATCGGAAGGATGCGTAATGAACCGGCACAGGCTCGAAAGTAGGACCCCCACCGCTGGCACTTCGCAACGGGAGCGCCCACATTTGCCACGCACCGATGGACCCAAGACTCAGTGACAAGATCCGGGTGGTCTCCTTGATCACCATGGTATTGCTCACTTTGGTGCACGCGTACACCTATCCGGCCAACACGTTCCATGGCCGGGTTCTCTCCTGGGACGGGCTCAACTTCAGCATCCAGTACTTCGTGAGCCAGGGCCTTGCGCGGTTCCGCGTGCCCATGTTCTTCATCCTGTCAGGATACTTCTTCCATCGCTCCGTACTGCGGCCCGGGGACGGCTTCCTGACTCAATTCAGGAAACGTCTGCGAACCATCGCTGTGCCCTACCTGCTCTGGTCGATCACTGGTTTCCTGCTCTACCTGCTCATGCAATGGCCCTCCTCCATGCGCAGCCTCTTCCCCAACAATCCGGTCTGGGGGCTCTCTGCGTTGCAGGTGTTCGACAAGATCCTCCTTGACCCGATCCCCTATCAGCTCTGGTTCCTGCGCGACCTGATGGTGCTCTTCGCCCTGAGCCCCGTGTTCATGGTCCTCATCCGACGTATCGGTGCGTGGACGCTACTTCCTGCAGCGATCACCTGGTGGTTCGAGATCGACCTGGTGGTGCTCGCCAACGAATCCCTGCCCTTCTACCTCGCTGGGGCCTGGTTGTTCATGCGCGGACCCGGCCGGACCCCGAGCATCACGACCGGCCAACGTCGCACGCTGGTGGCGGGCTGGCTGGCCCTGCTGATGGCGAAGACGGCCGTGGTGCTATTGAACGCCGCGGATATCGAGGTGGTCCGTGTGATGCACAAGCTTTCGACCGTGCTCGGTCTGGCGGCGGTATGGGTATGGTACGACCTGGTGGTGGGCGATGATGATGTCAAGGGTAGCTTCCTGTTCAAGTTGTCGGCTTATTCCTTCTTCCTGTACGCCGCGCATGAGCCTCTGATCACCGTGTTGAAGAAGAGCCTCTTCCTCCTGTCGGGCGACACCCCATTGGCCGCACTGATGATCTACGTGGTGGCTCCGCTGGTGACCATGGTGATCTGCTTCAGCACCGCGGCCTGGCTCTCGCGCCGGATGCCGGTGTTGTATGGCCTCTTCACCGGTGGTCGAGGTCTCCCGAGGACGAGGACACGGCCGGCCACCGCCGCGTTCTTCCAGCGTTGAAGACCGCGTGTCAGCGGAGGTAGTTGCCCAAGGCTTCCTGCACCCGCGCGTTCATGTCGCCTGCCGGTGCCGGCACGAAGCGCAGCCCTGTGATCCGTTCGTAGAGTTCCGTGTAACGTTCGGTGACGCTGCGCACGAAGGCGTCGTCCATGGCCGGGACATGCTGACCATCCTTGCCCATGAAGTCGTGTGCGATGAGCCATTCCCGCACGAACTCCTTGCTCAACTGCTTCTGGGCCTCGCCCCGCTCCTGCCGCTCAGCATAGCCGTCGGCATGGAAGTAGCGCGAACTATCAGGCGTGTGTACCTCATCGATCAATAGGATGCGGCCATCGGTCGTCCGACCGAACTCGTACTTCGTGTCCACCAGGATCAAGCCGCGCTCACGGGCGAGCCGGGTCCCTTCAGCAAAGAGGGCCAGGGCGTACCGGCACAGCATGTCCCATTCGGCGGGCGTGCAGATGCCACGGTCGAGGATCTGCTGCGGGGTGATGTCCTCATCGTGCCCTTCCGAGGCCTTGGTGCTCGGGGTAATCAATGGCTCGGGGAAGCGGTCGTTCTCGCGGAGGCCATCGGCCATGGTCGCTCCACAGAGGGTGCGGTGCCCCGCCTTGTACTGCCGCCAGGCATGACCGGCCAGATAGCCGCGCACCACCATCTCCACGGGAATGGTCTTCGCCGTGTGGCCGATCACCACGTTCGGGTCGGGTGTAGCGATGGCCCAGTTCGGCGCCACCGGTGCTGTTGCCTGCAGCATGTGCCAGCTCAACTGTGTGAGCACCTGTCCTTTGTGCGGGATGCCGCGCGGCAGGATGACATCGAAGGCACTGATCCGGTCGGTGGCCACAAGGATCGTGCGGCCGTCCTGTAGGTGGTATACGTCCCGCACCTTACCCCGGTGAATGGATGAGACGCCTGGCAGGTGCAGGTCGGTGCGCATCAAGGTCGCGTCCATGGTCGTCATGACTTCCGCTCGTTCTTCGCCTCCAGCTCTCGGAAGGCCTTCAGCACCTTGGTCACGAGCTCATGCCGGATCACGTCCTTCTCGTCCAGCTCCACAACCGCCACTCCTTCCACATTGCGCAGCATGTTCACCACGGGAAGCAGGCCACTGGGCTGCCGGTCGGGCAGATCCACCTGGGTGGCATCGCCGGTGATCACGAACTTGGCATTGCGCCCCATGCGGGTGAGGAACATCTTGAGCTGGGTGAGCGTCGCGTTCTGGGCCTCGTCGAGGATGACGAACGCATGGTCGAGCGTGCGGCCGCGCATGAAGGCGAGCGGAGCGATCTGGATCACCCCTTCGTCCAGGTGGTCGGCGAGCTTCGAGGCGGGGATCATCTCCCGTAAAGCATCGTAGAGCGGCTGCAGGTACGGATCCAACTTCTCCCGCAGGTCGCCCGGCAGGAAGCCGAGGTTCTCCCCCGCTTCCACAGCCGGTCGCGTGAGCACGATCCGCCGCACCTTGCGTTCCTTCAACGCCTTCACGGCAAGCGCCACGGCGGTATAGGTCTTCCCCGTGCCAGCGGGACCGATGGCGAAGACCATGTCGTTGGCCGCGACCGCCTCCACCAAGCGTTCCTGGTTGGGCGTGCGCGCCTTCACCCGCAGGCCCGCATTCCCGTACACCAGCACATCGGCTTCATCCGGGTTCTCCCGTTCCCCCGGACTCGTGTGCGTACCCATGATATCATCGAGCACCTTCCGCGGAAGCTCATTGTAGCGTGCCGCGTGTTCCACGAGCTGCTTGAAGCGCTCCTCGAACTGGGTGATATCGTTCTCCGTCCCGCTCAATTTCAGCGTATCGCCTCGGGCGATGATGCTGAGCTTGGGGAAGTGCCCGCGGATGATGCGCAGGCTGGCGTCGTTGGCGCCCAAGACCTCCACGGGGTCCACCCCGGTGATCGTGATCAGCTTCTCAATCAAAGTAACTTTCGATCGTTGATTTCTTCCACCCGAACCCCTTTCCGTGCCGGGATAGTTTTGGACGCCGAAGGTAGATGTTGCCTTCGCTCCGCAGTGCCATGTCCATCATCACCCTCACCACCGACATGGGCCTGCGGGACCATTACGTGGCCACGGTGAAGGGTGCGATCTGGACCCAGTACCCTGAGGCGCGTATCGTTGACATCAGTCATGGGATCAAGCCCTTTGACAGCGCACAAGCCGCATTCGTGCTGCGCCAGGCTTATCCCGAGTTCCCGAGGGGAACGATCCACATCATCGGGGTGAACCCGGAGGCCGATGGCCAGACCCCGCACCTGGTGGTGCGACATGATGGACACTACTTCATCGGCGCGGATAACGGTATCTTCTCCCTGTTGTTCGAGGGCATGCCGCACGAGGCCTTCGAACTGACCATGAAGCTGGACAACGACCATGCGGCATTCCCCACCCGAAGCGTGTTCGTGAAGGCTGCCTGCCATCTGGCGCGCGGCGGTACGGTGGACGTGATCGGGCGGAAGGTGGTCCGGGTGAAGGAGCTGATCGGCTTCAAGCCCGCGGTGGACCCCACGAGCATCCGCGGCAAGGTCGTGTACATCGACAGCTACGGCAACCTGGTGACCAACGTGCGCAAGCAGCTCTTCGATGATGTATGCAAGGGCCGCTCCTTCCGCATCGGCTTCGGCCATCGCGCGGACGACATCCTGAACCTGCATGGATCCTACGGGGATGTTCCGCAGGGCGAACGCGTGGCCTTCTTCAACGCCACCGGGCTGCTGGAGATCGCGGTGAACAAGGGTGTGGAGGGCTTCGGCGGTGGTGCGGCCCGGCTCTTCGGTGTGCACCAGGAGGATACCGTGCGCATCGAGTTCGGAGAACGGAGCCGGAATTGACGGCTTCAGTAGGTTCGCAGCGGCCGCCCTGGGTCCCGAAGCCGAACAACATGATCGTCCGCATCGTCAAGATGACCTTCCGACCCGAGGAGATCGGGCGTTTCCAAGACCACTTCGAAAGCTGGAAACCACGGATCCGTTCCTTCCCGGGATGCCGACACCTGGAGTTGTTGCACGACCTGGACGATCCCCGCGTCTTCTTCACCTACAGTCACTGGGACGGCCCGGCGGATCTCGAGAACTACCGGGTCTCAGCGATCTTCTCCGACGTGTGGCCCACAGTGAAAGCACTCTTCGCCGCACCCGCCGAGGCGTGGAGCGTTGAACGCGAGCATCACCTGCCCTGATATCCGCTTGCTTCCGACGTTCATCGGTCACGGATCGCGATCGGGCCAGCTTTTCCGGCGAACGGTCCGGTCTTTGTCCGATCTTCGGACCATGTTGCGCTCCCTGACCGCCTGTGTGGCCGCACTGCCGGTGCTGCTCCTTGCACAGGCCACTGCCGATGATCACTTGAAGAACGCACAGTCCGCGTACAAGGCGAACGACCTGGTGGTGGCCCTCGCGCACGCCGACAGCGCCATTGGGCTGGACCCCTCCATTCCCGGCGGGTACAAGCTGCGTGGCGACATCAAACAGCGGCAGCAGGACATGCATGGCGCCTTGATGGATTATGTGAAGGCCGAGAAGGTGGAACCGGAGAACGCCCGCCTGTTCGTGAGCCGATCGGCGGTGCACATCACCGAGCAGCGCGTGAAGGAGGCCATGCGCGACATCGAACGGGCGATCGACCTGGACGACCAGGACCCCGACGCGTGGTACAACCGGGCCTGTGCCAACTACCTGGGCAGGAATAACCAGGGAGCATTACGTGACCTGGAGCGTTGCCTGGAACTGCGACCGAACAACGCCGATGCGCTCTTCCTGCGTGGCGTGGTGAAGGGCGAGCTCTTCAAGGAGGAGGCGGGCATCCTGGACCTCGAAGCCGCGTTGAACCTGAAGCCCGGCATAGCGGATGGCTTGATGAGCCTGGCGGTGCTGCAGTTCGAGACGGGTCGCTACCAGGAGGCGATCAACAACTTCACGAAGGTGATCGATGCGGAGGATGAGTCCTTGAAGGATGCGCTGTACTACCGGGCCGACTGCTATTACGCACTGAAGAACAAGGAAATGGCGTGCGAGAGCTGGCGGGAGGCAGCGCGCCTGGGGGAAAGCGACTCCAAGTTCATCGTTCGCAACTACTGCAACACGGATGAGGAGAAGATCCCGAAGAAGCCTGTCCGCGGGCGCCGGAAGACGGTGATCGAGTTCTAGGCAGCGTTGCATCGGCTGCACTCCGGGGAACGGTACCTCCTCTCCTACCCGGCACCGCTATCTTGGCGCCCGCTTTCGCGATGCGTGTTCTGATCCTGAAGGAAGTACGGGGCTTCTTGGGCTCCTTGATCGGCCAGGTGGTGGTGGTGGTCTTCCTGCTGCTCACCGGCCTCTTCCTGTGGGTGTTCCCGAACAACATCCTCGACACCGGCTACGCGGACCTGGCCCCGCTCTTCTTCATCGCCCCCTGGGTCTTCCTCTTCCTGGTGCCGGCAGTGACCATGCGCAGCTTCAGTGAAGAACGACGCACCGGCACCATCGAACTGCTTTTGACCAAGCCATTGACCGAGATACAGCTCGTGCTTGCCAAATACATCGCGGCCGTCATCCTCATCCTCTTCGCCCTGCTGCCCACCTTGGTCTACTGGTACAGTTTGCACGAACTGGCGATGCCCAGGGGGAACTTGGATACGGGTGGGATCATCGGTTCCTACATCGGGCTGCTCCTGCTGGCGTGCTGCTTCGGCGCGATCGGCGTCTTCGCCTCCTCCATCACGGACAACCAGGTGGTCGCCTTCATGATCGCGGTCTTCCTGTGCTTCTTCCTTTACCTGGGCTTCGATCTGATCGCCAGCTTCGATGCCTTTGGTGTGTTGGAAGGGCCGATCAAGCGCATCGGCATCCAGGAACATTACGCGAGCCTGAGCCGTGGGGTGATCGACCTGCGCGACGTGCTCTACTTCCTAGGAACCATCACGGTCTTCCTGTTGTTCACGCGCACCGCGCTCCAAAGCCGCAAGTGGTAGGATGAAGCGAGGCGCGCGCACCAGCGACCTGTTCGAGCTCCTCCTGGGCCTTGCCATCGTGGGCCTCGTGCTCTTCATCGGCTCCTTCGCACGCCTGCGCGCCGACCTCACCGACGAGAAGCGCTACACGCTGACGCCAGCCACCAAGCAGATGCTGGAGGAACTGCCCGATGTGGTGTACGTGAAGGTCTACCTCACCGGCGAGCTGCCCGCCGACCTGCAGCGCTTCTCCCGTTCCATCCGCGAACTGCTCGACGAGATGCGCGTGGTGCAGCCGGAAAAGGTGCAGTACAGCTTCATCGACCCGAGCGCCAGCACGGACGAGAAGACGCGGAAGGAGACCTACGACCAGCTGCAGAAGGAAGGACTGCAATACAGCAGCATCCGCATGCGCGACAAGGAATCCTTCAGCGAGCGGATCGTCTTCCCGGGTGCGCTGGTGACCTATCGCGACAAGACCGTTCCGGTCCAGTTGCTGAAGACCCAGTTGCGCACACCGGACGCGGACATCGTGAACCGCTCGATCAACAACCTGGAGTACGAACTGGCAAGCGCCTTCCGACAGAGCACCCAGCGCGAGCGGGCGAAGATCGCCTTCCTTGAAGGCCACGGCGAACTGCGCGACATGGAGGTGGCCGACATCACCAACGCGTTGAACGAACTGTATGATGTGAAGCGCGTGAAGCTGGACGAGCAACTGGATGCGTTGAGCCACACCGTGCCGGACATGCGCTACCGGCTGAACGACTACGACGCCATCATCGTGGCGAAGCCGGACAGCGCGTTCAGCCCACGCTGTGCATACATCCTTGATCAGTTCATCATGAACGGTGGCAAGGCCTTGTGGCTCATCGATCCGATGAACGCCAACCTGGACAGCCTGCGCAAGAACCAGTTCTCCATCGCCGTGGCGAACGAGCTCGGTCTGGACGACCTCTTCTTCAACTACGGCGTTCGATTGAACAAGGACCTGGTGCTGGACCGGAGCTGTGCGCCCATCGAACTGTACACCCAACCCTACGGCAATCAGCGCAAGCTTGAACGCTTCCCCTGGTTCTTCGAACCCGTGCTCATCCCGCAGAGCACGCATCCGATCGTGAGCAACATCGACCCGGTGCACCTCCGCTTCGCCAGCAGCATCGATACCGTTGGTACGGACAGCGTGAAGAAGACGATCCTGCTCACGAGTTCGCCCGCCTCCCTGGCCCAGCGCAACCCGGTGCGGGTGAGCTTGAACATCGTGGAGGTGCCACCGCCTTTCGAGCGGCAGAGCACGCCGCACATGCCCATGGCGGTGCTCCTGGAGGGTCGTTTCCGTTCGGCCTTCTCGGACCGGCTGCCCAGTGAGTTCATCAAGGACCCAAGCGTGGGCTACCGGGAGAAGGGTGCGCACACGGCCCAGATCCTGGTGGCCGATGGGGATGTGATCGGCAACCGCGTGGACAATGCGAAGGGCATGTACTTCACCCTCGGCTTCGATCGCTATGCCAACGCCAAGATCTATGGCAACCGCGAGTTCATAGTGAACGCGATGAACTACCTGCTCGATGATCGCAGCCTCATCAGCATCCGCTCGCGCGCCATCACCCTGCGCCAGCTGGACCCGGAACGCATCGTGGTGGACCGGTCGCGCTGGCAGTTGTTCAACACCGCCCTGCCGGTGATCATCGCCGTGCTGCTCGGTCTGGCGTTCCAGGCCTGGCGTCGGCGCCAAGCCCTTCGCAACACATGAACCGCCGCGTCCTCCTGCTTCTTGTCGTGATCGTCCTGGGTGCTGCTGCCTGGTGGCTCATGCGCAACGATGCCCCCACCACCCTGGACCGGCCCTTGAGCGACTTCGCCGTGCCGGATACGGCCGGGGTCACCCGCATCTTCATAGCGGACACCAAGGGCGGAACCACCGTGGACCTTCGGCGGACCAAGGAAGGCTGGCGCTTGAACGACGTGTTCATGGCCAAGCAGCACGAGGTGGACCTGTTGCTGAAGACCTTCAAGCGGATCGAGGTGAAGAGTCCGGTGCCGAAGTCGTTGCAGCCGAAGACCCTGCGCGTGATGGCCGCCACCGCCAAGCGCGTGGAGATCTACGAGGGTGGGGACAAGCCATCCAAGATCTGGATCGTGGGCCATGGCACGCAGGATCACTTCGGCACCTTCATGCTGCTCGAGAAACCGGGGATCGGTCGCAGCAACGCTCCCTTCATCATGGGCATGGGCGGATTCACAGGCATTCTCACCACCCGCTTCCACACGGACCTGGACCACTTCCGCAGTTCGGACTTCTTCCATGTGGCGGACATGCGTGACATCGCCTCGGTGAAAGTGGAGATGCCGGCCGCCCCGGCGAACGGTTACCAGATCGAGCAGGGTGAGGACGGTCGGTTCTCCCTGAAGGACCACCTCGGGCGCCCGGTCCCCTGCGATACCGTGCTGGTGCACGGTGCCATCCTCCCGCTGAAGCAGACCAACTTCGAGAAGATCGAACGCTGGGAACCGGCGAAGCGCGACTCGCTGTTGAGGACGACCCCGAACCTGATCATGAGCATCACCCAACGCGATGGCACGACCACGAGCGGACGCTTCTGGTTCCGGGCGTACAAGGGCGAGGAACCTCCCTTCGGCATGCCGCGTCCCCTGTATGACCCGACGTACATGGACGCGCTGATCCAGGACACGCTGCACGTTCAGATGCAACGTCCGGCCTTCGAACGGCTCTTCCAGCCCATCAGGGCCTTCAGGCCTTGAGCCCCTGGGGCTGTGGATAACCCGGCCTGGCTGTTGATAAGTGTGCCCGAAGCCGGAAATGGCCCCGGCTAACTTTGGCCCACTTCAAAAAACGCCTTCATCCACCGATGAAATTCATCGTTTCCAGCACCGCCCTGCTCAAGCAACTGCAGCTTCTCCAAGGCGTGCTCGCCAGCAGCAATACGCTTCCGATCCTGGACAACTTCCTATTCGAGATCGACGGAAAACAACTGACCGTGACCGCCAGTGACCTGGAAACCACGATCACCGCCTCGCTGGCCGTGGAGGCCAAGGACAAAGGCACGGTGGCCATACCGGCCCGTCTGCTGCTGGACACGTTGAAGGCCTTCCCGGAACAGCCGCTCACGTTCAGCATCGATGCCAAGCATTTCGGTGTGGAGATCAACAGCGATCAAGGCAAGTACAAGATGACGGGCTTCAATGGGACTGAGTTCCCGCGGAGCCCTCAATTGGAGGACGCCGCCAAGATGAGCCTTCCGGCCGGCACGCTGGCCACGGCCATCAACAAGACCATCTTCGCCACCGGCAATGATGACCTGCGCCCGGTGATGAGCGGCATCCTGTTCGAATTCGCCGAGGATGATGTGCGCTTCGTAGCCACGGATGCGCACAAGCTGGTGCGGTACAAGCGCACCGACCTGCAGGCACCGAAAGCCGCCTCCTTCATCGTTCCCAAGAAGCCATTGAACCTGCTGAAGAACACGCTGGCGGGGACCAACGCCGAGGTGACCATCGAGTTCAACGAGAACAATGCCGCCTTCCGCTTCGACAACACGCTGCTCGTATGCCGCCTGATCGACGGGAAGTACCCGAACTACGAGGCGGTGATCCCGAAGACCAACCCGAACAAGCTCACCATCGACCGCGCGGCCTTCCTGAGCTCGATCCGTCGGGTGTCCATCTTCGCGAACAAGACCACCCACCAGGTGCGCCTGCACATCAATGGCAGCCAACTCGCCGTAAGCGCCGAGGACCTCGACTTCGCCAACGAGGCGAACGAGAAGCTCACCTGCTCCTACGAGGGCGACGAGATCACCATCGGCTTCAACTCGCGCTTCCTGATGGATATGCTCAACAACATCAGCGCGGAGCACGTGGTGCTGGAGATGAGCGCCCCGAACCGGGCCGGCATCCTCCTGCCTGGTGAACCAGGTGAGGCCGGAGAGGATGTGCTGATGCTGGTGATGCCGGTGATGCTGAACAACTGATGCCATGCAACGGATCCTGCTCGCCTCCCTCCTCTTCGTCACCTTGAGCGCTGAGAAGTGCAACACGGAGCAGGCCGGTGCGGCGGGCATGGCCAAGGTGCTGGACACCAAGTGGGTGTTGCAGTCCCTGGGTGAGAACGCGATCAGCATGCCGGACGGAGAGCCCGCCCCGTGGTTAAGGTTCATGAAGGACGGCAACTCCTTGGAGGGACATGGCGGCTGCAATCAGTTGATGGGCTCCTTCGCCTTGGAGGGCGACAAGCTGTCCTTCCCTGGTGGTGTGGGCTCCACCAAGAAGTATTGCGCCAACACGATGGCCACGGAGACCGCCTTCCTGGGCGCGTTGAAGCGTGTCGACGGCTTCAAGCTGGACGGTGGCCTGTTGAAGCTGATGGGTGGTGAACAGGAACTTGCGACTTTGAAGAGCGAGTAAGGCTTTATCGAATCACCGGGTCTCCTGATCCTTGGGATCAAATCGCAGCCAACTGTGGCTCGTCCGCCACGAGCTGGCGCCCTGTTCGTCAGCCTCCGCGGGATCAACAGCCCCATCGGCCATCCCATCCTCCTCTTCCTCCTCGGGCCAGACGACCTCTCGAGGATCACGCACAACGGATGGAATGTTGCGATAGGCGAAGGCCATGACCACCCCCGCTGCCGCCCCCCAGAAATGGCTCTCCCAGCTGATCTTCGGGAAGAGCGGTACCACTCCCCAGAGCATGCTTCCGTACAGGAAGACCACGAGGAGCGACAGGCCCATGAGCATGCGCTGTTTGCGAAGGACGCCGGTGGTGAAGAGGAATGCGGCAAGACCATAAACGATACCACTGGCACCGATGTGATAGCTGGCACGCGCACTGAGCCATACCCCGAGCCCGCTCACCAGCCAGGAATAGAGGAGTACGCGGCCAGCGAGTTGCGGAAAGAAGTACATGAGCGCGGTACCAAGCACAACGACCGGGATGGAGTTGTTCAGCACATGCTCGGTGTCGCCATGGATGAAGGGAGAGAACAGGACACCGGGCAGACCTTGCAGGGTCCGCGGGTAGATCCCGTGTTGATAGAGATCCAGGTGGAGTCCCTGGTCCAATAGATACACGCACCACAAGGCCAGTGCGATGATCGCAGGAAGGACGGCCGATGTTCCAAGCTTGCGCTCGTTCTGGCCGGGCCTTGCTGGATCGATCGCCTGCATGGAGTGCATCGGTCAAAGATCGGACCCTAGATCCGGCACGGCCATTGTGTCAGGGCTGGTTACTTTGCACGCATGATGGCCTTGAACACCCACCTTTTCCTTCTATTGGCCGCGCTGGCCGGCTGCTTCATCAGCGCTGATCCCCCTGCAGTGGAAGTGGATCAAGAACTCGCGCCTCCGAGTGAGCTCGCCCTGATGATGCGTCAGATGGCCGCCCATGCGGACTCCGTGAAAGCGGCGTTATCCCGTGGTGATGGATTGCCCTCCTATCCGAAGGAATTCAAAGGTCTGTTAAAGGCCGAGCCGACCCCGGGGATGCACATCGACCCGATCACCTTCCCGACCTTCGCGAAGGACTATCAATTGAAGCTCGATGAGTTGTACAAGGTGCAGCCTGCGAAGCGACAGCAAGCGTACAATGCGCTGGTGCAAAGCTGCGCGAACTGTCATGGCAGCCATTGCCCCGGTCCGTTGATGCGGATCAAGAAGATGTACATGGCCTCGGAGGAGTAGCTGCTCCCGTTCCGTCGGTCGTTCATCCCGTTTCATCGCCTTTCCAGGTAGAACACAGCCCCTTCGGACCACGATCAGGAGGCCTGATCCGTCACCAAGGCAATGGACAGCAGACCCGCCCCTCCCCTCTCTCCTCCTGAGCGCGGCACCCCGGAAGATCGTTCCGTTGAACTGGCCGTGTTGCGCGTGCTCGGATACTTCGACGTGTTCTCCCATCCATTGCGCAGTGACGAGATCATCCGTTACCTGTCGCAGCTCACCAAGGACCCGTCGCGCATCATCGCCCTGCTCGGCGGTCTTCAGGAGCGGGGTCTGATCGAGCGTTCCGGAGCCTATTGGGCTTTGAAGCAGGTGGAAGAGCGCACTGACCGGCGCCTTGAGAGCGAACGCCGTGCCCGTTCGCGCATGCCGAAGGCCACTGTCATGGCCCGCCGGATCGCCTGCTTTCCGTTCGTCCGAGCCGTCTTCATCAGTGGCAGCCTCAGCAAAGGCGTCCTGGCCGAGGACGGTGATATCGACTTCTTCGTGGTGACGACACCGGGAAGATTATGGGTCGCCAGGACACTCCTTATCCTGTACAAGAAGATCTTCCTGTTGAACAGCCGTCGCGACTTCTGCTTGAACTATTTCCTGGATTCCGAGCATCTGGAGGTGGAGGACCGGAACCGTTTCACCGCCACGGAGGTGGTGACGCTGATCCCGATGTACGGTAATGGCACCACGGAAGCCTTCTTCGCACGTAACGCCTGGGCCTTCCACATGTACCCGAACGTACCGCGACCGAGAAGCAGGGAGATCAGCATCGGAAGCGGTCGGTTCAAACGTCGTCTGGAACTCCTGATGAACGGGCGCCTTGGAGCCATGCTGGACCAGGGCGCCATGAACCTTACCTGGCGATTCTGGAAACGGAAGTTCGGCCATCTCGATGCGCGCACCTTCGAACTGGCATTGCGCACGCGGACCTATGTGAGCAAGCATCATCCGAGGAACTTCCAGGAGCGGGTCCTTGATGGCTTCCATGCGCGCATGGCGGAACTGGAGGAGCGAGTGGCCCCGAGCAGAAGCTGAGCCATGGCGGGTGTTCTTGTCACGCACGGCTATTTCTACCGCCTCGACCCGAAGCAGTGGGCCGATGCCAGACCCTATCCACCGATGGGCACCCTGCTCGCGGCGGCGGTCCTGCGCCAGGCCGGTCACACGGTCAATGTCTTCGACACCGGCCTATTGCCCGGTCCTGAACCGCTCCAAGCAGCAATCGAGAAGCATCGACCGGAAGTGGTGGTGTTCTTCGACGACGGGTTCAACTACCTGACGAAGATGTGCCTCACGGTGATGCGGGAGGCCATGTTCCGAATGATCGGAATAGCCAAGGGTTCGGGTTGCCGTGTGGTCGTGAACAGTTCCGACGCCACGGA
>Ga0116143_10003570_pt1 | contig 15547 bp, 14 predicted proteins | sample AD_UKC034_MetaG_FD_89745 | JGI IMG/M metagenome (GOLD analysis project Ga0116143, IMG submission 89745) | Active sludge microbial communities of municipal wastewater-treating anaerobic digesters from USA - AD_UKC034_MetaG | ecosystem: Engineered > Bioreactor > Anaerobic > Digestate | place: USA...
GGTTGAGGGCCACGTGATGAAGCCGGCGGCCAAGCCCGCTGCCAAGCCCGAGGTTGAGGGCCACGTGATGAAGCCGGCGGCCAAGCCCGCTGCCAAGCCCGAGGTTGAGGGCCACGTGATGAAACCGGCGGCCAAGCCCGCTGCCAAGCCTGAGGTTGAGGGCCACGTGATGAAGCCGGCGGCCAAGCCCGCTGCCAAGCCGGTGGTCAAGCCCGAGGTCGAAGGCCATGCGGCCAAGCCGGCGGCCAAGCCCGCTGCCAAGCCCGAGGTTGAGGGCCATGTGGCCAAGCCCGCGGCCAAGCCCAGGGTCAAGCCGTAGCTTTGGCCGGGCACAATCGAATAGCGATAGCTCCCCCGGAGGGTTCGCAAGAGCCCTCCGGGTTGGCGCGTTCCTGGATCCTGTCGTGAGGTGCATTGATGAGCAGACGTAAACAAGGGACAGAGGACGAGTCACTGGCGGCTCAGCTTGGGCACTGGCTGACGGCCGTCGAAGCTTCTAGCGTAGCCATTCTGCCGGAAGCCGGCAACGAGCTTCTGCAGACGATTGTCGAGGCGGCGGCTCGCCTCTTTGGGGCAGCAGCAGCCTCCATTGCGCTACTGGATGAGTCGCAGGAGAAGCTGGTGTTTCGTGTGGCGACGGGAGCGGGAGCTTCCGAAGTGATCGGCCTTGCGGTTTCAGTGGGGCAGGGCATCGCCGGATACGTGGTGGCTACCGGTCAGCCGATGGCCGTATCCAGCGTGCAGGAGGATCCTCGCTTTGCGCGGGACACGGCCCGCAAGACTGGCTACGTGCCCAAATCCATTCTGGCTATGCCTCTGCTCTACGACGACAGGCCGCTCGGCGTGATCGAGGTCCTCGACAAGATCGATGCACCGTCGTTTGGCATGCAAGACATGGAGTTGCTGGGCATTTTTGCTCGGCAGGCCGCGGTAGCCATCCGTGCCGCGACGTTTCAGCGCAATCTGCGCCATGCGCTCCTCGCGGGGCTGCAGAACCTCGCCCAGTCGGACAACTCGATTAGGTTCGACGGGTTGGAACAAGTGATGACGGAAGGGCAGGATCCGCAAGGGACAGAGCAGATCCTCGCTGTTGCCAGAACCCTGAGTTCTTTGTACAAGCTGGGCGACGCTGAGCGTGAGGCATGCCTGAAGGTGCTCGAAGCCTTCGCAGTCCTCGCGGACTCACGGCCGAGGCCGGGAAGATGAGTGGAGAGTCAAGGCCAGCCTGGTCGCAGCAGTTTGCCGCCGCAGCGCTGCGCCAGCTCAAGTCGACCGGACCCTTGGGCGGCATCGACGCGGCCTGGGCCTGGGGTGGTTCTACCGGCAGGGGCGTGAAGGTTGCTATCGTCGACAGCGGAGTAGAAGCTGACCATCCGGCGGTTGGTGGGCAATGGCGAGGCGGCGTGATTGTCAACTACGATGGCCGGACCAGGTCCAGGGTTCGTGTGGAAGAGGACTGTGAGAGGGTGGATTTATACGGGCACGGTACTGCCTGCGCCGGGATCATTCATAGCCTGGCCCCGGAGGCGGAGCTATACAGTGTCAGGGTGCTTGGCCGGGACCTGACCGGCCGGGCTTTCCAGTTCGCCGGAGGCTTGCGTTGGGCAATAGACAACGACATGCAGGTGATCAACCTTAGCCTGAGCACGGGGCGGGAGGAGTACTTTGGGCTGTTCCACGAGTTGGCAGACGATGCATACTTCAAGAACTGCCTCCTCGTGTCGGCGGCGAACAATGTCCCCGGGGCCAGTTACCCCTCGCTGTACTCATCAGTGCTCTCGGTCGCGGCTCACGAGGGGAAGGACCCGTACACTTTCTACTACAATCCTTCACCACCGGTAGAGTTCGGCGCGCCGGGTATCGATGTGCCAGTGGCGTGGCAGAACGGCAGCACCATTGTGACGACAGGCAACAGCTTTGCGGCGCCTCATATTGCCGGGATTGTGACCCTGATTCGCTCCAAGCACCCCGAGCTCACTCCCTTTCAGATCAAGACCGTGCTGTTTGCGACAAGCGCAAACGCGCATCGGACATAGACGAACCAGCTGCTCACAGCTGAGAGAATAGGACTCGCATGCTAACCGCACCCGCCTCGTACGCTCAGAGCCGACTGTGGTTCTTGGATCAGTATGAGCCCGACACGTCGCTGTACAACATTGGCCGTGCCTTTCGCCTGCGGGGCGTCCCGAACATCGGCGCGCTCGAGTGGGCACTGGGCGAGGTGATCCGAAGGCACGAAACCCTGCGCACGACGTTCCTGGCTCCTTCCGGCGAGCCACTTCAGGCGATCGCATCGCCGGCAGGTTTTGAGCTGCCAGTGACGGACCTCCGTGAGGCGCCCCGTGGGGGTGTGGATGAAGCCGCACGGGAGTGGCTTGACCGCGAACAATGGCGACCCTACGACCTGGCGAGTGGTCCGCTGTTCAGGGCGGGCCTGCTGCGCCTCTCAGATGAAGAGAGCTGGCTCAGTCTGGCCATGCATCACATCGTCTCCGATGAGTGGTCTCTGCAGATTCTGAATCGGGAGCTGACCGCTCTCTATGCTGCTCGTTGCGCCGGTGCCCCTTCTCCCCTGCCCGAACTGACGCTGCAGTACCGAGACTATGACGTATGGCAACGTGGCTGGCTGGCCGCAGGTGCACTGAAGGAGCAACTGGAATACTGGCGCGGCCGCCTTGCGGGGGCACCAGCGGTGCTCGAGTTGCCCACGGATCAGCCGCGGCCATCCGTGCAAACTCACAACGGTGCGGAACAAAACGCACGCTTCCCGATGGAGATCCTGTCTGGCCTGCAAACTATCTGCCGTTCGGCACACGCAAGCCCGTTCATGGGTGCGCTGTCTTGCTGGGCGATTCTGCTGCACCGCCTTTCGCAACAGGATGAGGTGGTGATCGGCACTCCCATCGCCAACCGCCAGCGAGTGGAGTGGGAGGATTTGATCGGGTTCTTTGTCAATACGCTTCCGTTGCGTGTGGATCTGCGGGGAAATCCCACCTTCCTAGAGGCGCTAGGCCGCGTGCGCTCGATGGCACTGGAAGCCTATGACCACCAGGACCTGCCATTCGAAAGACTGGTCGAGGAGCTGCGGCCAGAGCGCAGCCTGAGCTATTCACCCGTCTTCCAGACGATGTTTCGCCTGCGGACTGTCCCGCTCACGCCGCTCGCCCTGCAGGGCGTTGAGGTGACCCCGCTCCTGTTTTCAAGCCCGGTGACGAGGTGGGAGCTGAGCGCGAGTCTTGCCGGCAGCCCTGAGGGTCTTGAGGCGCACCTCTTCTACAATACCGGCCTCTTTAGTGCCGCCAGTGCCTCCCGTCTGCTCGACGCTCTGCACAACCTGCTCAAGGCGGTCGTCAGCTCTCCAAACGAACGTGTCGGGTCTCTGGATATTCTCAGTTCAGACCAACGTCGACAGGTCCTGGTTTCCTGGAATCCGCCAAGATTCGATCTCCCGTGCGACCTCGTCCACACCCGCTTTGCCTCTCTGGCCGAGCGCAATCCAACGGCACCGGCGATCACCGCCAGAGACGTCGTGATGACCTACGCCATGCTCAACGCTCGGGCCAACAGGCTGGCTCATTTTCTGATGCGCCACGGAGTGGGCCCGGAGAAGCTGGTCGGCGTGTGTATGGAAGCCTGCCCCGAGCAAGTCGTGGCTTTGTTGGGAATCCTCAAAGCGGGAGCTGCCTTTGTGCCGATTGATCCGCAGTTCCCCGACGAGAGGCTACGCTATTTGCTGGCAGACAGCGCTTGCGTGGTGGTGTTGACGCAGGCCGCTCTCGAGGGCCGGGTGCGCAGTGTGGCGCATGGCCTGGAGCGGCCGCCGGTTCTGCTGAGCCTCGACACAGCGGCGTCGCTATTGGAGAGCGAAAGCAACCAGAACCCTGACACCGGGGTAGGTCCGGAGGACCTCGCTTACGTGCTCTACACCTCAGGCTCAACTGGCAAGCCCAAAGGGGTGATGATCGAGCATCGCAACCTGTCCAGCTACCTGGCCTGGATCAACTCCGAGCTGACTCCAGATGGACAGCCGCAGATGCCCTTTACCACCCGGCTCTCGTTCGACGCGTGCCTCAAGCAAGTGCTGGGGCCGCTCGTTTGCGGGAGGGACGTCTGGCTCGTGCCGCCGGAGACGATCACCGACGCGCCGCGTCTCATTGCCGAGTTGAGGACGCGTCACCCTTCCGCTTTTAGCGGAGTGCCCACGCTGTGGAAATCCTTGCTGGACGCCATGGAGGCCGATCCGTCGTTGGCGCACGGTCCGGGGCTGACCCACGCCTTCCTGGGCGGCGAGTTGCTCGACAGCGACACGGTCCAACGCAGCAGGCGGCTGCTGCCACAACTGACGATGTGGAATATCTACGGACCTACGGAGACCACACCCAACGCTGCCGCAGGGCGCTTGGCAGATGACGGCCTGGTGCCTGTCGGCCGTCCGATCGCCGATGCGCGGCTCTACATCCTGGACCGTAACTTGCAGCCAGTGCTTCCAGGGCACCCTGGCGAATTGTTCATTGGCGGGGCAGGTGTAGGCCGCGGGTACTGGCAGCGCCCCGACCTCACGGCCGAGCGCTTTGTGGCAGATCCGTTCTGCACCGAACCGGGCCAGCGGCTGTATCGAACCGGTGACCGCTGTCGCCATCTGGCTGACGGCAGGATCGAGTTCCTTGGCCGGGCTGACTACCAAGTCAAACTGCGGGGGTATCGAATCGAACTGGGCGAAATCGAGCATGCGCTCCGCGACTGCGCGGGGGTGAAGGACGCCGTTGCGGTGCTGCTCGATGAGCCAGGGAAAGAGAAACGACTGGCCGCCTACGTCGTGTTTGCCGGCGCCCGTCCTCCCGAGCGCCAGGAACTGCTTGACCGTCTCCACAAGACCCTGCCATCGTACATGGTGCCCGCGCAGTTCGTGTTGCTTCGGGAGCTACCTCGCCTGCCGAGCGGCAAGGTAGATCGGCAGGCGCTTTTGCGGCTTGAGGTGAGCGAGGTTGCCGCAGCGACATCCTCTGGCCCTTCCTCTCGCACTGAGAACCTGATCGCTCAGATCTGGCAGGACCTGTTGCAGCTCGAGCGGGTGGATGTCAACGAGAGCTTTTTCGACCTGGGAGGTCATTCGCTCCTGGCAATGCAGGTGGTGGCACGGCTGCGCCACGCCCTTGGTGTCACCGTTCCCCTGCGAACGCTCTTTCAGCAGCCGACAGTAGCGGGCCTGGCCAGAGCCGTCGACCAGATGGCAGCCGCGCGTTCTGGTCGGAACGACGCCGGCTGATACGATTGCATTTCTCGCAGCCAGACCGGCGACTGCCTGGCTGGCAAGTGCGACCAGACCTCGCTGAGAGGGCGGTCTGACCATGGCGAATGTGCTCTGCATCAACCCGTGGATCCTCGACTTTGCCGCGTACAACGAGTGGATCGAGCCCCTCGGTCTGCTGCAGGTGGCAGGCGCCTTGCGAGCGGCCGGACATCACATGACGCTGATGGACTGCCTCGACCGATTCGATCCGCAGAGCCCCGCTCCTGTGTCCCCGGGCGACGCCTTCGGCTGCGGTCACTTTCTAAAGACGCCGCTGCCCAAGGCGGGCGCGGTGGCCCACGTTCAGCGTCAGTACGGAAGATACGGACTACCGCTAGAAGTGGTGCGGGGACGCCTGCAGACCATGCAGCGCCCAGATGCGGTGCTCGTTACCTGCACCATGACCTACTGGTATCCAGGCGCTTTCGATGCGATACGCATCGTTAGGGACCAGTGGCCAGGGATTCCGGTAGCGTTAGGTGGGATCTATGCCACACTCTGTCCCCATCACGCCGCGCAGTCAGGCGCTGATGCCGTACTGTGTGGGCCTGGCGAGGCGAGCGCACTGGAGTGGGTCGGGCAGGTCGCAGGAGACACGCGCCGATTGGCCGTTGACCCAGATACGGTCCTCCCGGCTCACGACCTGCGCCGGAATCAGGGCTATGTCGCTATTCGCACCGCCAGCGGGTGCCCTTTTCGCTGCCCTTACTGCGCTGTTGGGCTCCTCCAACCGGGTGGGTTCAAGCCGCGTTCCGCCGACAGCGTCCTGGCTGAGATTGGCTGGTGTGCAACCGAGCTGGGGGCGGTGGACATTGCCTTCTATGACGATGCGCTTCTCGTCGCTGCCGAGAGCCACATCGTCCCCATTCTGAGGGGAGTGATTGAGCGAGGACTCAAGGTGCGGTTCCATACGCCGAACGGTCTGCATGCGCGATTCATCACCGCTGAGCTGGCGGCATTGATGAAGCGGGCCGGATTCGTTACCATTCGGCTGGGTTTGGAGACGATTGACCAGGCACGCTCACAAAGCGACGGAGGCAAGGTGAACCCTGATGACCTGCGCAGGGCCGTGGCGGCACTGGGGCAGGCCGGTTTCGCGGCCCGCGACGTTTCGGCCTACGTGCTCCTGGGCAGACCGCCGGCTGAGGGCAAAAGCGAGACAGCCGAGCTGGATTCGGCGCGGGAGGCGGCCAGATACGCGCAGGGTCTGGGCATTCGGGTGCTGGCGGCAGAGTACTCGCCTGTTCCGGGAACGGCTGAGTGGGGTCGCGCCGTTGCGGCTGGATACATCAGCGCCGACGCTGACCCGCTGTTACACAATCGGGCGCTCTACCCCTGTGCTGACCGCGCGGCGATTGAGGAACTGAAGCGCGACATCAGGGCGGGCAATCAGAGACAGGTGCTGGGCCGGCTCGAAGCGAGGAAGCCTTCAGGTTTGTAGCCAGCCCTGGCAGTAGGAGGAAGGTCGAATGGGGAAGAGTACGGAGCGCGTGCGTGGATGTGCCATCGGGGCGGCAGTGGGCGACGCGCTGGGAATGCCGCTAGAGTTCGGGCCAATGATTCCGGCCAGTGCACTGGTGCGCGACATGCGCGCGGGCCGCCTGCCGCCTGGCACCTTCACCGATGACACGGAGATGGCGCTGGCACTGGCCGAGTCGCTTCGTGCCTCAGGAGGGCTCGACGGGGCGGACCTGGCGCAGCGCTTTGTGGCCTGGCACAGCGCCGGACCTCCCGACGAGGGCGTACACACGCGGTGGGTTCTGAGCGCCATCACCCGAGGGGAAAGCTGGCAGACGGCCGCGAGGACCGTTGATCCGGAGAGCGCTGGCAACGGCTCGCTGATGCGGTGCTGGCCCGTAGCTCTGGCCTTCGATGACCTCGAGGCGATGCTCCTGGCCAGTCGACAGCAGAGCGCATTGACTCACGCTCACCCCGACTGCTTGGCCGCCTGCGCTTTTGTGAACTGCGCGTTATGGCTACTTTGTCGGGGACACGACAAGTCAGCGGCCGTTGAGCAGGCGCTCGAAAAGGCAGGAGTAACCGATGAGCTGCGCACGGTGATCGAAAGTGCTCCCCGTAAGAGTCGGTCGCAGCTTAAGAACAGTGGCTGGGTCCGTCACACGGTCGAGGCAGCGCTCTGGGGGCTGCTTACTACCGACAGCTTGGAAGAGGCCGTGGTGCAGGTGGTCAATCTGGGGAACGACGCTGACACGGCCGGGGCAGTTGTGGGTGCGCTGGCCGGAGCGACGTATGGGCTGGACGCGATTCCCCGGAGGTGGCGAGAGGCGTTGCGGGGAGAATGGCCGCTGCGCAGCGGGCAATTCGTGGGGCAGCGGGAATTGATGGAGCTCGCCGACACCCTAGCCGCGCTGGCGAGCCACTCAACATAACGTGCGGGGCGCACCGATAGCGCCCCGCCCTGAGCCTTGAGATGCTATGAAGTGGGAGTCAGTGTCGGCTCTGGAGTCTCGAAAGTTACCAGGGTCTCTATCTTGGCGTTCTCGTACTCGGCATCGTACCAGGCGCCGAACGCCTCTTGCTGATGCTGCTCCAGCATCTCTGCCGGTAGTGGTCTGGTGCCTCGGTCCACCACCTGGATGATGTGGTAGCCAAAGTCGGTCTTGATGAGACCGCTAGTCTCGCCAATGGGCAGGGTGAACGCGGCCTCCTCAAACTCGGTGACCATCATTCCCCGTGGAAACCACCCCAGGTCGCCACCCGAACTGGCCGAGCCGGTGTCAGTGGAATACTCCTTGGCCAGGTCGGCAAAGGTAGCGCCTTCCTTGAGCTTCTTGAGCACTTCCTGGCCCTTCTCTTCGCTGTCGACCAGAATGTGGCGCGCGTTGACCTGCTCCACCTCAGTTGGACCGCCGTGCAAGCTCAGCAGTTTTTTGTAGTAGAGGTAGGTGCGAATTTGCTCGCCAAAGTCCTTCGGGTTGCTGCCCATTGCCAGGAGGAACGCCTCCCAGGTGGGGTACTGCCCGCTGGAGACGACCTCCTTCTCGATGCTCGCGCGTTCGGTTTCGATGTCTTCGTCGGTGACGGTAATGCCCTCGGCAGTAGCGAGCTGGCGAAGCAACACGTCCTGAATCATCTGGCTCAGGATCTGGTCTTCAAAGCCCGGGATGAGTGACTGGTTGGAGGGCTCATTCCAGTCCACCGCGTACTGGGCGGTGACGACATGGAGTTGGCGCTTGAGCACGGCCAGGAACTCTTCCGAGTCGACCTCCTCGCCATTCACGCGGGCCAGCGTTGTTCCCGTTGGCTGCACGATGTGCTGCCAGGCCACGTCGACGCCGCCAGGTGGGAGGCTGGTTGGCGAGAGGGTCGGGTCGATTGTCGGTGCTGAGGTCGGCCCTGGGGCAACCGTGGCCGTGGGCGTCGCTCCCTTGGCACAGCCGCTCGTCAGGGCCAGGCCGAGGAGTAGCATTGCCGCGGCGATGGTTCGGGTTTTCATCGTTTCAGAACCTCCTAGTACTGATGGGAACAACAACCGGCGCCCAGGCACAACGCGTGAGCACTGGGCGCCAGAACTTGCCTGCTCGTGGATAACCGAGTTGGGCCATTGTACCACTCTTGGCCACAGAAGCAAACTGGGCTGGAGAGACAGAGCACCGCCCTGGTGTGCGGACAAGCGGTCGTGCCCGTGCGGCGCTCAGTCCGACAAGCGGATTTGGTTTCGCCGTACGATTGCTGGCCAGACCCGAATCCAAATGATACAGGCTGCGTCTACCATTGTGAGTCCTAGTGCTGGAGCGGCGGTGTTGCCCTGGGCCTGAATGCCGGGGGCACCAGATGCTGGCCGATCCAGCGTATCTGAGCGAAACAGGTTGAGGAGGAAGACGATGAGTCCAAGAGTACGAATGGTGCTGGTGGTGGTGCTGGTATTGTCCACGTTTCTGGTCCTCACCCAGGCAGCGTCGGCTGACTGGTTCTATGTGGTCAAAGCGGGTGACACCCTTTTTGCCATCGGCCGGCGCTATGGCGTAAACCCCTACGAGATAGCCCGATACAATCGTCTGGCCAATCCGAACCTGATTTATGTGGGCCAGAAGCTCAGGATCCCCTGTGTTGGGGCGCCCTCTCCGGCTCCTTCGGTCCCGCACGTTCCAGTCCAGCCCGGCCCTGCCCCTGCGCCGGTGCCTCCCTCGTCTCCCGCCAGTTGGCCGGTTGCCCTCTGCTGGGACGGCAGCTACTCCTATTCGCTCGAGCCGCGCTGGACTTGCAGCGGTCACGGAGGCGTGCAGGTCTGGATGAATGGGGCGGGGTGGTATTTCGTTCCCAAGTACTTTGAAGCCCCCGCGCCAGTTGTGGCACCGCCAGTGGCCAACTGCGACTGCTCCGGCAACCTCTTTGACTGCGAGGACTTTGCTTCACCGGCTGTCGCGCAAGCATGCTTTGAGCATTGCCTCGCCGTCGTCGGCCGGGATGTACACTGGCTCGATAGGGATGGGGACGGTCTGGCCTGCGAGTTGACGACTGTGCCGCCGAGGTAGCCGCGGATCGTTTCGCGGCACGAAAGCAAATGGCGTCGGACGGGAGCGCTCCATATCGCGCTTGCCAGTCCGACGCCTTTGTCGGTTGACATCGGCTAGCTGCCGCCTATAATGACGACCATATCCATGGGGAGGTGAAAGCATGGCCGCACCAAGCCGAATGCCGCGCTATGACGTACGAAACGATGGGATCGGCCCCTATGCCGTGTTTTACTGCGATTCCTGCGACCGCGAATTCCGCAGCCAGCCCGAGGTGGTAGCTACGGTGGCCAAGGATATCGGCCGGGAAGCCGTTGGAGGACTGTTGCGCAAGGTTCCCATTTTTGGCGGAGCGATCGCGAATAACGTCACTGGACCCGACCCGCGCTATGTGAACAGCCTGACGCCAGAGCAGCTCGAGAAGGCCTGGAGTCAGGTGAAGGATCGCTTCCGCGAGTGCCCGACTTGCCGGAGGGTAGTTTGCCTGTCTGACTTTGACGAGCAGAGCGGATTCTGCAAAGACGACAGCCCGCGCCGCGGGCAGATTGCAGAGGCTGAGGCCGAGCAGGCCGGTGCCGCGCTGCGCGGCTTTGCCAGTGCGCTCGGGCTGGGCGAGGTGGCCAAGCAGACCGGTGCGGCCATCAAGCAGGCCCAGGCCGGGATGGCCAAGTGCCCGAAGGATGGCACGCTCGCTCCGGCCGGCACCAAGTTCTGTCCCGAGTGCGGCGCGGCAATGGTTCAGCCGGCAGCTGACCTGTGTCCCAATTGCGGCAAGCCGACGATGGGAGCCAAGTTCTGTCCCGAGTGCGGTGCCAAGATCGAGCGAGCGCCGGCCGGCAAGTGCCCGGCTTGCGGCGCTGATACAAAGGGTGCCAGGTTCTGCCCGGAGTGCGGCGCAAAGCAGGGCTAGGTTCCAGGGTACCGAACCTTCGATACACACAGGGGGGGTGAGCGCAGTGACGCTCACCCCCCCTTTTTTTGTTTCCCGGCGACGGCGGGAGCCGGGTCCCGGGACGCAATTGGGTCTCGCACAGCCAGGATTGTACGCACGTGTGGAACCCACCCTAGCAAGGCTCGGTTGACCACGCGGTGCCGTACCCACTGCTCGGACAGGTCAAACCGGCGCGAGGAGACAAGAGCAGCGCAATCCGCATCGTAGCAGCAGGTCCGGCGGCGCCATAACTCGTCATAAAGACGCCGCAACTTTACACGTTCTTCATCGTCTTCAGTGGTAAGAACGCGTGCCTGTTGTGGTCGGATGGCGGCCTGCGGCCTGCATACCGCGTTACTTTGTGGGCACAGGCCGGTCCGTGACGCTCGACCGTAGAGCGGTGACCCGTAAGGCGGGTGAGGGGGTTCAGATGCCAACCCGAACTGCTGCCGCACAAGCAGAACTGATTCCAGGTCGGACAGCCCGACGTGTCGATAAGGTGGTCGGCGACCTCGATGCGGCTCCTGACCACAGTGTTCAGTGCTGGCGCTGCTGGGGCAAAGGACACTACACAGTAGACGGCGGCCGGGCCAAGGGCAAGAGCGTATCCTGCGACCTCTGCCACGGCACCGGGCGGATCACGCGGCAGGAGCTGGTGGCCTTGTTCCTGAGCGAACAGCAGTGGGTGGCAGAGAACCAGGCTCACACCATTCTCAGTCAGGCTTGCGAACGGGTTGCGGATCAGCCGTTCCGTTATTCCTTCGATGCGTGGGGGCCCTGGCCTGGAGCGGTTCTGGTGGTCCACCCGGGGCTGGGTGCGGGAGAACACCACATTGACTGGCGAGCGCTCGAGGCTCTCGAGGCAGCCGGAAGTGTGCGGTTCCTTCCAGACGGATTCTTTGTCTATGAGCCTGCCAAGGGCACCAAGAAACGTACTCGCTAAGGACCATAGCCGGGGAGAAAGTCGAACCCTCGCCGTGAGCGAACACTCCATTCCATGTGGCGGCGCCTCGTCAACCTGCCGAATGTCCTGCCCACTCGTCCAGTCCTTCGCGGCTCCGGCCAGTGGGCTGCACATGGATCTGACCCCGAGGAGAAGCCGAACGTTCTGGCGTGCGCAGCTAAATGGTGACGCGATACCGTGGCTCCTGGAACCGGAGGAGCCTGGTGTTCGCTACCTTGCGCTGCGCGACCTGATGGACTGCCCTCCGGACGATCCCGAACTGCGTTCGGCGCGACGACGAGCTCACCGGGAGGGGCCCATTGCGGCCATCCTCGAGCAGATGCATCCGGAAGGGTGGTGGGCCAGGCCTAACGCGGGCTACAGCCCCAAGTATCGCTCCACAGACTGGTCGGTGATCCTGCTGGCGCAGCTGGGTGCTACTCTGACCGAGGATGCCCGCATCGCCGCTGCCTGTACCTACGTGCTCGAACACGCCTTCTCACCTGGTGGCCAGTTCTCCGTTTCCGGTTCGCCGTCTGGCACCATTGACTGCCTCCAGGGCAACCTCTGTTGGGCCCTGCACGAACTTGGCTGTTCTGACCCAAGGTTGAGGCTGGCGTATGAATGGATGGCCCGCTCCGTCACGGGAGAAGGGGTTGCCCCGTCGACAGAGCGCAACGCTTCCAGGCGATACCTGGGCATCAAGTGCGGCTCTGGCTCTGGCTGCGCAGCGAACAACCGCCGGCCCTGCGCGTGGGGGGCGGTCAAGGTCATGATGGCATTCAGCGTGCTTCCCGCCACTGAGCGGACACCGCTGATCGACCAGGCCATCAGACAGGGCGTCGAGTTCCTGCTGGCGGGCGATCCGGCTTCGGCCAGCTACCCGACTCTGAGTGGCAGCAAACCGAACAGGAGCTGGTTTAGGTTCGGCTTTCCTGTTTTCTATGTGACCGACGTGCTGCAGAATGTGCAGGTTCTGGCGAGCCTGGGTTGTGGAGCGGAGCCTCGTTTGCAGGCAGCAGTCCGACTTGTGCGTGACAAGCAGGACGCCCTGGGACGGTGGTCACTCGAGTATGACTATGCCGGCAAGACCTGGGTCGATTTCGGAGCGCGTAAGCAGCCCTCCAAATGGGTCACACTCCGCGCGCTGCGAGCACTCAAGACTGTCAGCCAGAGCAGGCCCTAGCGCATGACTCGAAGAGACCCAGAGCGGCTCCCCGCTCGTTCTCCCTCTCTGATCAAGCCCCGCAGGCTCCATGCCGGCGACAGGGTCGCCGCAGTGACGCTCTCCTGGGGAGGTCCGGGCCAGTTTCCGCAACGGTACCTGGCCGGAAAACGGCAGCTCGAAGAAGAGTTCGGGGTAGAGCTGGTCGAAATGGACCATACACTGGCCGATGCCGACTGGCTGCACCAGCACCCCGAAGCCAGGGCCGAGGACCTGATGGCCGCTTTCGCCGACGCGTCGGTCAAGGGGATCATCAGCACCATTGGTGGAGATGACTCGATCAGGATACTGCCCTACCTCGACCTCCGAGTGATCCATGACAATCCCAAGGTCCTGATGGGCTTTTCGGACACTACGATCACGCACCTGGCGTGCCTCAAAGCCGGGCTGACCACATTCTACGGACCGGCGATTATGGCCGGGTTTGCCGAAAACGGGGGATTGTTCCCCTACATGGTTGACTCTGTTCGCCGCACTCTGTTCGAACTGGACCCGGTGGGTGAGGTCACACCGAACACCGGAGGTTGGACGGCGGAGCTCCTCACCTGGGCTGTGCCCGAGAATCAGAACAAGCGGCGCAGCCTGAACCAGAGTGAGGGCTGGAAGTGGCTCCAGGGAACGGGAAGGCACAGGGGGCCTCTCATCGGCGGGTGCTTCGAAGTCTTCGACTGGCTGCGCGGTACCGAGTACTGGCCGGATGCCGCCTGGTGGGACGGGGCGCTGCTCTTCCTGGAGACCTCGGAGGAGGCACCCCCTCCCTCTCTGCTCGGTTACACGCTGAGAGTCTACGGTGCCATGGGTGTGCTGCAACGGCTCGGAGCGATCCTGCTCGCCCGCCCGGGCGGAGAGGTGACTCCGGCTGACTTTTGCAAGTACGATCAAGTGCTGCTAGAGGTGGTATCGGACGAGCTCGGCCTGACGAACCTGCCAGTAGTGGCGGGCATGGACCTGGGTCACACTGACCCCGTCTTTGTGCTGCCCTACGGAACGATGGCCGAAGTGGATTGTGAGCAGCGGCGGTTCTCCATTGTGGAGAGCGCCGTCACTGAATAGGCACCGGCTCTCACTCCAGACGCAGCATAGGCTCCTCTCACTTGTCAAGCAGAGTGATGCCAAAGACGTACCTGGACCCGTCCCAGCGGTAGACATCCGTATTCGTTGCGGCGGGGCCGTAGGACGCCAGAATCTCGGGTAGGCCATCGTGATCGAGATCCTCCAACCTCACGCCAGCCTCCCCGAAGTAGTCCAGGCCGTCGAACTTGCCTCCAGACGGTTTCAGCCAGCGCGGGGTGCCCGACGCCAACCCGAGCACGTAGAGCATCTCTCCCGACGCGCCAGTCGACTGCAGCGAGAGCACCTCCGCCACGCCATCTCCGTTGATGTCGCGAACTTGAAGGGCCCCGGCGCGGTGGCCCAAGGTTGGGCCGCTGGTCCAGATCGGGGAGGAGAATGTTGATCTGCCGACATCGAACACGGCCAGTTCGATGTGATCATACTCCAGCCCATCAGATGAGCGGCCGTAACCCAGCAAAGCCACCGCGAGCTGTTGCCCTTGATTGGCCGGTCTCACTTGATCCATTGCGATGACCGTTGCGTCCGCAGGCAGGTGCGGTGTCAGCGCACTCGCGTCGATGGCCGGCGAGGGTGTGAAGGTAGGAACTGCTTGAGGGGTGTGGGTCCCCACTGGCCGGATCGTGGTTGGGGGTGCCGTCGTGGCAGTTGTGGTGGTCGGCGTAGCTGTGAACCGAGAGCACGACGACGACAGAAGCGAGACAAGGGCAATCATGAGTATAATGGCGTGCGCAGTCCTGTGATCAGGATTCATACATCTCCTTTCACTGGCAGAGACGCCCCGTGCACTGATGAGGTTCCCAAGGCATGCGCCGCGAGATTGTGCTGGCCCGACTGGAATGCCCACCATCTTGACCGACCCAACTAATGCTGACGTCGTGGCGGCGATTGAGGGCAATATGCTGGCGCGATACCTGCTTTATCGACTGTGTCCGGAGGTCGAAGTGCACGACGGCCCGGACGTGCTGTGGACCCTGTCCGAACTCGGGTATGCTACGTTGAATACCGTGCATCGCGCACAGCTCCCGCCCGGGGATTGCGACCGAGTGATTGCCGAAGTGATGCGACGCGGTCGCCTCAAAGGGGTGCCGCTGCTCTGGTGAGTTGGCCCCCTTACGAGACCGTGCGATTTGGGCTCACGTCTGAAGACGCTGGGCTGGCAGCCAGGGGAGGAGCAAGCAGGAATGGCCGCGGAGCTCGAGCTGCTGCCTGTGCCATCGCCTATTGGCGGATTCCGCTTCCGGCAGGTATCGTCTGTGGATGGATTGGCAACCTGGCGGAAGCTGGAGTGCAAAGGGAACAGCAGGCCGAGCGGCATCGTGACCCATGGTGCCCGGTGCTATACCAGACTGTCGCTGGAGCCTGACTCGGCAATGCGCTGTTACCTCGGCTGGCTGGGCAATGAGCCGGTGTCCACTGCCTGTGTGGTGCTGGGGGCGGGCGTGGCCGGGTTGTATGGCGTGGCCACGTTGCTGGGCTCACGCGGGCAAGGTATCGGCACGGCAATGACCCTGAAGGCTCTGCAACTGGCCAGGGAGATGGGTTACCGGTGGGCGGTGCTGCGCGCATCGGCAGAAGGGGCACCGCTCTACCGCCGGCTCGGTTTTCGAGA
>Ga0116143_10003571_pt1 | contig 15546 bp, 8 predicted proteins | sample AD_UKC034_MetaG_FD_89745 | JGI IMG/M metagenome (GOLD analysis project Ga0116143, IMG submission 89745) | Active sludge microbial communities of municipal wastewater-treating anaerobic digesters from USA - AD_UKC034_MetaG | ecosystem: Engineered > Bioreactor > Anaerobic > Digestate | place: USA...
ACTCTTTCATGTGTTTCAGTTCGGTGAGATCACGGATATTGGCCAGCAGGAGATCTTTCTCACCGAGCTGGATGCGGCGGAGGAAGACCTCGACATCAAAAACGGAACCATCCGAGGGGCGCCGCGCCCGGTAGTGGAAGAGCTGTTCCTCCCCGCGCAGCACCTTTGCCCAGATCTCGGTCAGGGGTTCCGGGGTTTCATCGACAGATACGAAGAAATCCTGCACCCATCCGCCGATCATATGCTGGCTGTCGGCCTGAAAAAGATCGAGAGTGCTTTGATTGATATCGATGATGGCGCCGGCTGCATTGTGAATCATCACCGCATCATAGACGCCGTCGAAGATCATGCGCCGCGCGCGGTCCGAGGAGGCCACCAGACTCTCGGCCTCTTCCCGCCAGCTCAAGGCCATCTCGGTCTGGCGCCGCAGTTGGCGCTCCTTGGAGATGACCGAATGGCTGGCGATCACTGCGCAGAGGGTGACAAAAATAATGGTGGCGATATGGGATGGCCACAGGCCCAGGTCGGGCCACCAGGTGCTCTTGATGAATTCGAAGAAGATCAAGACGCCAGCGGTGAGCATGGCGATGATCAGGATCTGGGTGGTTATGTTTTTGTCATTGTTGACGGACATGGTCTGAGTATACTAAAAAGTGTCCAACAAAGCAATAAAAAAAGCCTTGTCGAACCGACAAGGCTTGTGGTGGAGACGGTGGGAGTCGAACCCACGTCCGAAAACCCGGCCATAGCAGCCGCTACATGCTTAGTCTTCTGCTGAATCTCGATCGCATCTAGCGCAGCAGACCAAGCCGATGCGATCCAGCCCTGTAAGGTTTCGCCTCCGAACCCAGAGCATGTCTGAAGGCTAGCCCGCAGAGATCGACGTTCATCCGCAGCCCCTGCAGGCGCAAACCGCGGTGAACGAAGCCGCCTTTAGTTAGGCAGCTAGTGCATACGAATAATCGTCTGCATTTACTTGTTTTCCCGGATGATTAACGAGGAGACCGGGGTCCTCGGCATGCATCCACTACCACCATGATTCCCGTCGAAACCAGATTCGTCCCCATGTGCAAGTGAAACGATTCCCTGGCGGGATTTGTTCCCCCTAATGTAGATATATTCCTGAAGCTAAGCAAGCACTTTCATACGCAGCGCAAAAACCTGGTCTGGTCGATGCGGGCTGCTTTCGCCCCTTGCACCGGCCGGGATGCGGAGGTTGAGCATGAGGCCTTTATTCGTAGCGCAGGGCCTCGACCGGATCGATGCGCGCCGCCTTGCGCGCCGGGAAGAGTCCGGCCAGAAGGCCGATGAGGGCGAGCAGGGAGACCGCGGCTGCCATCACTGCGCTGGAGAGCAGCGGCCGGCCGAGGAACTCCATCGCCCCCTCCCCGGCGGGGATCATCCAGACCATTTTGATAATGCCGACGGCGAGCAAAATGCCGGCGATTCCGCCGATGGTTGACATCAGCAGGGACTCGAAGATGATCTGCAGCATGATGTGCCACCGTTTGGCGCCGACCGCCCGTTTAATGCCGATCTCGCGGGTGCGCTCCTTGACCACCACATACATGATGTTGGCCACCCCGACTCCGGCGATGAGCAGGGTCATGGCCCCGACCACGCCCAGAAAAATATTGAGGCCGAGAAAGACCTTCTCCTGCTGGGCGACGAACTCGGCCGTATCCCAGACGAAAAGAGCCTTGTCGTCCTTGGGATCAAAGCGGTACTTGCGGCCGAGGACCCGGAAAATTTCATCCTTGATCCGCTTGCCCTCAAGGGGATTGACCGGCTGAATGATGATGCTGTTGAGGTAGCGGTGGCCATAGATACTTTGAAAGGTTGAAAAGGGGATGACCGCGCGGCGGTCGTCCGGCCCGTTGTTCATCGAAGTCTGCAGCTTTTTGGGGAGGATGCCGACAACGGTGAAGGGGAGCCCGTCCAGCTCGCAGGTTTTTCCGACCGGATTCTCATCCCCGAAGAGCTCTTTGGCGATCGCGCTGCCGAGAAATAGTGCACGCCGTTTCTGCTCCTGGTCCAGCGCATCGAGGAAACGGCCGCCCGCCGCCGGATACATCCGGCGCATGAATTCAAAGTTGGGATAGACCCCCTCGGTGTAGGTCAGCGCGGTGCGGCTGCCGCTGCGCAGTCTGATGCCGTGCCTGCCCAGCTGGGGGCAGACCTGGCCGACCATCGGGATGCTCTGCCGGAGCAGCTCCGCATCGGCTTCAGTGAGGCGGATACGCCGTCCGATCGGCAGGCCCTGGTACTTGATGCTGGTCTGGTTGGCATAGACTGTGATCACCCGGTCAGCCGCATTAAGCAGGCCTTCGCGCATGCGGAAGCTGAGGCCGGCACCGAACGCCATCAGCAGGATGACCACCATGGTGCCCCAGGTGATGGCGAAAGTGGTCAAAAAAGCGCGGAGTTTCTGCTTTTTGATGTCCTGAAGAAATTCTCTGACCAGCATCAAAATATGCATGGCGGTGACCTTGCAAAGTGTTCACTATTTTTGCTCATCCAGCCGTTTGGGCTGAATGGAGGGGCTCAGTGGCGCAGGCATTCGATGACGCTGAGCCGGGAGGCCTTGCGCGCCGGGAAAAATCCGGCGATCATTCCCACCAGCCCGAGGATGAACATGGTGATGAGGGCCACTTTGACATCGATGGCCGGATCGCCGACAAAGTCCTCATAGGGCATGGCGGCGATGCCCTTGATGATCAGGGCGGCCAGGATGAAGCCGGCAAGGGCCCCGATGGCGACAATGATGAAGGATTCGAGCAGGAATTGGGTCAGGATATGGAAGCGCCTGGCGCCGATGGAGCGGCGTACGCCGATCTCCGCGGTCCGCTCCTGGACCACGACATACATGATATTGGCCAGGCCGATGCCCCCGACGGTGAGGGTCATCACTCCGATCAGGCCCATGAAGAGATTGAAGCCAAGAGAAAAATAATAGATGAATTTGTCCATTTCAGTGGTGTCCCAGATCCCCAGAGCCTGCTTGTCCGCAGGGTCGAAGCCTTTCTTTTTGCCGAGCACCTCATAGATGCGCTGCTGTGCCAGTTCCGAATCGAGGGGACCGCTGATTTTATAGACGATATTATCGATATAGCGATGTCCGAACAGCGATTGAAAGGTCGAGGCCGGGATGAAGGCGCGGTCCTGGTCGCGTGAGCTGTAGGAGGAGTTCTGCAGCTTGTGGGCGAGCACGCCGATGACCAGAAAGGGCGAATCGGCGACAAAAATATATTTGCCGACGGGATTGCTGCCTTCGCCGAAGAGGTATTTGCACAGCTCATCGCCGAGGAATATGACCCGTTTGCGCCCTTTCACATCCAGGTCATTGATCCAGCGTCCGCCCGGCTGGACCTGAATGTTGCGCATCTCGGCATATTCGGGGATGATGCCGGCAATGTTGGGCTTGTTGACCTGTTCACCATGGCGCAGGGGGGCGTTCCACTTGGCGTATTCCGGGCTGATGCTGCGGATCTCGCGCACTTCGCGGCGCAGCAGCTCGGCATCCTCCTCCTCGAGGCGGATATACCGGTCGCGGTTGAAGCCCTTCCAGGGCATGCTGGTGCGGCCGGGCCAAAGAATGGCGATGCTTTCGCCCATTCCGTGCATGCTTCTGCTCAGGGACTTTTGCACGCCGACGCCGAAGGCCAGGAGCACTACAATGCTGACTGTGCCCCAGACAATGCCGAAAAGGGTCATAAAGGTGCGGCCTTTGTATTGGCGCAGGTAGTAAAAGATCTCTTTGAGGGTTTCAACCAGATGGCTCATATTCACAGGCCTTACTATGGTTTCCTCCGCTCCGGTCGGGGGCGGTATACGGCTAAACGATCGGTTTGACCTTCTTCTCGAGCACCTCCTGCCCCTCCTCCAGGCCGGAGATCACCTCGATATGGATGGCATCGCTGAGTCCGGTCTGGACAGGGATCTCCTTGCTCTCTTCCGTTCCGGTGCTGATCTGGACGAAGGCCGAGTCGTTGCGGAAAGTGACCACCCGCTCCGGTATGGCCAGCACCTGCACCTTTTTGTTGATGATGATGGTGGCGTTGGCGGAAAATCCGGCCCGGAGCACGGCGCCGGCCGCGTCATCGATGGTGATCTCGACCGGGAAGAGGGTGGTATTCTCCTCCTTGCGCGCCTTGAGTGAAATGAGCGCGACGTGGCCTTTGACGGTCTTACCCGGCAGTGCGCCGATCGCCAGTTCGCAGGGCATACCCTCGCTGATCTTGCCGACGTCGATCTCGTCGAGGGTGCCGCGGAAGAGCAGATCCTTCATATCCGCCATCTTCATCAGCTCGGTGCCGGCCTGATAGGAGGTGAGGGGGACGACCGGGTCGCCGAGGTTGACCGACTTTTGCAGGATGTAGCCGGTGATCGGCGCTCTGACCGTGGTTTCGATGGTGTTTTCGGCGATCTGAACGCGCCCCTTTTTAAGCAGCTCGAGACGTTCGCGCGCGATTTTGGCGCGCACCGCGGCCTGGTCGTACTGCTGTTCCAGTGTCTCGTATTCCTGCTGCGAGATCAGACCCTTCGCTTTGAGCTCCTTCTGGCGCTCCATCTCCCGGTTGAGAGTGGCGAGTTCGATCTCGGCGATCTCCACCCCGCGGGTGGTTTCGGCCAGTTCCAGCGGAGTGGGATCGGGACGGACATCGAGCAGGGGGGCGCCGGCCCGGACGTAATCGCCGACCTCGACGTAGAGTTTGCCGACCACTCCGGAGGTTTTGGATTTCACGGCAATTTCGTTCCTGGGCTCGATCGCGCCCACGGCCAGGGCTTTGTCGATGATATCCATGCGGCCGACCTTGACTTTCGCCGGACCCGTCTCCTTGCCGTTCTTTGATCTGGCGCCCAAGGCGATCGCGAGCAGGGCCACCACAGCCGCGGCGGCGATGAGCCAGTACCATTTTTTCTTGCTCCGCTTTGTCATATCGGGAGACTCCAAAGGTTTAGACTGTTATGCCGAGGGTTGTTTTAACGGTTTATACGGCGGGGGGATTTCATTTGTTACACTGCGGCGAGAACTGGCGAGGATAAAAAAAGCCCCGCGGCAAAGGCCGCGGGGCGCGGTGAGGCTGAGAGCTTGAGCTGCCGGGGCAGCTGCGGCTGCGCCGGACATGCCCGCCAGGATCAGGCGAGGGTTTCGATGATCTTGAGCAGGTGCTGATAGAATTTGGCCACGCTCTTGACGTTCACCTTCTCTTCCGGGGAGTGGGGGTGCTTCAGATCCGGGCCGAAAGAGATCATGTCCATGCCGGGGAACTTTTCGCCGATGATGCCGCATTCCAGGCCGGCGTGGATGGCCGAATAGACTGCCTTTTTGCCGGTCACCTCCTTGTAGGTATCCATGGTGACTTTGAGCAGCGGCGAGTCGAGGTTGGGCATCCAGCCGGGATAACCCTCAGGCTGTTCCACCTTGACCCCGGTCATGCGGGCGATAGCGGCCAGCTTGTCGCGCGTGGCGCGCAAGGCGGCGCTGTTGGAGCTGCGGCTGCTGCAGAGGATGACCGCCTTGGCGGCGGAGGACTTGATGGCGGCGACGTTATTGGAGGTCTCCACCAGTCCCTTCATGCCGCGGCTCATGGCCAGCGGGCCGTGCGGCAGGGCGAAGATCAGGCCGAGGAGTGTTTCCATCGACTGAGGCTCGAGCACCTTCGGCACCTTGCCCTTGAGTTCCTCGATGGTCAGCTCGATTTTGTTCTCGACCGGCTTGAATTCAGTGCGGATCTCCTCGATCGCTTTTTCCAGCCAGCTTTTGGTTTTGCCGAGATCTTTTTTGCGCACAACAATTTCGGCGAAGGCTTCGCGCGGGATGGCATTGTGTTTATCCCCGCCGTTGAAGCTGACCAGCTCTAATTTAACTTCCCTGGAGAGCTGCCAGAGCAGGCGGTTGAGGACTTTGACTGCATTGCCGCGGCCTTCATGAATATCGATGCCGGAGTGGCCGCCGCGCAGGCCGTGGATGTGCAGATAGAGCACCTTGTCGCCCTTGGCCTCAGTGCGTTTGAGCGGCAGGGCGAGATGGGTGTCGGCGCCGCCGGCGCAGCCGATGGAAAAGTTGCCGAGTTCCTCGCTGTCGAGATTGAGCAGGATGCGGCCGTGCAGGAGGTCAGAGGTCAGGGCGCGGGCGCCGTTGAGACCGCGTTCTTCATCGACGGTAAAGACCGCTTCGAGGGGACCGTGTTTCAGCTTGTCATCCTCGAGTACAGCCAGGGCGGCGGCAAGACCGATGCCGTTGTCCGCACCGAGCGTCGTGCCGTCGGCGTGGAGCCATTCGCCGTCGAGAAGCAGGGTGATGGGATCCTTGTCAAAATTGTGCTTCGAGGTGGAGTGTTTCTCGTTGACCATATCGAGATGACCCTGCAGGACGATGCCGGGGGATTTTTCGTGGCCGGGGGTAGCCTTTTTGTAGATGACCACATTGCCCTCTTTGTCGCGGATCCCCTTCAGGCCGAGATCCTTGGCCACCTTGAGGACATAGTCGCCGGCGGCTTTTTCGTCGCCGGAGCCGCGCGGGATCTTGCGGATTTCGTCGAAATATTTCCACAGCGATTTGGGTTCGAGATGCGCTACGACAGACATGGGACCTCCTGATTAAGGTTAGACAGGTGAATTGATTTGGTTCTGCTCTTTTCTTTCAAAGGTTCCTTTTTCGCGGTTTTTGAAAACGCCGGGAAGGGGATGCACGCAGCCATGCATGCTGATGTAGAGGCCGGGAGCGCTAAGGGAGCAGGCGAGCAGGGCCTCGGTGAAATTCTGCAGGGCATCCGAGTTATCGAAACCGAAGGGTTTCATGGCGCCGGTCAGGATGATCGGTACTTTCAGATCGGGCAGGTTCCTGAAAAGATAGTCGGCCGTCAACTCCATGGTGTCAGTGCCGTGCAGTATGAGAATGGGGGCGCTGTGCTCGAGCAGGTTTTCAACCGCGAAGAGGATCATCTGGCGATCCTTGTCCGTCATCTCAAGGGAATCCTTGCAGAGCAGGTCATAGCTTTGGATAGTGGTATAGGGAAGGCGCAGCCGGCTGAGCATCTGCTGCAGAAGAGAGCCGCGGTTGGTCAGGGTTCCGCTCTCCTCATCGTAGATCTTTTCAATGGTGCCGCCGGTGGTGATGACAAAGACTTTGTGCTTTTTGGGAGGCATGGTTACCTTCTCTCAAGTGAGTCCCTCCAATTTAGCATAAGCTGGAAAAAAAGCAAGGTATTTTGTTAGGTGGCGTCTCCAGCCGGTTTGAATCTTCAGATTTTGCTTGACAAATATCGTATTTATCATTAGTTTAACACCACGCAAACCGAATCGGTGTCAGGAACGCCGATTCGGTTTGCGTTTTTATTCCGCGAGGAATGAGCGAGCAAGCGAGGGTGTTAACCAAAAGAGAGTGAAGAGGCTTCTGCATGAAACCTTTGTATCTGACCAAAGAGCAGCTGGAGAAACTGCAGACCGAACTGCATCATTTAAAGCGCAACGACCGCACCAAGGTGATCAAGGAGATCGCCGAAGCGCGGGAGAAGGGCGATCTGAGCGAGAATGCGGAATATGATGCCGCCAAGGAGAAGCAGCTGCTGATCGAGCGCAAGATCGGCCGACTGGAGGAGACGCTCTCCCGGGCGCGCATCCTCAGCGCGGAGATGATGAACAATGATCAAGTCCATGTCGGCAGCCGTGTGGTGCTGGTCGACGAGAAGACCCAGGAGGAGATGATCTACGAGCTGGTGCCCACAGCCGAATTTCATTCCTACGATCTCGATGCCATTTCGATCGACTCACCGGTGGGCAAGGCCCTGGTGGGCAAGGCGGTTGATGATATCGTTTCGATACTCATTCCCGCCGGCGAGATCACCTATCGTGTGAAAAAGATTTCCTGACCGGGGAGCGGGGAGGCCAGAGCAGCCCCGTCCTTCATGACTGAATCAGCATCCGGGGATGCGGAGAGCGGCAGACTCCGATAGTTATGGCAGCTAACTTTCTACATATCATGCAGCAGCTGGTCTGCGTATGTGCATCTCTCCCGGAGATCCGGGCGGCCCGTGTTTCTTTTGAAACCGGGCTTTTTTATGACCAATATTTCCTGTCGGGCGGCGGTTATTGGGTGATTATGGACTGGATTTTGCCTACTGTAAACCGGTTACTACGGGTTAAATTTGCATCTCTTTGATAATAAATAAATTAAAAAGAAGTTCAGGGTAATCTGAATCCGCCCAACCCAGGGAGAATGTCATACCATGAAACAGATGCCAAATCCTGAAACAATGCGGCGCCTGGTATTTGCGTTGCTGATTCTGCCGCTGCTCGCAGCCGCCCAGGTATTTGATACCATCCCGCCCAGGATCGCCCATCAGCCGGTGCGGTTGGGGCGGGTGGGCAAGGTGCTGCCGATCATCGCCAATGTGAGCGACAACGGGGGCGTCAAAAGCGTGCGCATCACGATCCAGCATGAGGGGCAGGAGGTTCAGCATCAGATGAACCAGGTCAAAAGCGAGAGCAGCGTGCCCGTCGTGGTGCAGACCGGTGCGGAGGGCGTCGTGGTCAATTCCCTGCCCGGGGGCTCGGGCAAGAGCCTGGCCCGGCTCGCCGCCGGTGAGCTTTTGGAGGTCACCCTGGTCCGGGCGCCCTATTACCGCATCCGCACCGCCGCGGGGGTGGTTGGCTATGTCCATGCCGACGAGGTCCAGACGGTTGAATCGGGTGCCTCCTATCGGGTGACCCTGCCGGTGCAGTTGACGGCGGGAGGACAGCTGGCCTACAGGATCGCCGCAGTGGATGATTTTGGCAACGAGAGTCAAACCGATATGATTCCGATCCGTCTGATCACCGATGCTGAGCTGGCGCGTCTGCAGGGGAAAAAGCCGGCCCAGACGCCTGCCCGGGCAACCGAGAGCGCAGAGGCCCCGGCCGGTCCGTCAGGGCAGAACAAGTCGATCAAGTCGGTTTTCTCCCGGCCGGTTTTCTGGATCGCGGCTGCGGCGGCGGGCGGCGGCCTTTATTATTTTCTCAGCAGCGGAGACGAAGAGAGTTCGGATAAGAAAGCCTCGGTCGGGCTGGTCGTCGGCTGGTAAACCGCAAGGAGGCGGGTCCGGCTGATTCTCCCGCTTTTCGGGAGCGGAATCGGGCTCACCGCACAGACAAGGCAGCGCAAAGTATGAAGCATTTTATCCATAGGAGTCAAAGAATGTTTGCAGCCAATAGAGTGGTCCCTGTCCTGGCCGTCGGCCTGCTGCTGGCTCTGACCGGCGCGTGCGAAAAACCTTTGTCGACGGCGCCGGAGCCTCCCGGGGCGGCCGGAGCCACGGCATCTTTTACGCTCAGCAAGGCGACCCTGCTCGAAACCGGCATCAGCCGGCTGGTCATCACCGTCACCGGGGAGGGGATGAAAGCGGTTACCGTCGATACTGCAGTCACCGCCGAGGGTCAGTTCAGAACCGATCTCAAAGTCGCGCCCGGCAAGAATCGTCTTTTTGAGGTCTCCGCCTATCAGGATACCCTGCTTGTCCTCGCCGGCAGCGACAGCCTCGATTTGAAGGAGAACCAGAAAGTTACCCTCCGGATGAAACTTGAGTTCCAGGTCCCGGCCCTCACCCTCACCCCGATCGATACCACCCTTGCCAAAAACAGCACCTTCACCGTCTTCGTCAGGGCTCATCATGTGGACAGCCTCTGCACCATTGGCACCAAGCTGCTCTTTGATCCCGCGAGGCTGCAGGTCGTCGAACTCGGCCGTGAGGATGATTTTCTCAAGAAGAACGGGGGGGCGGTCACCCAGCTGCAGTTCAGCCGGGATAATGTGGCGGGAGAAGTAAAGCTGCTGCTCGGCGTTTTTCCCGCGGGCAAATCGGTGAGCGGAGAGGGCAAGATCGCCCGCATTGTTTTCCAGGCGGTGGGGAGTTCGGTTGCCGAGATCGACCTCAGCCTCAGCGGTATGGATCTCGGCCTCTATGATCAGCATGCTGTGCAGATGCCGGCCGTGGCGCTCGGCAGCCGCATCACCATCCAGTGATGGCGGGCAACCGCCAGGACCTTCGGGGCGGCCCGGCTTGACGGGCCCTCCCCGGTGATAGATGAAATGTAACGGTCGCATTAACTGAAGAGTTGAATATGAAAAACAATCGTGTGGTTCGGGTCATCGGGCTTTCAGCTCTCATCGTTTTTCTCTGCATGAGCATGCCGCTGCAAGCGCAAACCCTCAGGATGAACGCGTCAGCGGGGGTGGCTTCAGCCCCGTTCGATCCGCCGCCGGTGGCCAACACTTGGCAGCGCGTCACTATCCAGCTTGACACCAGCCGGTTTGATGTCGGGGAGGAGGAGCTCAACGCCATCCTGGCCAATGTGCAGACCTTTCGCATCCGGACGGAGATGAGCGATTCGCGCGACACCGGCGCTGTCGACAGCGTCCGGATCGGTTCGCGATTTGCGGCCACTTTTGATGAGGGAACCGAAGGGTGGAGCGCTTCGGGCGACGGAACCCTGAGCTGGAGCCCCGCCGGCGGGGAGAACGGCGGCTTCCTCCAGATCAGCGATTGGGGCACCGGCGACTATCATTGGGCGGTGGCGCCTTCCTCCTGGGCGGGCGACTGGTCCGCTCTCAAGGGCTCCTTTATCACCTTTTATTACAAGACCGATTTTCCCGACTACGGCGCGGTCGTCGAGATCGGCTCGGGGGATAACACCCAGCTCGTCCTGAGCGCGGAAAAGCTGACCGTTCCCCTCGGCCAGAGCGTCATCGCCAAAGTCGCCCTGCCTGCCGCTGCCATCAGCGATGTGGTCATCACCCTGAGCTCCTCCGAAACCTCCTGCCTGCAGGTGCCCAAGGCGGTTACCATCAGCAGGGGCACGCGCGAGGTTGAATTTTCGGTTTCGATGGGCACTGCTGCCGCCACCGGCTGTTCCTCTGTGATCGTCGCGAGCGCGGACGGCTATCAGACCAGCCGACTGACCATGACCGTGGGCAAATCGGCCGATGCCGGCAAATATGCCACCCTGACCGGGCGCGTCACCGATGCGATCACCAAATCGGGCATACCCGGGGCGGTGGTCTGGATCGCGGGCCGGAGCGCGGAGACCGATTCCGCGGGACACTACACCATCGAGGATATCCCGACCAGCGTCATCGCTGCCAATTTCTCGGCCGAACCCTTCTCGGGCAAGGCCCCGCTCCTGGTGCAGTTCAACGACCTCTCCAGCATCGGCAGCTACACGCTCGCGGTGACGGCGACGGGTTATATGGGCACGGAATCCATTCTCGCCTTCGCCGAGGGCGAGGACAAGTATATCGAGATCTCGCTGACGCCGGTCATCAAGCCGGGCGAGATGCGGCTGATCCTCAATTGGGGCGGCCAGCCCAAGGACCTCGATTTGCATTTGCATACGCCGGTCATCGGCGGCATGAGCCATGAAATCTATTGGGAAAACAAGGGCCATCTCGCCTCCGTGCCCTATGTCTTTCTCGATGTCGATCATCAGGAGGGCTACGGGCCGGAGACCATCACCATCGGGGAGTTGCAGCCAGGCACCTATCGCTGCTACGTCGAGAACTATTCGACCATCCCCGCCATCAGCAGCGCCAAAGCACAGGTGCAGATCTACACTTCGGACGGGCTGCTGCAGTCGGTTGCCATTCCCACCAGCGGTGCCGGCCTCTTCTGGTATGTATGCGATATCGACGGCGCCACCGGGGTGGTCACCGTGCGCAACCAGATCCTGGCGGGCGCGCCTGCGACGGCGCTGGCCGCAGCCGGCGCCAAGACCCCGGCCGGCCATACGATCATCGGCAGCGGGGGAATTCTCTCCTGGAGCTGGGATTTTGATAACGATCTCTTCATCGATTCCTATACGCAGAATCCGCAGCACACCTACACCAAACCGGGTCTTTACACGGTCACCCTCCGGGTTTCCGACGGCAGCCGGGAATACATGGTCAGAAAAGAGAACTATATCACCGTCCTTCCCGCAGTGATCACCGATGTCTCCTGGAACAGGCAGAGCGTTCCGTCCACCGAAGATCTTTTCGCGGTCTGGGCGGTCGACACCCTGCGGGCCTGGGCGGGCGGAAGCGCGGGCACGCTGCTTCATACCGCCAACGGGGGGGCGACCTGGACCGCCCGCAATGTGGCCGCGCAGTTCACTCTGCGCGATCTCTTCTTTCTCAATGCGACGACCGGGTGGGCGGTCGGCAACGACAGCAAACAGAATTCGGTCATCCTCAAGAGCGTGGACGGCGGCCTCTCCTGGTCGCGGATCCTGAGCAGCAGCTCGGCCCGGTTGTACAGTCTGCACATGATCAACGGCACGACCGGGTGGATCAGCGGCCATGAGGGCAAGATCGAGACCACCGGTGACGGCGGTGCGACCTGGTCTCAGCAGTTCACCGGCCTCGCCGCCGGCCTGCACGCCATCTATTTCCTCGATGGCGACAAGGGAGTTGCGGCGGGTGAAAACGGGGTCATCCTGCGCACTGCTGACGGCGGCGCCAACTGGCAGCTGATGACCAGCGGAGTGAGCGCCCGCATCAACGACATCTGGTTCGCCGACGAAAATTTCGGCTGGGCCGTTTGCGAGGACGGCAAGGTGCTGATGAGCACCAACGGCGGCGCCACCTGGAGCGCGAAACAGGTGAGCAGCCAGGCGCTGCGCGCCATCCATTTCTCCTCCGGCTACCACGGCTACATCGCGGGCGACAACGGCCGGATCTTCAAGACCTATGACGGCGGTGACTCATGGAAAGAGGAGAACAGCACCACCGCCAATCAGCTCAATGACCTCTTTCTGGTCCATCCGGCCTGCGGCTGGGCTGCCGGCGCCGGCGGCACCATCCTCAAGCTGCAGAGGGGCACCACTTATACCGGCATTATTGCGGGGATGACCGCCGCGGCGACCGGCCCCAATACCATCAATCTCGCCTGGAATAATCCCGGCGATGATTACGCCGGCACCGTCATCGTGCGCAACGCCAGCGGCTATCCCGCCAGCGCGAGCGACGGCGTCGTTGTCTACAACGGCACCAGGAGCTTCTGCACCGACACCCTTCTGGCCGCCAATACGACCTATTTTTACGGCGCCTTCGCCTATAACGGCGCGGGGCGCTACTCCCCGCCGATGCCCTCCGCCCAGGCCTCCGCCAGAACCGAAGAGGGTTTTAACCTCTTTGGCTACTCGGTCAAGATCAGCAGCATCGACGCCAGCGCCTTCCCGAGCGTCAAATCCTTCGTCAGTGTCGTCGATTCGGTCACCTACGAACCGATCGCCGAGCTCACCGCCGAAAATTTCGGGGTGCGCGAGGATGGCACCCGGGAATCGCCGATCAAGGTTGAATCGGTGAGCATCACCTCCGGCGCCAAAGCCGACATTGTATTTGTTTTCGACACCACCGGCAGCATGAGCGGCTCGATCAGCGGCGTCAAGGACAGGGCTTCGGCCTTTGCTGACGCCCTCGCCGCCAAGGGTATCGATTACCGTCTCGCCCTGGTCACCTATGGGGACGAGGTCGAGAAGGTCAACGATTTCACCGCCGACATCAGCACCTTCAAGGGGTGGATCAACGGCCTCTACGCCTCGGGCGGCGGGGATACCCCGGAAAATTCGCTCGAGGGGCTGGCGCGCGCCACTACTCTCACCTTCCGGGCGGTCAGCCAGCGCATTTTCATCCTCATCACCGATGCCAGCTATCATCAGGCCGGCGAGAGCGGTGGCGGGACCACGACCTATACCACCGATTCGATGATCGAGCTGCTGAAATCCCAGCGCATCATGTGCAACGTGGTCGGCCCGGACTATCCCCAATACCGCAAGATGGCCGCCGAGACCGGTGGTCTGTGGTACAATATCTACGGCGATTTCCGCGGCATCATCGACAAACTGAGCATCGTGCTCTCCTCCCAGTATGTGGTGACCTATACCACCCACAATCCGGGCCGCGACAACACCTGGCGCAATGTCGTCATCACAGCCGCGCGCGGGAGCAAGGGAGGATGGGATAAAGGGCGCTACTATATCGCAGGCGAACTGCCCAATGTCCATGAATTCACGGCGCAGGCGATCGCCTACAACCGTATCTACTGCCAGTGGCAGTTCCCGGCGGGCAAGGCATACGACGCCGTAACTGTGAAGAGGAAAATGGGGGGCTTCCCGGCGCACATCGATGACGGGGATGTCGCCTATACCGGCAATGACAGTTCATTTGTCGATACGGGTCTGACCCCGGAGACCACCTATTACTACGCCGCATTCACCTATAACAGCAGCGGGCAGGTCGCCAGCGTCTCTCCCCAAGCCCAGGATTATGCCCGGACCTGGCCCTTCTCGAGCGGGGAGGCGGGCTGGTCAACTGAACCGGCGGGCACGACCGGCAACCTCTATGCCGTCATGGCCGACAGCCTGCGCGTGATTGCGGCCGGTGACAACGGGGTGGTCGTGCGCAGCACTGACGGCGGAGCGAGCTGGAGCGCCGGCGCTGTCACCGCCAAATCGGTGGTGCGCGATCTCTTCTTCACCGACCCGACGACGGGATGGCTGGTGGGCCAGAGCAGCACCGGCACGGGCCTGGCCATGAAGAGCGCCAACGGCGGCGCCGCCTGGACGCCCTGGCCGACGAACGGCACCATGACCCTCCATGCCAATATCATGGTCAGCAGTACGGTCGGCTGGAATGTCGGCGCCCAGGGGCTGATCGAAAAGACGGTCAACGGTGGTTCGGTATGGGCCGCCCAGTACAGCGCGGCGGACAAGACCTTTTACGACGTCTCTTTCGTCAATGAGGAGACCGGCTGGGTAGTCGGCGATGCGGGCGTGATCATGAAGACGCTCGACGGCGGCGCCACCTGGAGCATCCAGAACAGCGGCGTCACCAGCGCCATCCGCGGTGTGAAATTCGTTGACTCGATGTGCGGCTGGGCGGTTACCGCCGACGGCAAAGTGCTGCGGACGGTCGACGGCGGCGCCACCTGGAGCGCGCTTGCGGTCAGCACCCTCGGCCTCAACGATCTCTGTTTCACCGACCGGCGCAACGTCGTCGCTGTCGGAGAGGGCGGACGCGTCTACCGCACAGGGGACGGCGGGGCCACCTGGACCCTGGAGAAGAGCGGCGTGACCGCACAGCTCAATGCCGTCTGGATGGTCACTCCCTACTCCGGCTGGGCAGTCGGCGATAACGGCACGGTTCTCAGCATCGGCCGCCGCACCGACGCCCTCTATGCCGGGATGAACGTCACGGTCAACAGCGTCGATGCCGAGGCTTTTCCCGTCGTCAGGAGCTTCGTCTCGGTCGTCGATCCGGAGAGCCGTTCCGCTCTCACCGATCTGACCGCCGACCATTTCAAGGTGCGCGAGGAGGGACTGCTGCAATCGCCGATCAAAGTGGAACTGATCAGCAGCGGCTCCGGCGCCCGGGCGGATATCGTCTTTGTTTTTGATGTCACCGGCAGTATGGGCGACGAGATCGCCGGATTGAAGGCGCGCGCCCTCAGCTTCGCCGACGCTCTTGCGGCCAAGGGGATCGATTTCCGCCTCGGCCTGGTCACTTTCGGGGATGTCGTCGAAGAGGTGCAT
>Ga0116143_10003573_pt1 | contig 15543 bp, 12 predicted proteins | sample AD_UKC034_MetaG_FD_89745 | JGI IMG/M metagenome (GOLD analysis project Ga0116143, IMG submission 89745) | Active sludge microbial communities of municipal wastewater-treating anaerobic digesters from USA - AD_UKC034_MetaG | ecosystem: Engineered > Bioreactor > Anaerobic > Digestate | place: USA...
TCTCCTTCACCCCCACGTAGACCAGCCAGGTGATGAGCACGTTGATGGCCACGGCAGGCAGATCGAAGATGATGCGCAAGGGACCAATTCTTGGTGCGGTTGTCCACGCAAGATTGCCCTCCGATGACACTGCGGTTTCAAGAGCTAGACGAGCCTCTGGCGTTGCGTTCGGAGCATTTGCGGAAAAGATCGTAGCAAGCGTGTGCTGGCTTGCTACATGAGCTGCCTTGTAATTGATGGTGAGCCATTCGGGCAGGTGCAGCCCCAGCCCCTCGAGCAGGTTGGTGAAGTAGCCGCTCCAGCTGAAGGCCACGTATATGTTGCCGATGCTGTATTCCATCAGCAGCGCCCAGCCGATGACCCAGGCGAAGAGCTCACCGAAGGTGACGTACGCATAGGTGTACGCGCTGCCGCTCGCAGGTACGCGCGCTGCGAACTCCGCGTAGCACATGGCCGTGAAGCCACAGGCGATGCCGCACATCACGAAGAGCAGCACCACGCCGGGCCCGCCCTTGAAGCAGGCCTCCCCCATGCTGCTGAAGCTGCCCGCACCGATGATGGCGGCGATCCCGAAGAAGGTGAGGTCACGGACAGTAAGATGCCTACCGAGCGCATCTCCACCGTGGATCTCACCTTCCGGTGCGATGGCACCGGACAAGGGCTTCTTGCGGAAAAGGCTCATCGCGCCAATGTAAGCGGATGTCCCGCACCAGAACACGGAAGGGGACCGAAGTCCCCTCCCATCGCGATCATCGCCCGTTACTGCAACTCGCAGGTCGCCGCCGGCACGTCCTTCAGTTCCTTGCTCAGGAGCATGTCCGTGGACTGCTTGGTCCGTTCGGTACCGGTGTTCAGGGCTTTCACTTTCTCGAACCAGCACTTGGCGGCCGGCAGGTCCTTCGAACCGTAGAAGTGGTAGAAGGCCAGGTAGAACATGGCTTCCTCCGCGTCACGAGCCGCTTTCCCCGCAATGTCCTCGGGCTTCATGTTCCGCAGCGCATCCTCGAAGAAGGGCTTCGCCTGCCAGGTGGTCTTTTCCGGATCCATGCCTACCTGGGCACGTGCGCGACCGAGATGACCCTGGTAGATCGTCGGTTGCTTCTCGATGTACTTGGTCCATGCCATGTCAGCCACTTCGTACTCCCCTGCCCGTTGTGCCGCACTGCCCAGGTAGTACCAGTCGTTCACGGCCACCTTGCTCGAGTTGGTCTTGGCCTGGTAGGCCGCCACCGCCCGATCGAAGCGCTTGGCTTTCTGGAAGTAGGATCCTGCCTCCATGTACAGGTCGGGGTCGGCGTTGGGCATGGCGGCCGCGGCCATGATCTTCTCACCGGCCAGGCTGTCGTTGCCCAGCAGCGCCACCGCACGACCGTAATACTGCAGGTCACTGGGCACCACCTTCTCCTGCGGCTGCTTCGCGAAGTAGGCATCCATGGTCGCCATGGCGTTCAGCGAGTCCTTCAGCTCCACCTGGTCATAGCCTTTGATCCGCAACAAGGTGTTGTTGTCCACGCCCGTCTGCTCCAATTTCCCGATCAGGTCGAGCGACTGCTTGTACTCCTGCACCAGGTAGAGGAACTGGGCATACCGCACCATCGCGCTCTGGCTGCCGGAGTTCAGTTTAAGGTATTCATCATAATCAGCCTTCGCCTTCTGGAAGTCGCGCTTCCCGAAGTAGGCTTCCGCACGGCCGCGGTATGCAGGTGCGAAGCCCGGTTCGATGCCGATGGCCTTGTCGTATTCCGCGATGGCCGCGTCGTAGTTCTGTGCTCGACGGTATACCAGGCCACGACGTGAGACCGGCTTGGCGCTCGTGGTGCGCAGGTCCGAGGCCTTCTTGTAGAAGCTGATGGGCTGCGACGCATCGGTGGGATTCTGCTCCCACAGGATGTCCCCTTTCAGGATGAGCGCTTCGGGATCGGTCGGGTCCAGTGCGATGGCGGCATCCACGGCGGCCATGGCCTTCGCCAGGTCCTTGGTGTTGCCGCTGGAGTAACCCTCGGCCACCTCGCGCTGCGTCTGCGCCTGTAGCTTCTTCGGGTACTTGTTGGCCTTGTCCGTGGCAATGGCGATCGCCTCGTCGAACTTGGCGATGGCCTCGGCCTGCTGGCCTTTCACCCAGAGCACCTTGCCCTGACCGGCATGGTTCAAAGGCTGGCGGGGATTCACCTCCACACCCTTGTTGTAGCAGAAGGCGGCGGAATCCTCACGTTCGTTCTCGAAGTAGTTCTCGCCCAGATAGAACCAGGCTTCACCATCCGTCGGACTGGCCGTGAGCAAACTGCGGAAGGTGGCCGCGGCCTTCTCGAACCGCTCACTCTCGGTGAGGGCGATGCCTTCGGCGATGCTCTGGGACCGGGTCGTGAATGATCCAGCCAAGGCTGTGATCATCAGGACATTACGAAAGAAATGCTGCTTCATGTTCTTAGTTCGTCACCAGCTCCACCTCCCGACCGGGTACGGTCTGCGGCGCAAGGCCGGATTTGAGGATGATGCGCTGGCCTTTATGGCCGGCCACAAAGGAAACAAAACCGGTGCCAAGCCCGGTTTTCCCCTCCTTCAGAACAGCGTAGAGCTTGCGGCGGAGGGGGTACTGTCCATCGGCCAGGGTCGATTGATTGGGCATGATGGGTCCATCCGACCCCACCACCGAGCAGAGCGAGACCTGTTCGCGCACCGCACGGCATTCCGCATCGTCCAGGTCGCTGATGCGCGCAAAGGAGATGAGGCCGATCGCCTCGGGGTTGGTGTTGAGTCGATCGATCAGGCTGTCAAGGTGAGGGACCACGGCCATGTTGCGCAATCCATCGGCCTGCCCACCCAGCAAGGAATCGATCACCGTACGGACGATACCTCCGCGGGCATCCTCCACCAGCACGTTGGTCGGACCCGACCCGGTCAAAGCGTCCCTGATCGCCTTGACGCTGATAACCGTCTCTGTAGCCCCTTTGGCACGTATCACCGCAACTGCATCCGTGAGAATGGGCACATCGTCGGGATAGAGGCTGCGTGATCGGAAGAAGTCGACCTCCTCGGCCCCGGGCAGGGTGGCGGTGAAGACGACCCTGACGGAATCGCTCCGCATCGCCTGGCGCAGCTCCGTCTCCAGGAGGTAACGCACCCGCACGGTGGCTTCCGCATAGATGCTCTCGAAGACGAAACGTTCCGCCTCGATGATACGCTCCAGGTCCTTGTCCGCCACGATGAGGATGTCGCCCTTGGTGGGCACATCGTCCCGCTGTGGGTCGGGCGCCTTACCCTGACAGGCCAGCAACAGGATCGCTGCAATGAATGATCCGGATTTCATGGCCGGTCCTCGGATCGGTGGTGTCGGTCCTTCCATTGCTTCCAGAGCACGAAGCGCAACACCCCGTAGCCCACCAGTACGCCGCCAATGAGCATGCGGTAGGTCGTGATGGTATCCACCAGGACATTGGTGAACAGCAAGGCCAGGCCCGCGAGCGTGTAGAACGCGGACATGAACAATCGGGAAGCGCTGCCGAAGGACATGACGGGGAAAAGAAGAAGAGCGGCATTCCCGCCGCTCTTCTGTTGGATCACTTCAGCGTGAAGCGGATGGGTAGGTTGTATTGCACCCGCACCGGTTTACCGCGCTGTTTGCCCGGTTCCCAGGCAGGCATGGCCTTCACCACGCGGATGGCCTCCTCGTCGCAACCGCCACCGATGCCGCGCAGCACCTTGGGGTCCTTCACCTTGCCGTGCTCATCCACCACGAAGGTCATGTACACCACACCGGTGATGCCCGCATCCTGCGCCATGGGCGGATACTTCACGTTCTTGCCGAGGTACTTGAAGAGCTCCGCCTCACCGCCGGGGAAGGAGGGCATCTCCTCCACGATGGTGAAGATCTGCGGTTCCGCCTCCTCCACGGGGGGCGGTGGTTCATCGATCTTCTCCCCCTCCTGGGTGATGGTGCCTGCGTTGGTCTCGGTGAGGGTCTCCTGGGTGGGCGGCGGTTCCTCCACCGGCTCGTCCACGGCCTCGAGCTGGGTGAACTGCACGCTCTCGATCTTCACCGGCGGCGGCGGTTCCACGGGCGGGGGCGGTGGTTCCTCCTTCTTCTCCTCCTCGAACAGGTCGAGGTTCACATCCACGATCTTCTTCACCTCGGCCACCTCCTCCTCTCCGCTCAAGGCGGCGATGATCTTGGGCAGACCCACGGCCAGTCCGAAGGCGAGCACCGAGCCGATCACGGCCATGATCAGTCGTTTCGTGTAATCGCGACGCAGCACGAAGGCACCGTAGTCGCGATGACGGTCGGCGAAGACCATCTCGTTTCGTGCGTTGGTGAGCACGTTGTTCCAGCTCAGGTCCATGGCCATCGCGATGGACAGTGCGAGCAGGACCCCTATGAAGATCAGGTATTCCATGGCTCAGAGCTTGGCTTTTTCGGCGTCCAACAAGGCCTGTTCCTCGGGCTTCAGCTTGTCCAGCACCCCATAGGAGCCGATACCGCTGATATCCATCTCATCGACCATGTCGATCATGTTCCGGTACTTGGCCTCCTCGTCCGTCTTGATGATGGCCTTCAGGTTGTTCTTATCGCCCTTGATGGCCTTGCGTTTCTCGTTGTACTGGTCCTCGTCGATCTTCTTTTCGTTGTACTGACGGGCGAGGTCATTGAGCTGGGCGATGGTCTGCTTGTTGTTCTCCACGAGCAGCTTCTGCACCTTGCTGAAGTCGGTCCGTTCCAGGGTGGTCGGCGGCCCCTTCTCCGTTGCCTCGGCCCGGAACTCACCCATGTAATAGAAGATCTGATCGTTCTTGGTGAGCAGCAGGGTGATGGCGTTGCTCAGTTGTGTGGGGGGGGGAGCCGGGTCGTTGGGATCCGGGGGTACCGGATAGGTCATCTGCAACGAGCTCGGCTTGTACATGGTGGTGGTGAGGATGAAGAAGGTGAGCAGCAGGAAGGCCAGGTCCACCATCGGCGTCATATCGATGTGGGTATTGCCCTTCTTCGCGCGCTTCTTCCCTTTTCCTCCGCCATCACCACCACCTTCGGGTACTTGTGCCATGGTGTATCTCTTTAGTCGGCCCTCCGACATCGCCGTACACGCCGGCGCTGCGGAGGTTCGATCGGGTTCCTCACATCCTCGATGCCTCGAGGTCGGTGATCATCTTGAACTTGCTGATCATGATACCCGGTGACTGGAAGGTGCGGATGACCTCGGCCACACGGCTGTAGTTGGTGTTGCCATCGGCCTTGAGGGCCACGATGGGGTTCTGCCCGGCATCCTGCCAGAAGATGTTGCGGGTGGTCATGATCCAATCCCGCAGCTGGTTGTCGGTGCTGTCCACGGGGATCCCCTCGTGCCGGGCCATGAACTCCTTGCGCTCCGAGCCGGTCTCCAGCGCCAGCAGCGCCTTGAGGTCCTGGATGGGCACCCCGATGGGTCCGGCGTTCACGAATTTGATCTTCTCCTCCTGGGTGGGTGTGTAGTTCACACGCTTACCCAGCTCCTCCAACACGGCGATCCGGACGCCCTTGTCGGTGAAGTCCCAGAAGACCTTGCCGGTGGTATCCACCACGATGGTCATCATGTTGGTCATCGGGATCGGCGACTGGGACATGGACGAGGGCGTGTCCACAGCGACCGCTTCTTCCGGACGGAACTGGGCGGTGAGCATGAAGAAGGTCACCAACAGGAAGGCAAGGTCCACCATCGGAGTCATGTCCAGGTTTGGACTGCTCTTAGGCATCTTGATCTTTGACATGCTGCTTCTTGTTTATGGTATGGAATGGTCCTCGCGGCAAGCCGGGTCGGACCTGTCCGAACCTTACTTCCTGTTCGCCAGGGTCTGGCTCACGCTGAAACCAGCCTCATCGATCCCGTGGGTGATGGCATCGATGCGGTTGCTGAAGTAGTTGAAGAAGATGATGGCCAGCGTCGAGCCGGTGATACCAAGGGCGGTGTTGATGAGCGCCTCGGAGATACCGGTGGACAGGGCGGTGGCGTCAGGCGTGCCGGAGGTGGCCAGCGCGCTGAACGCCCGGATCATACCCAACACGGTACCGATCAGACCAACGAGGGTGGAGATGCTGGCACAGGTGGAGAGGATCACCATGTTCTTGCTGAGCATGGGCAGCTCCAGGGCGGTCGCCTCCTCCAGTTCCTGCTTCACGGCCAGCAGCCGCGTTTCCTTGTCGTGGGTGGCATCATACAGCACGGTCTTGTAACGCTCCAGGCCGCTGCGCATCACGCTGGCCACGGAACCCTGCTGCTCATCACAGACCGTGACGGCCTTGTCCACATCATCGTTGGCCAGATGCTGGCGCACGTTCACGATGAACTCGTCGATGCGGCCCTTGCCCTTCGCGCGGCCCAGGGTGATGAACCGCTCCACCGAGAAGATGAGCACCACCAGGTTGATGCTGATGAGGATGGGTACGATGAAGCCTCCCTTGTAGATCGTACCGTACAATTTGCCAGGATTGGCCTCGATCGGATGCCCGTGGATCGGATCGTTGTTCTGGAAGTTCGCCGGGTCTCCGAGTACGAACATGTAGAAGGACACGCTGATGATCAGCACCAAGGGGAACACGATGGCCACGAACAGGGAGTTCGCTTTCCCGCTCTTCACGTTGCTCATTGGGGTCGTCTTAAGGTGAGGTTGTTGTTAGCGTTGTTGGGGTTGCCGGTCAGCTGTGACTTCGGCGGGGGTCAAACATAGCAAGTATCGCTTTCGGAGCATGTGACCAGTAGGTTAAGTACCCCCAGAGGCCGACATCCAGGTCATAGGGGCGGCAATGCTAACGCTCTGGTACATGCGATCCTTACCCGGCACAAACGAGGACCGGGAACGGTCGGTCCCGGCAAGGGAACGGTCGGCCGGGGACTCTTGGGAAACCAAGGAAGCATATTTACTATCCCTGTATTTATTTTCCATGGCATATATTTGCATCGTGATGGATCGAAAAGCCTTCCTACGCACCAGCCTACTCGGCGGTACCGCCCTGGCTACCGCGGGCAAACTGGTGAGTCGCCAAGTCCCAGAAGAGGTGGTGGGTTTTGAGCATCTCCCCACAGAAAACGCACACGTCATGAAGAACATGGTCCTTCATAAAGCTGGAACGAGAGGCCATGCCGACCACGGCTGGCTGAACGCCCACCACACCTTCAGTTTCGCGAACTACTACGATCCCGACCGCATGCACTTCGGCGTGCTGCGCGTGCTGAACGACGATGTGATCGCCGCGGGCCGTGGGTTCAGCACCCATCCGCATGACAACATGGAGATCGTGACCATCCCCCTTTCCGGTGCCGTGGCGCACAAGGATAGCATGGGCAATAGTGGGACGGTGAGCGCAGGAGAGGTGCAGGTGATGAGCGCTGGCACGGGCATCACCCATAGTGAGATGAACCATTACCGGGACAAGGACCTTCGCCTGCTGCAGATCTGGATGTTCCCCCGCGAGCGGAACGTGACGCCCCGGTACGCGCAGATGATCTTGGACCCGAAGGCTGGGGAGAACGCCTTCCAACAAGTCCTGTCCCCCGACCCCGACGATGCCGGTGTGTGGGTACATCAGGATGCCTGGTTCCACCTTGGCCGCTTCGACGGCGCTCGCAGCGTGGACTACCACGTGAAGCGCAAAGGCAACGGGGTCTATGCCTTCCTGATCGAGGGCACCGCCACGATCAATGGACAGCCCTTGGAACTACGGGACGGCCTCGGTGTGTGGGACGTGGACGCGCTGGCCATCACCACGGGAATGAATGGCGCGCGGATCCTGTTGATGGACGTGCCGATGGAATTGTGAACCCGCAGCAGGATGCGACCCTACAGGCGCATCGGAACTTGAACACATGGCGCGTCGCGACGCGCATCGAGCCAACTTGAAGAACAACCAACATGGAAACAGCAGAACAGACCTTGACCAAGTGGACCATCGATCCCACACACAGTGAGATCCAGTTCAAAGTGAAGCACCTGATGATCACGACCGTGACCGGGAGCTTCCAGAAGTTCGGAGCGGAGATCGAGGCACCGGGAGATGACCTGAGCAACGCGCGGATCAGCTTCTGGGCCGATGTGGACAGCATCAGCACCGGGAACGAGCAGCGCGATGGCCACCTGAAGACGGCCGAGTTCTTCGACCTGGTGAACCACCCACGCATCACTTTCGAGGCGAAGGGCGCAAAGTCGGTGGATCATGACGGCAGTTGGGACCTCGTTGGAGATCTCACGATCAACGGGCACACGAAGCCCATCATCCTTGGCGTGGAATGGGGCGGAGTGATGAAGGATCCCTGGGGGAACACGAAGGCCGGGGTTACCATCAATGGCAAGCTGAGCCGCAAGGAATGGCACCTGAACTGGAACGCCCCGCTGGAGGCGGGTGGTGTGCTGGTGAGCGATGAGGTCCGCGTCAGCTGCGAGGTGCAATTGACGAAGCAGGGCTGACCTGTCGGCACCAACCCATGGACCCCGTTCGGCCATCGCCGTACGGGGTCCGTAGTTTCGAGGGGTCGCTTGCGATCCGTGCGCAACCACCGACGGAACGGCCGTCTTGCGTTAAGTAGCCCACCACCCATGCGAAGTTCGCTCCTCTCCCTATCGATCCTGATCGGGTATCCAGCCCTGGCCCAATTCGGCCCGCACAGCTTCGCCTTCGTCAGCGACACGAAGTATCCGACCAAGGTGCACATCGGGGATGTGGACAACGACGGTGACCTGGATGTGATGAGCTATTCCTTCGACAATGGCAATGTCAACCTTGCCCAGGTCCTGTGGTTCGCGAACGATGGTGCCGGGAACTTCGCGGACAAGCAGGTCCTGTTCCAGGGGTCCATCAACAATGGTCTTCCCTGGGCCACGCGCGATCTGAACGGTGACGGCCACAACGATCTCGTTTGCGGCGCGAACTGGTATGCGAACAGTGGGGCGAACACGGTCGCGCTGGTCGGAGCCTATGCGCCGACCGGCACCAGCGGCAGCGGTCTCCTGATCGACCTGGATGGCGACGGCGACATCGACGACATCGGGCGAACGGCGAGCAATGCGGTGATCTTGTTGAACGACGGGACCGGCGCGTTCACCATCGGGCCGACCCTTGGGCCGACCGGATCAAGCTCGTCGATCCGTGCGGCAGCTTCGGACCTCGACGGGGACGGGGACCTCGACATCGTGATCGGCGGGAACAATGAGCAGGTGGGCTGGTACGCCAACCTGGGTGGGGGGGCCTATGGCGACCAACAGGTGATCGATGCGTTCAACGCACCAGCCATCCCGGCCTGCGGCGATATGGACCAAGATGGCGATGTGGACCTGATGGCCCTCGGCGCTACGCCTGGCATGCGCTGGTTCGCCAACGATGGCCTGGGTGATCTAACCCTTGTCGACACGATCACCAGCTCCCTGGAGGAGCCGCAGATCATCGGTGACCTGGATGCGGACGGGGATATGGACCGCAGCGTGGAGACAGGGACCTCTTGTGACGTCACCATCGCACGGCAGAACGACGACCACAGTTGGACGAACGTGATGGTCGAGGACTTCAGCAACGCATACTCCCTGCAAGGCACCAAGTACGCCATGGGCGACCTGGACGGGGATGGGGATCAGGACATCGCCTTCGCCCATGGGCAGGGCATCGTGGGCTGGTACACCAACCAGGCCGATGGCACCTATAGCCTCCGCAAGCGCGTCAGCAGGACCCTCAGCAATTGCCAGGATGTGGTGGCCGTGGATGTGGACGGGGACGAGGACAACGACCTGGTGGCCGCCTCCTACCACGCGGACATGGTGACCTTGTACCGGAACAACGGTGATGGCAGCTTCGCGCAGCAGGAGATCCTGGCCGAGAACTTCGAAGGTGCGAACGACATGGAGTCCTTTGATGTGGACCAGGACGGTGATGAGGACCTGATCGCCAGCAGCCCCGTGGGGACCGCGCTCTTTCTCAATGCTGGGGACGGCCTCACGTGGACCACCTTGGAGATCCCGGGCGCGGGGGGATCATTGACGAAGGCGGACCTTGACAACGATGGCTCCATGGACCTGATCATAGGTGGCAGATGGTTCTGGAACGATGGCAACGGCCTGTTCACGGAAGTGGCCACGCTGGCGCAGGGCAACCTGAACAAGGTGGGCGATGTGAACGGCGACGGCACCAATGACCTGGTGTACATCCTTCAGAACGGCGGGGTCACGGCCCAGTTGAATGATGGCTCCGGGAACTTCACCACGGTCAGCAGCCCGAGCGTCAGCTACCTGCAGGCGATGGACCTCGCCGATCTGGACGGTGACGGAGACCTGGACATCGCTACGGTGCAGTACGCCCCGCCCTTGCACTGGTACCGCAATGATGGTTCGGGCAGCTTCACCGAGGAGGTCCTGCTCACCGATGCCCCCATCGGGGGGCGGGCGGTGACCTGTAGTGACCTCGACGATGATGGCGACGTGGACATCCTATGGGCGCGCAGCCAGGGATATACGCATGCCACCTACTTCCTGATGAACATGGGAGGCGGTGTCTTCGGGGTGAACGCGCTGATCGACCCGGTTGCCGAGGTAACCGCCAAGATGTTGATCGCCGACGTGAACGGGGATCAGGTGCCGGACCTGATCAACGCGCGCTTCCACTCGCTGTCGTGGATGGAGAACCTGTTCTATGATGCGTTCCGGTTGAAGGGCTCCGTGTTCTACGACTTCGATCAGGACGCGGAGCTCGACCCCATCGACCAGAAGGTGCCCTACCAGCTGGTGCGGAGCGATGCGACCGATGCGCTCGTATGGACCAACTCCCGCGGTGACTACGACCTGCCTGCGGATATCGGCACCTGGAACATCTGGACACAGGTGCCGTCGCAATTCGACGTTACGAACGATCCCGACACCCTGACCGCAACACTCGACGCCAATGCCCCGATCGCTGGGGGGCTCGACTTCGGTCTGGCTCCCGCACAGACCAGCAACTCCAGCTTCTTCTCCACAGCGTTCTCTGGAACACCACGGTGCAACTCGGAGGTGCTGCTCTGGATCAAGTTGCGCAACACCGGCACCTTCATCCCCGAGAACATCCTGGTGGACCTCACCTTCCATCCGGACATCAGCATGACCTTCTTCTCTCAGGCGCCGGACTCGGTGGTCGATGGCCACCATTACTGGCATGTGGACAGCCTCGGCTGGTTCCAGGAGTTCGGGTTGGCCATCGGGATCCAGCTTGGACCTGTTGGGTCGATGTTCGGGTATACGGCAATGATCACCTCCCCGGACCTCCCCCAGCCCGTGAGCGCGTATGAACTTTTCCCGGTGACCTGTGCGGTGGACCCGAACGACAAGCTGGTGACTCCGCAAGGTCATGGGGATCAAGGGGCGGTGGATGTGGATACGGAATGGTTGACCTACACGGTGCGTTTCCAGAACACCGGCACGGACACCGCCTTCGTGGTAACGATACAGGACCAACTGGATGAGGACCTGGACCATGCCAGCATGCAGATCATCGGGGCCTCCCACCCCTTGACCCGGATCCTCGTTGAACCCGGTGGGCGCGCCATCTTCCAGTTCGACAACATCCAGTTGCCGGACAGTGGGGCCGATCAGCTCGGGAGCAACGGCTACGTGCAGTACAGGATCCGCCCGCTCGATGGATCGCCGCACGGCACGGTCATCACGAACTCGGCAGGCATCGTCTTCGACCTGAACCCACCCGTGATCACGAACACCGTGACGAACACCTTGATCGACTGTTCGCTTCACCAACCGGTCATCTACGCACTTGGTCCGGGCCTGTTCCAAGCGACCGAAGGCGACCACCATCAATGGTTCCTGAACGACGAGCCGATCCCCGGAGCCACCGCAGCGGTGTACGAAGCACAACAGAACGGTTCGTACAGTGTGGAGGTGACGAGCACGGACGGCTGCGTCGCGATGAGCCCCGCGCTGCCCTACATCAGCACGACCGTGAAGGAGAAGCCCGCTGTCTCCTTCCAGCTCCGACCGAACCCCTTCAGCTCGCGCACCACCCTGTACGCACCCATCCTGTTGGACGCTCAGCATCTGATCGAGCTTCACGACCTCACGGGCAAGACGGTGCGAAGCCTGGCAGGCGTGGGAAGTGACCGCATCGTGCTCGAACGGGAGGGTCTGCCCTCGGGCGTGTACATGCTGCGTGTTTCGAAGGCCGGCCGAACGTTGGATGTGCAGCGTCTGACCGTGGAATAGGCCCATCGCGGTCGTAACCCGCGCTCACTTGCGGCCGTTCAAAAGCGCCGACGTGGCGTTACTTTCGTCGCGCGGCGGCGGTACATGCTCTTCAATAGCGTTCCATTCCTTCTTCTCGTACTGCCGACCTTCCTGCTGTACTACCTGCCGTTCATGCGGCGCTTCCAGCTGCAACTGCTGATCATCAGCAGCTTCATCTTCTATGCGTGGAGCATGCCCTGGCTGCTCTCCTTGCTCGTCTTCTCGCTCGCCATCAATGTGGCCAGCAGCCATGCCGTGGTGCATGGTGCGGCGGCCATGCGGAGGACTTACGCAACGCTGGGCGTCGTGGCCAACCTCGCCATCCTCGTCTTCTTCAAGTACAGTCCGCTGGTAGGCCGCTCCTTCTTCCCGGAAGGCTCGGGCGTCGGGGAGTTCCTCATCAGCATCCCACTACCCGTGGGCATCTCCTTCTTCACCTTCCAAGGCATCAGCCTGGTGGTGGACGCCTATCGGGGCAAGGACATCGCGGCCTACAACAGCATCGTGGTAAAGGGCATGTGGGAGCACACCCTGCGGATCAGCACCTTCATCTCCTTCTTCGCGCAGCTGGTCGCGGGCCCGGTGGTGAAGGCCCACGAGTTCCTCCCGCAGGTGCGCACCAAGTACTTCAAGGAGATCGACTGGCACAGCACCTTCGCCTGCCTGGTCACGGGCTACTTCCTGAAGATGGTGGTGGCGGACAATCTGAAGGACCAGACCTTCTGGATCACCTTCCCGTACTTCCGTGACATGCACAGCATCACCCTGGTGGTGCTGCTGTTCGGCTATTCGATGCAGATCTTCGCCGACTTCGCCGGCTATTCGCTCATCGCGATCGGACTGGCGCACGGCTTCGGGTACATGTTGATGGCCAACTTCAACTTCCCGTACATCAGCACCACCTTCTCCGAGTTCTGGCGGCGCTGGCACATCTCACTTTCCTCCTTCTTGCGCGAATACCTCTACATCCCATTGGGTGGCAACCGAAAAGGCGGCTTCAACACCTACCGGAACCTCATGCTCACCATGGTGCTCGGCGGTCTCTGGCACGGCGCGGCATGGAGCTATGCGGTCTGGGGCTTCTTCCATGGCCTGGTGTTGGCGGTGGAGCGCCTGGTGAAGGACCTCGGTTGGAGCGTGAAGCTTCCCAGGACGATCCATATGCTCTTCATCTTCTCCATGGTCACCCTGGCCTGGCTGCTCTTCAAGCTCCCCGACTTCGACCACGTGGTGGAATACATGCGCGCGCTCTTCGGGAACACCCACATCACCAACCTGCAGCCGATCATCATCTTCTTCACGCTGCTCTTCAGTGCCCCCGTCGTCGGCTACCACCTGCTATACCTGTGGAACCAGCGTCCACGTGCGGCCATGGCGGGGTTGCGACCGGTGTTGTATGGCGTGATGCTCTTCCTGATCCTTGTGAACGCGGGCGGCGGCGCCTCCTTCATCTACTTCCAGTTCTGACGGGATGATCAGGCGCTCACTCCTCGTATTCGCCTTGCTCGTTGCGGGGTACGCGCTCTTCATCCGCTTTCTGAAGCCCGCGGACCTCAACACGGTGCAGCACCAGGCCAGTGGGAACCGCATCAGTGCGGAGGAGTACGTGTTCGCGCCTGATGATCCGGAAGCCACGGTGATCGTGGGCTCCTCGCTCGCCTTCCGGATCGCCCTGGACAGTCTGCCACCACATACGAGCAACCTCAGTTTCGGCGGGCTCACGGTCTATGACGGGCTTGAACTGGTGCGCCGTTCGGGCAAGCACCCCAAGCGGGTCGTGGTGGAGACGAACATGATCTTCAAGGAGCCGGATCGCGCCTTCCTCGACGCCCTCTTCCAACCGGGGTTGTACGAGCTACGCAAAGCCGTCCCGATGCTGCGGGAGGAGAACCAACCCTCCGGCGTGCTGGTCGGCTACTTGAAGCGGGGCATGAAGGAAGGTGACGCCTCCGCGGCCTCCCAAGCGGACAGCATGGAGGTGAGCGAGAACCTCTTCAACACCAACCGGGCCATCTTCGCCCAGGTACCCCCGGACAGCGTGCAGACCCGGTACCTCGATAGGCTGGAGGCGGAGGTGAAAGCCCTCGAAGCGCAGGGCATCGATGTGGTCTTCCTGGAAGTCCCGATCAGTGCCGAGTTGATGGCCAGTCCGCTGGCGCGGCGCGCACGCGAGGCAATTCAGGTTCGTTTCCCGCACCATCCCTTCCTCCGGAACGAGGCGACCTGGCGAACCGCGGACGGCCTGCACCTGCAATGGCACAACGCACAGCGTTACAGTCGGTGGCTGGGTGCTGAACTGCGTGCGTTGGACCAGGACGCAAGCACCCCATAGGACCAAGGTTCGGCTATCTTCGCGGCCTCTTAGAAGCCGTGATGGACAAGCGTTTCCCGCAGTATGATGAACTCGACCTGCCCAAGGTCGCCGAGGAGGTCCTGAAGCAATGGGAGGCCGAGGACACATTTGGCAAGAGCCTTGAGTTGCGCAAGAACGCGCCGCCCTTCGTGTTCTACGAGGGTCCACCCAGCGCCAACGGATTGCCCGGTATCCACCACGTGATGGCCCGTGCCATCAAGGACATCTTCTGCCGCTACCAGACGCAGAAGGGACACCGCGTGGACCGCAAGGCCGGCTGGGATACCCACGGTCTGCCCATCGAACTGGGCGTGGAGAAGGAGCTCGGCATCACCAAGGAGGACATCGGCAAGAAGATCAGCATCGAGGAATACAACGCGGCGTGCAAGAAAGCCGTGATGCGCTACACCGATGTGTGGAACGACATGACGCGGCGCATCGGCTTCTGGCTCGACCTGGAGCATCCGTACGTCACCTACCACACGAAGTACATCGAGAGCGTGTGGCACCTGTTGAAGCAGCTGTACGACCAGGACCTGCTGTACAAGGGCTACACCATCCAGCCTTACAGCCCTGCGGCCGGTACCGGGCTTTCTTCGCACGAGCTGAACCAGCCCGGCACCTACAAGCCGGTGAAGGACACCAGCGTGGTGGCGCAGTTCAAGGTGAAGCAGGATGCCAGCAGCGAATGGCTCTTCAAGGACGCGTTCGGGGAGGTCTTCATCCTCGCGTGGACGACCACGCCGTGGACACTGCCCAGCAACTGCGCGCTCACCGTGGGCCCCAAGCTGGACTATGTGCGCGTGAAGACCTTCAACCCCTACACGCACGCGCCGCAGACCGTGGTGCTCGCGAAGTCCAGGCTGAACGCCTACTTCAAAGAGGAGCACAGGGATGCTTCCTTCGAGGACTACAAGAAGGACGGGAAGCACATCCCCTGGAGCATCCTCGATGAGTTCTATGGCCACCAGCTGGAA
>Ga0116143_10003578_pt1 | contig 15519 bp, 9 predicted proteins | sample AD_UKC034_MetaG_FD_89745 | JGI IMG/M metagenome (GOLD analysis project Ga0116143, IMG submission 89745) | Active sludge microbial communities of municipal wastewater-treating anaerobic digesters from USA - AD_UKC034_MetaG | ecosystem: Engineered > Bioreactor > Anaerobic > Digestate | place: USA...
ATCGAACGGGATCAACTTGATGCCTATATCCGATCACATCTGATCGAGCCCAAATTTCTACATAGTGACGACTTTGAGGGGTTTATTTCTGATCGACAAAAACGCCTGCTGGTATTGATCGAAAAAGCAACCGGCAAAGCTGCCTACACCGGTCCTGTGCAAGAAGAGGGTGAGGATGTAGAAGCAGATGCGGATACCATTGAGGCCGAGATGGTGATTTCATCGTGATCGCTAAGAAAATGTCCAAAACAGCTGTAGGGTGGGCTCTTGATCGTCCGGGGATTAAATCCCCGGACATAACCATTAACTGGGGCCTCTTGCCCCGTTGTTTGGTCTGCACCGATGGGGAGACACCCCGGTGGGAGCAGGGTTAGCGTAAGTTAATGAAGAGAAGACCGAAAGTGCGAAGCAGAGCTTCATAGCCAAGCGCGTCACCAAGCAGAGCTTGGTGACGAGGGGGAATGATGCAGCTTATTATCAAAACGTCTTAACCATGATCAGAAAGAGAGTTTATGTTTAGCTGGGTACCCATACACCGCGAGGCGATTCACAGAATTCTGGAGCATCGCCAAAATCAGAAGGAACTGTTGACGATCCTGCGTGAAATGGATCAGCAAGGCCTCAATGTGATCAACCTTCAAGACAAAAATGCGGACGGCCAAGCCATCCCGCTCGCGGAGATTGATCCGTTTACTTTCCTGGCCTCGTTTAACCGAGGTTTGACCGATGAGAACCGCCGCAAGAACTGGAGATTCCTCAAGACGCGGTGGGATCTGAAATCCCCGGTACCAAATGATTTCAACGGTATCCCCACCCTGAATCCCATGCGCAGTTGGCTTATGCCTTGGGCCAAAGAGCGGGAGAAAGACCATGTGGAGCGCCTTTGGCAAATCGCCTCAACGGCGGCGGATGGGAGCGTTGAACAGGTGGACGCGAGCACTTTCGATCAATGTCTGAGACTTCGGCTGGTGGGGATAGGGAGCCTGACCATCGGTCTGTTCTGGATCAACCCGGAAAAGTTCCTTTCTGCCGACAGTAAAACCATAGCCTATGGCAAGTCCAAGGGAATCACGATCAAGCCGGAGGATTACCAGAGTTACCAGCAATGGCTTAGCCTAATGACTGAAAAGGTCGGGAGCAACTTGCCACAGATCTCCCATGATGCACATCTGTTTGCCACGCAGAGCCAGACCAATCTCGACTTGACCCCGGCGCGGATGAAGACCCTCTGGGGTCGCCAGTATTGGACGCTGTCGACGGGAACGGGTGGTGAGCGCTGGGAGGAGTTCTATGAACAGGGGATCGCCGCCATCGGCTGGGACGAGACCTCCGATCTCCGTCAGTTTACTAACAAGAACGAGATCCGCAACAGGATCCTGGAGCTTTGGCCCGGCGATTCATCCAAAAAGAACGATGCTCACGCCTGTTGGCAGTTCGTTCACGACATTAAAGTGGGAGACATTATTTTCGCCAAGCAGGGTTTCGCCAAGTTGCTTGGCTATGGCGTTGTCGAGGGCGACTACGAGTTCGACGCGACTCGGACGCACTACAAGCATGTCCGCAAAGTAAAGTGGCTGGTCAAGGGCGATTGGGAAATGCCGGAGGAGAGCAAGATGGCGTTAAAGACGCTCACGGACATCACGCCATATCAAGGATTCGTCGAGCTGATCGCCGGCAAAGTTGGGTTAAAGATGGGAACAGCGACAGAACCCGGCGACGGTATACCGCCGCCACCGCCATCCACCGGGGTTGCCTACTGGTGGTTGAACGCGAATCCGAAGATTTGGAATTTCGAAGATACAATGGTTGGCAACAAACAAACCTATACGTCGCACAATGAGAAGGGTAACAAGCGCCAGAAATACCGCTATTTCCAGGAAGTGAAGCCAGGCGACCTGGTCATCGGTTACGTGACCAGCCCGCAGAAGGAAGTGGTTGCGGTCTGCAAGATCAACAGGGGCCTGCACCAATCCGGGAGTGGCGAGGAGATCGAGTTCGAAAAGATCGAGCAGCTGGCGAAGCCCATCCCGTACGAGACGTTGCAGGCCAATCCCGACCTGGCGAACAGCGAGCCGCTCATCAATAACCAGGGAAGCCTGTTCAAGCTGACGGAGCAGGAATACGAAATCATCCGCAGCCTGATTGACGAGACGAACATCGCGGTGCCGATCAAGTTAGAAACCTACGATAAATCAAAGGCGATGAAGGGGCTCTTCCTGGCAGAGTCCCTGTTCGATGAGATACTGGCGGCTTTGAAGGAGAAGAAGAACGTCGTTCTCCAGGGCGCGCCCGGCGTCGGGAAGACCTACATTGCAAGGCGACTCGCCTACGCGTTGATCGGATCAAACGACCCTCAACGAATCGAGGTCATCCAGTTCCACCAATCCTATTCCTACGAAGACTTTATCCAGGGCTTCCGCCCGACGCCCAAGGGACATTTTGACCTGAAGTATGGGATTTTCCACCAGTTCTGCCGGCGGGCGCAGCGCGACGCGGGGCAACCCTATGTCTTCATCATCGACGAAATCAATCGCGGCAACCTCAGCAAAATCTTTGGCGAGCTGATGATGCTGATCGAGCCGGACAAGCGAGGTAAGGAACATGCCATCCCGCTGACTTACTCCCAGGACGCCGACGAGAAATTCTACATCCCGGAGAACCTGCATCTAATCGGCATGATGAACACCGCCGACCGCTCCCTGGCAATGGTGGACTATGCCCTTCGGCGACGATTCCGGTTCATCACGCTCCGTCCCGAGTTTTCGAGTAAGACATTCCGGGCGTTTCTTGCTGAATCCGGTGCGAAACCAGAGTTGGTGAACAAGATCATCGCCAGGATGAACGCCTTGAACGAGGTTATCGCGGCGGACACCAAGAACCTTGGCCCCGGATACCAGATCGGGCACAGCTATTTCTGTCCCCGGAACGGCATCAAACCGGACGACGATTGGTATCGCCGGGTGATCGAGTCGGAAATCATGCCATTGATCCAGGAATACTGGTTCGACAATGAACAGAAGGTGAAAGAGCAGCAATCTACGCTGCTCATGTGAGTTCCGTCGTGCATATCCCAATACAAAACATCTACTACCTGCTGTGCTACGCCTGGGACAAGCTGGCTGAAAAGGATGTCGTCGCCGTGGAGGCTATTGATACGACCACCCTTGCCGACCTGTTCGCCCGGGTGCTCATCAATGGCACCAACCATCTGCTCAAACGGGGGTTTGATCGTGGCTATGTATCGCAGCACGAATGGACAAGCCGGTTGCGGGGACGAATCTGTTTCCAGGAGTCCATCCGAAGTAATGCCATGGTGACCGGCAGGCTGCCCTGCGACTTAAACGAGTTGAGTTACAACGTCCTGCACAACCGTATCCTGAAAGTCACAATGCGGCGGCTAATCAACACGCAAGGCTTGGCGCCGGAATGCGCAGAAGGCTTGACCCGGCTCTGCCGTCTGTTCACGGACATCCAGGACATTGAGCTGACCAGCCGCGTGTTCGGCCAGGTGCAGCTTCACCGGAACAACCAGTTTTATGATTTCCTTCTAAAGGTCTGCGAACTGCTTTACCACAACCTGCTAGTGACCGAGAAGCCCGGCACCAGCAAGTTCATCGACTTTGTGCAGGACAAGGAGCAGATGTGGAAACTGTTTGAAAATTTCGTCCGCACCTTCTACCGCGTCCACACAGAATACCGGGTCAATCGGGAAGATCTCCACTGGCGCTGGACCGCTGCCAACCGGGGTGCGGAAGGGTTGCTGCCCAAGATGCAGACCGACATCAGCCTGACCTCCAACAGCCGCAAAATCATCATCGATTGCAAGTTCACCCCGGAGGCCACGCAAAAGCATTATGAGGCCGAAACGCTCCGGTCGGCTCACCTGTATCAGATCAACGCCTATATGGACAACCTGGAGGGGGAATGGGCCGACACCTGCGAAATGATGCTGCTGTATCCAACGGTGGACTTGCCGTTGTCGGCGGACTATACATTCAAGGGCCACCAAATCCACATCCGCACCATCAACCTCAACCAGCCCTGGCAGTCCATCCACAAGGATTTATTGTCGCTCGTCACATGAAATTGCCCAAAGGCAATCCTGGGACAGAAGCTTGGTCACGTTTACTGTTCTATCAACAGGGAGTCGCGGATACTTTCACGAAGGCCATCTCTGACAACGAATGCATTCGGATGTCAGCAGGCTCCTTACAGCGGTTCAGCGAATCGCTCAGGTTTGATGATTACACTCGTTAGCTCGCGTACAAACGAGTGCTGTGGCGATTCTTATGGCCATTTTGTCCCTTGACAGCACTTATTTGACTACTTATATTTTCAGTGAAGGCAATGGACCTTGCCTTCAGCACTTACCACATCGTTCCAGAAAAAGTGCGACCAAACGCTCGATTCCCACCCTTAGACCGACCGCTTTTTATTTTCTCGCAATAATTCTTGATATTGCTTCGAATTTTCCTATATTAACCGCATAATCCACTATTACAACTGTGACTCGCTGGGGGAGCCTCAGGATAATCTTCACTCTATCCTATTTACAAATAGAGTTTCACATCTCATGATTAGGAGTTTAAATGTGATAAAATCATTGAGAGCTGCAAGATATCCGGATTGGTGATAAAACACACTAGGTGATTGTGGGCGTTTCTTAATAATCGCTGGAAATCAAGAACATAATAGTCATCTATAGAGAAGAACTCCCCCATGTGGAGGAAGTACAAGATGGCAAAAGTAAATCCATCCGGCAATCGGGCAGAGGCACGTTTGAACAGACTGCTCCAGGCAGCGGAAATCTTTTATTCGAGCAGGGGGCCGGTCTATTTCCTGATTACCCTTTTCGCTTTGATTGTGCTGGCAGTCGGCCTTATTTTATATGAAAGATACCTACACAATTCTGAAATGGGCAGCACCGTCGTGCTTTCAGTTCGGAAGAATTATAATCGTGAGGATATAGGCGTTCCGGCTGTTCAATCCTCTGAGGGCTATAGAACCTTCATCAGGCGTTTTGACGAAAATAATAGTCTGCGCACAACCTACTCAGGATACCTGTGCCCTGACGAGTCCCCTGGCGCGGACAAAATTGTCGCCGCTAAAGTACAGGGGAAAAGCGCTGCCCTACCTGATACGATTTCGATTTTTAAAATTGTCAATATGGAATATAAACTGGAGAGGGCCGACTCTATCTTGTGGGGTATGAACCTTTTATCCGAGGAATCGGCGCAGACTGGGACAGAGCTGTACTGGATCCATAAAAAAGCATTCCGGTTGATCATCGATGCGCCGGTGCTGGAGAAGGAAAAGCCGAACTCTATTATACGTAAAAAAATTGAGCCCAAGTTTTGTGATATCATGTTTCATGATGTCTATGGCATCAATGGAATCAGCCTTTCTCCGCGCGCAGATTCCCTCTATATCTTGGAGTACAATGGTGACTATTATAGCTATGGCTTGAGCAATTATCCGGTTCACAGGAAGGGAATATTTTCCGCAGAAGCACGCAGCAGATCTCACAAGCTAAATAATACTAAATTTTTATCATTTGGCTGGCAGGGCCTTGACAATATTCAAAGCGCCCCCGCATTAACCGATTCCATTTCAACAGCCATCTGCGCGAACAGCTCAAGTATGGTGTTAATCGGTTTCCGCAATACGCTCTCTGATTATGATACTCTGGCCGTTCTGGGCGATAGGCATCGAGACAAAATCTTGATTCAAGCGCCGGCTATGGTACAAGTAGGGGCTGATTCACTCTATATTTTCACAACAGCGGTCGAGGCGCCTGTCACAGTCCTTAAAATTGACGGCCTGCAGCGGCGGTCTTTCGAACACTCCACTTTCCACAAGAAAATACCTCTGCCCTTTAAGGATGATGGTGAGGCCAATGTGCTCAAACTGGTCGGTCAGATCATTACGCAAGCCCGCAGGTCTGCCGCCAAGGTATTTTACATCGAGGGTATCGCAGCTGTGATGACACCCCTCCCGCGATTATTCATCTGTAATCGCGAAGGAAAAATATACTACCTGGATGATTTTGAGAAATATTTCGATCTGGAGAAGGCCCCTTGGCATTGTTTTGATCTTATGAGCGGGATCCCGGGAATTCATGGCCAGGACTTAGCAATTGATCGTCGGGGAGGTATCTGGTTTGCGACTAATAATCAAATTGTGCATCTGGGAGCCCGGTTCTTTACACCCAGCTATCGCATCGCCCGGAGGTTTTACACCCAACGCACTCTTTTATTTTATTTACTCCCAGCCTATCTGATTTTCGCGTTATCCTGGGTCATTGCCAAACGATTGATCTATGAAAAACAGCAGGCGGAGTTGAAGAAAAACGAGGTTCAGAAGCTGAATGAAATAATAACACAAAAAAAACAGGATATTGAAACCGCCAACCAACAGCTGCGCGACCGCGAGGTAGCGAGAATTGTCCGATCTAACAGGCTGAATAAATCAATCATAATCGGCGAGTCCCCGGTAATCGAAGACCTCAGACAAAAGATCGCTGAGGCTGCAAGTAGCGATCTGCCCGTCCTCTTAATCGGAGAAACCGGGGCAGGTAAAGAACTGGTTGCGCGCGAAATTCATACTTTGGGCAAAGGCACTCGTATGCCGTTTACCCCCGTACTGTGCCCGCTTTACAAAGCCAACGAACTATTCAGAAGCGAGTTTTTCGGTCACACCGATGAGGCCTATACGGGCGCGAAGAGAAATGCTCCAGGCCTGGTCGAGGATGCTGAGAATGGCACTCTTTTTCTCGATGAGATTGGGGATCTTGCACTTGAAAGTCAGGTGATGTTACTTCAATTTCTTGATGACAAGAAGACCTATCGGTATCTTAACGATGTCAAGAAAAGAACCAGTAATACCCGCATCATCTCCGCCACCAATCAGCCGCTTGAGGAGATGATCAAGATGAAAAAATTCAGGGAAGATCTCTATCGCCGGCTGAGAGGGATAGAGATCAGCGTCCCCGCTCTTAACAGTCACAAAGAGGACCTGCCGTTACTTGTCGATTTTTTTCTGCATAAGGTCGAACCAAGGCCTCTTACTGTCGTCATTGAAAATGGGGCGATGAATAAGATGGCGCAATGGGACTGGACCAACCAGAATGTGCGCGAATTGAAACATGTGATCGAACGCGCCTATTTCAGGGTTAAAAACCAGAGAAGAACGAGAATTACCGTGGATGATATCCAGCTCGACGCAGCGATCACGATGAGTCCGGACAATCCTGCGGCGGGTCCCGAGCATGGCCTGGCCGCCTGCCTCGATGATATAAAATGGCGGTACATCAACGCAGCGCTAGCCCTTTTCCACGGCAATCAGGCCAAAACCGCAGAACATCTTAAAGTGGAGTATACTACGCTCAACGGCTGGATTAAAAACAACCCCGGCAAGGTTGTCCGCTCCTGGTAAAACGGGCTTACGGCGAATCCGCTCTCCCGGTTTACAGCCCCGCGATACGCGAGAAGCGTTAGACATCCGATTATTCGTAGATTTCTACTGAATATCGGATATAGCTGCAAACTCATCATGGCTATCATTGATTAATAAACAGCCTCTTATCAATCTTTTTACCAAGTTGATAAGAGGCTATTTCTATTGTAAGGCATATCATTATATTATTATTGTAATTAAATATATTGGTTATTGGCATACATTTTGTACTGCTAGTGTAGTGGAGTTTCACGAAGCATCGTTGAATCGATTCGGCGGCTCTGAATAGCAAATCAGGTAAAGGAGCTCTCGATGAAGCGATTTGGAGGCAAACGATGACATTTAATGAAATGGAGGCTGGAATGAGACGGCGGTTGCTAAGGACCGTACTTCTGTTTCTTGTTACGACGATGGCCCTCTCCTGTAACAGTGGCGCCCGCGCGACAAGAGTTCCTTCACGCAACACTTCAGCGATTATCCTCGATCTCGATGGAACCGCCCTGGATGATTCCGGTTTGGTTCGGTCGGCGACCGTTAGCGCACTGCAGCTGTACAAAAAGCGAGGTGGCCAGGTAGGGATCGCGACCGGAAGAGGATTGCAGCAGGCAGAGCCGGCCATTGGCCAGATTCAGCCAACCCTCCCCACCATCCTGATGAATGGGTGCGCGCTCCTCTCTGCCGGGGCAAAACAGCCCCAGGTTGTCGCAGCTCTCGATGAAGAGACTTGGTCTTATTTTCGTAAATTGGATCGCAAGGAGCCGCGGATATGGGGTGTTGTTTATTACTTTAAAATTGCAGCTATTCCAGACAGGGATTCTCTCTCCTTTGCGGCTGTGGCGAGAGCGATCCATCTCGTTCCGGCATACCGGCTCAGCGTTTCAGATATCTCTGCCGATTCGCTCGTGAAAATAGTGGTGGTTGCCGATTCCGCGTATCTTTCGCCCTTGTCCCAGGAACTCAGCGAAAAGCTGTCCAACGCCCGGGTTGTGGCAAGCACTCCGATTACTCTGGAGATTATGCCCAAATCGGTCACCAAGCTGGGAGCGATTGCGAGAGTTGCTCGGGAGAAAGGTATCACGCTGGAGGAAATCGTCGCCATCGGCGATGGCCTGAATGATCTCGAAATGATAAAAGGGGTCGGATTTGGTGTCGCCATGTCGAATGGCCATCCCCTTGTCAAGGAAGCGGCCGATCTTGTCATCGGGGCCAATACGACGGACGCCATCGCAAAATTCATTTACAGCTTGTTGAACTAAGGGAAGAGTCCCGCTTTTTCTAAACAGTACAGGACTCATCCATCGCTGAGGTTGTACTCGTTCAAAGAAAGGGGCCAGCCATGAAGAACCGAATCAGTTTTCGTCCCGCTATGATGCTTGCAGTGTTTGCCTTGACTTTAATGCCGCTTCAGGATTTGAACGCTGTTAATCGCGTCAGGCCAGTTAGTCGGTCCTACACACTTAGACATAATGGCAGAGGCCAGATGGAGGTCCTTGGTGGAGAAAAGCCTCTCTTTTTGCATAAAGGAGAGAGTGTGATGATTGAGATATTTCCGGATGGTGAACCGATAAAGTACCTTGCCACACAGCATTTTATTTATATAAATCCCTACAATAATTTTTACAAGCGGTTTAAAACTTTTTCTCCTAATATCTTTGTATCACTAGGCCGGGGTATTAATCTGGATCTGGGGCTGGCAGTAAACACTAGACAGGGCCGCCAAGTTATTTGGTTTGCCTCAATGCGTAATTTCCAATACGAGGCATCAGTTAGCAGAAATGGGGAACTGATTCTGAAGGCCATGATAGACTCGAATTACTGCCCTCCGCCGAACCATCCAGACGGCTATACTTATCGTTGGGGCAAGAAACTGGAATCGCAGTACGCACGAGCCTCTAACTGGTTCAAGGTGAGGGTCACGGTATATTAAGATCCAGGATAGTACTGCGCCGTCAGTCAAGAAACCGTTCATTAAAATCTGTTATCACTCCATTATTGTGGACCGACAACCAGGAGTCTGCCGAATCTCGCGCCACTATTCAAATTAACGCGCAGGTATGGTAATCGAAACAGGCTAATAGTACTATTTTTCAGAGTTTCTCTTGTACGCGCAAATCCGGCAAACTCCATGCTGATGATATACCCTTTACGAATCAGCATGCTATTCATGGGTCAAGCATTGGGAAGCTGGCAGATGACCTCTACTCATACCATGCCAGTATGGTCTTTCACAACGAGCAATCCGTTGTAGATTATGAAAATACAACGATTCTATCCGGGAAGCAGAACGTGTATCCAGAAAATATTCATTTGCGAATTGGTCATAAATTCACGAGATCACTTCATCAGCTTGCATGTGCGGAAGGGGGCTCATGTTTTGCCCAAATTGTGGCAAACAAATTCCAGGCACATTATCATTCTGTGTATATTGCAATACGGCGGTAACGTCCGACCTGCAGCAGCCCGTCACCGGGGACGATCCACCGGATCCGAGGGCCTACCCTGTCTCTACCAACCATATTGGCCCTGTAGCCATGTACCTTGGGATGCTGTATTGTAGTCTGGGCGCTCAGTTTATTGCGTTGGCAGCTATCGGAAAAGATGAAGAGGCCGGCCGTTTGGTCAATAGTTCGAGCACGGTCTTCTTCATCGCAGCGTTAATCGCTGCTTTCGTGCTTCTTTATCAAATTTGGCGGTTTGTCATCCATGAATCCCGATGCAACCATTTGGAACCTTCCATTGAGACGCCAGGCAAAGCAGTTGGTTACCTTTTTATACCTTTCTATAATTTATATTAGGTTTTCAAAGCGTATGCCAGACTTCCAAAGGACTTGAACGCGCTCGCCCGAGTGAAAGGCAGCGACAAGAGTATGTCTGAAGGGCTTGGTACGGCTATTGCGTTTTTGACGCTTATTAACTTCCTCCCTGATATCGGATCTGTAACTTTTTTGGTCACATGCTTTATCCTCGAGCCTATATTTTCAGCCAAGCAACTCGTCTATGCAAGAAATTAAGTGGAAAGAATATGATGTAAATCCTTGCAGTAAAAACAATTTCAGCGGTTGCGACACAGCCGGTGTTATTTTCCGGCACGAAGTTGAAGAGCTCAGAACGGCAACTAACGGATTGTTTAAAATACTCATGAGCTTGGGCCGATGCCCGCATTCAGAGTATCTCCCATGAAAAGATGTCATTTCCAGTTGCGACGAATAACCCCATTCAGAAAAGGGCTTTTGAAACCGGCATGGTTTCTGTTTTTAGTTCTATCCAACATAGGGTGAACTAAAGGTGCTATATCCCTCTCTGAATAAGCCTGATGAAAGAAAAGGATATGGCTGAGGCCCGAACTAGGGACATCAGCCTTGGGACTCTTAGCCCCCTGGCATGTCGAAGATTTTCTTTTCATGGAATCAGATCAGCGCGGCGAGGAGGCGGTCCGCCGAGAGGATGCAGATATTGTCTCTGATCAGATCGATATTCTCCTTTTTGCAGGCTTGACACAAATACGTAATCTTGAGCCGGTTACCAAAATAGCGCGAAGCAGGAGAGGAATCGATTTCGTTTAGTTTGACCTCAACGGCAAACCAGAGCTTTAAGATAATATATGCCTGAAAGCATAAAATATCATGATAATATTTGCCGCCAGGCAAATATTATATTGTCTGAACAATTTGAATGTTTTGCAATTATCCCGGGGATATAGCTCGTCCCGTGTCTGCGGTTGCATTCAAGGGAGAGGAACACGCTTTGTTTGTTTATTTGCTCCGAAAAGTATGAATAAATCATACTTTCAGGAGAAAATAATAAAATATATAGTTAACAATAATCGCACCATGGCGCTTCAGCATTCCTTGAGCAGAATTTTTTTGACAGTACTCACAATTGTATGCAGATTGTATACGATCGTATATAATTTATATACGGAGATCTTGAGAACAATCTATCTCAAGTAAGGTGCGCATCGATTTGAGGCCACTCTGCTGATGCATCCGTATGAGGAGTTCTATTGCCGTGAACTCGCGGTTAAATTAAGCAATTCTCCGCGTTCCATCAAAGTAGCACTGCGAAATCTGGAAAAGATCAACCTAATCCTGAAACGGATCTCCGGCAAACAGCACATTATCACATCAATAGTCAGCACCCACTTTATGCCGATTTGCGTAACTTTTTTCTCAAGACTGTCGGCTACTGTCACATGGGAATAGGCCTATGATCGGCCGGGGAAAGAAACCCCGGCCGGAACGTGAAGACAGGCATATCTTCCCCGTTAGTTGACCTGACTTTTGGGGCCAATGTCCGAAACGATACTCCCGGACATGGAATAGATTTTCTGGGCGATCGAGATTAAAGGATAAAGTCCTATCATAATTTACTTGACAAAAAGCATGATCTGTTGTATATTTATTACAACAAACAGGAGGATACAATAACATGGATAATTTAAATTCATTTGGAGAATTTTTCAAAGATAGACGCATTGGTTTGGGCCTGTCTTTGCGGCAATTTTGTCTGGAGCATAAACTAGATCCAGGCAATATCAGCAGGCTGGAACGGGGATTAATGCCTCCACCATCGTCAAGAGAAATTCTGGAAAAATATGCTTCCTATTTGAACATCGCAAAGAACAGTAATGATTGGTATACTTTTTTTGATTTAGCGGCCGCCAGCGCGGGGAGAATTCCTGATGATTTCATGAAAGACGAAGATTTGGTCAAAAAATTGCCAATCATTTTTCGGACACTGAGAGGCCAACAACCGACGGCTGCTGAATTGGATGAATTAGCCGAATTAATCCGGAGGAATGGCTGATGATTACTCTGGATGTGGAATTTCTTACTGATGATACAATCAGAACCATTGTTAAGCAATTCTGCAGCCGTATGGGTATAAATTCTATTCCGGTTCCTATTGATGCCATTATTGAACGAGCATTGCGTATTGATATTATTCCGATTCCGGGGCTACAGAAAGCTTTCGAAATTGAGGGATTCATCACCAGCGATTTCACTTCTATTTATATGGATGACTATCTCTTCGATAAAAAATACTACTATCGCTATCGATTTACACTGGCTCATGAAATCGGCCATTTCGCCTTGCACAAAAAATACTTCGATCAGTATGTCTTTCATTCTTTGGAAGAATGGAAAACTTTCCTGGCTGAACTTGACCCAAGAGATCACTCAAAAATGGAATATCAGAGTTATGTTTTTGCCGGACTTGTATTGGTACCTCCCAACAATTTAGCTGATTTGTACAATAGCAAGCTCTCAGAGACAGTATCGCTGATTGATCAGGCTAAAAGGAAAGGTATTGCAAGGAGCGATTACCTTGAATATACAATTGAGCACTTGGCAAATTCCTTATCTTCGTCTTTTGAAGTTTCTATTGATGTGTTGAAGAGAAGAATCAAAGCCGATCATTTGGACGAGTTAGTGCCGTGAACATATTATCAGCAAAATAACCGAAAGAGCATCCCTATCCCTCCAAGTGTATCATATTTTAATTTAACGAAAAAGGCGCATTAAAAACGCGCCAGCCAGAGTCAACCGGAAATGACTGAGCAGCATTTTTCTTTTCGAATGGTTGGAAAAATTATCAAGATCATTCTCGGTAATCCAGAAACGCACAGAACAATCCTGATGACGTGTACAAAATTTTCTGAATAACGTAAAAACCAGGCACACCCATGCCCCCCGAACCCAACAACACCTCCTCCATCATCAGCAAGGTCTGGTCCTTCTGCAATACCCTGCGCGACGACGGCGTCGGCTACGGTGACTATCTCGAGCAGCTCACTTTCCTCCTCTTCCTCAAAATGGCCGATGAGTACAGCAAGCCACCCCACAATCGCAGACTGCCTGTCCCTCCGGATTACAATTGGGAGAGCCTGAAGGCAAAAAGCGGCGCCGATCTGGAGACCCATTACACGCGACTGCTGCTGGAACTCTCCCGCGCCAAAGGCATCCTCGGCCAGATCTTCACCAAGAGCCAGAACAAAATCCAGGATCCGGCCAAGCTTTACAAGCTCATCGATCTGATCGACCGCGAGCAGTGGAGCGCCATGGGCGCCGATGTCAAAGGCCAGATCTACGAGGGACTGCTGGAGAAAAACGCCGAGGACACCAAGAGCGGCGCCGGCCAGTATTTCACGCCGCGGGCACTCATCAAAGCCATGGTGGCGTGCATGCGCCCGGAACCGATGAAGACCATCGCCGATCCGGCCTGCGGCACCGGCGGATTCTTCCTCGCTGCCTATGATTTCATCGCCTCAGCGGAGCATTACAGCCTGAGCCAGGATCAGAAAGAGTTCCTCAAACACAAGACCTTCTCCGGCAACGAGATCGTCGCCGGCACCCGCCGCCTGGCGCTGATGAACCTCTTTCTCCACAACATCGGTGACTTCGACAGCGATACCTTTATCTCGCCGGCCGACGCCCTGGTGGCCGATACCGGCCTGCGCGTCGACTATGTGCTGGCCAATCCGCCCTTCGGCAAAAAAAGCAGTATGACCTTCACCAACGACGAGGGCGAGCAGGAGAGCGACGACCTCACTTACAACCGCCAGGATTTCTGGGTCACCACCAGCAACAAGCAGCTCAACTTTGTCCAGCACATCCGCACCATGCTCAAATCCGACGGCCGCGCCGCGGTGGTGGTGCCCGACAATGTGCTCTTTGAAGGCGGCGCCGGCGAGACCGTGCGCAAGAAGCTGATGGCCACCACCAACCTCCACACCATCCTGCGCCTGCCCACCGGCGTGTTCTACAAGCAGGGCGTCAAGGCCAATGTGATCTTTTTCGATAACAAGCCCGCAGCCAAAGAGCCCTGGACGCGCGAGGTGTGGATCTACGATTTCCGGACCAACATCCACTTCACCCTGAAGAAGAATCCCCTGCGCTTGGAAGATCTGGGCGATTTCATCGCCTGCTACTGCCCGGAGAACATCGCCAAGCGCAAGGAGAGCTGGCACCCCGAGTCCAATCCCGAGGGACGCTGGCGCCGCTTCACTTATGACGAGATCATTGCCCGCGACAAGACCAGCCTGGATATCACCTGGATCAAGGACAAAAGCCTGACCGATCTCGACAATCTCCCCGATCCGGATGTGCTGGCGGCCGAGATCATCGAGAATCTGGAGGCGGGGCTGGAGAGCTTCCGCGAAATCTATAGCACTTTGAACAAGGCGTGATCAGGGGGCATGTTCACTCAGAACCACAAAAATCTGTCCGGAGAATGAATAAAAATGGCCCCAAACTCACTTCTAGCCGCACTGACGCTTCGTCTGCATTCCCACCCGGAAAACATTGCCACCGAAGCACTATTACATATCTTGAACACACATTCGACAGCAGCGGAGGCCCTTGCATCGCTTCTCCACCACGCCGGGCTTCCGGAGTTGGGGCCACTCTACTTCCAATCCCAGGTTTATGGCGATAAAAAATCCATCCCTGACCTGGTTGGCACAGATGTGCTTGGACAGGAACGGCTGGTGATCGAAGCCAAGTTTTGGGCGCACCTAACTGATAAACAGCCTGAAATCTATCTTTCGCGTCTTGATCAGGAGCATCCATCAGTTCTTTTATTCATATGCCCGGAGAGCAGACAATCCGTTTTATGGGATCAGGTCACCCATCGTGCACAATCTTCAGGAACAAGGCTTTCTCAAGATGCCCGTTCTCACACGATTACCTGGGCTACGGCCGGAATCAGCACTTTCCTGGCCATCCTCAGCTGGAGGGCGCTCCTGGGCTCTATTGCTGCCGATGCCGCCGCGCATAATGATCAACTCTATTTGGCGGATGTAGGCCAACTGCAAGGGCTGTGTGAACGAATGGATAGCGAGGCCTTTTTACCCATCCGGCCTGAGGAACTCTCCCAGGAAATTGGCCGGCGAGTATCCCAGTATGCAGATTTGATTGATGACGCTGTAAATCGGCTCTCCAAAGAAGAATTCATCTCGATCAAGGGATTGGCTACAGGAGGCTCGCATGGCAGTTATGGCCGATTTTTTCGATATAAGGAAGATATCGGATGCTTCCTTAATTTTTCACCCCTTCTGTGGGC
>Ga0116143_10003590_pt1 | contig 15488 bp, 11 predicted proteins | sample AD_UKC034_MetaG_FD_89745 | JGI IMG/M metagenome (GOLD analysis project Ga0116143, IMG submission 89745) | Active sludge microbial communities of municipal wastewater-treating anaerobic digesters from USA - AD_UKC034_MetaG | ecosystem: Engineered > Bioreactor > Anaerobic > Digestate | place: USA...
AAATGCTGGACTACGCTGCCAATGCGCAGGCATATTGGCCTCGTGACAAGATCAAGGCGCTTGCTGCTGAGAATGTCGGAAGTGTCGAAGAACTAGACACCAGATTGCTTGAGTTCTTAGGTGCTGACGACTCCTCAGACACTACACCAGACCTGGAAACCTACTGGGATGCTGTAGAGCGTAATCTCAGAAATGGCGAGGTGCGCTTACTTTTCGTGGCCGACGAGATTCCCAGCGAGTTGCGGCGCATCATCGAGTTTCTCAACGAACATATGCCACTCGTCGAAGTCTTAGGTGTCGAGATCAAACAATATCAAGGGCAGAACATTCAGGCCTTGGTCCCGCGGATAGTAGGACAAACCGAATTTGCGCGTCAGCAGAAGAAGACTCCGGGTCGTAGCGTGGGTACGACTACGCAAGAGGAGTTTTTAGCTGCTTGCCCGGAAAATACGAGAAGCTTCTTCTTTCGGTTACTTTCTGAGTCGCTTCAGCACCGTTATATCATTTACTGGGGGACAAAGGGATTTAGTGTCCGAGGCTCGATGCCGGATGGACGATTGGTAAGTCTCTTCTACGGATATCCTCCTGGTGTAAATGGATCTCCATTTCCACTATTTCAGGCTTATCTTGGATATATTCAAAATCCGCAACAGCATTCTGCCGTTCAAAGCGCTTTCATTGAGCACATCCCATTCGTATTGAAGGGAAAGCATACACTGGAGCTTCGGCTTGATGGCGAGGGCGTACGTGCCGCTGAGTCGGGCTTATCAGGAGTTCTTGATGTAGTGAAGCGAGTCGTTAATGGCGAGTTGCCAACATCTAGTGCGCCCTAACAATACGGACAGGTGCCCGCTTATGTTCGGCGGGAACTGCAGCGTCAAGGATGCCAGGCAACTCTTAGAGAATAAGAAAACGCCGAACAATGTAATCCGACCGATTTCAGACATCCGCCCACTTGCGAGGTCGTCTGTCCAAGACAGCTAATTGGCAGTGATGGCCGATAGCCGTGAGTAGAAGCCTATGAATAGTGATTTTGAGTCCATTAAATTAATATTGTCGGAACTACGTTCTGATTATATTACCGGGTGTGATTTGAATACGTTTGATGTTAAGACCCCAATAACTGAGCGGGATATAGTAGCTGAGATATATTGTCGTCTAAGAGACTACTGCCGCAATAGCGATCTGAGTGTGCACTGTGAAATTAAGCCTTCTCGATTAGAAACTGCTACGACAGAAGAGTTGAAACGATTACCTAAGATCGATGTTGGAGTTCTCTCAGGTAAGAATAGACAAAGCTGGGTACCAGCAGCAATTAAGCTTCAAAACAGTTATGATAAAGGTCTTATTGAGGCAAGATTCTCATCCGTTCCAATCGCCTTTTTCCACACCGCAATAGAGGTCAAGATTCAGAGTAAGCCTTCTGATGCAAGGAAGGATATAGATATACTTAAACACATTTCTGATTTTAACCCTGCATGTAACTGTTTTTTTATTCTTCTGAACTCAAGAGGGCAAAGATCTGATCACGATGCAATTCAGCGGTATGCAGATCAAAACAAAATCTTTATGTTCGAATACACATGCAGATAAAGGCATAAGCATCGTTGGTTTGACGATAAAGGAACAACATAAGAAGAGGAAAGGTCATGTCGCATTTGAAGAAACTCCAGGTGAACTAAGGGGGTCAGGCATTGTGCTGACAGATAATGGAAAACAGAGTGTGTCATTACAAGACCAGCCCCCAGTTTAACAGGTAATCACCTACAATACGGAGATATGGTCGGTGGATCCCAAACATGAAAACATTAAAGAAAAAGTTCTCTCGTGGCTTTCTGATTTGAATAGAACTGATGACCTTAACTCCTCTGCGGAGCGTAACACTTCTCTAGAGAGTGTAGCGGCGGAATTCTTTGATATACGATTCCCTACACGCTTCTTCTGTATTGAATCAATTGATGACCTTCTTCTCGATGCACCGAGCATTGCCAACGACCTCGAGAGATCCATAGATGATCGGGCAACAGAAATAACTGCAATTATTGAAGCCTTCCTTCAGAAAAAATGCTACTTGTTCTCTGCTAGGCTTGCATCGGCAAATGCTTGGCTGATCGAGGAGAACGAACCGGATCGGATACTGTCGACAACACGAGACGTTCGAGTTACATTCCAATACCCCGGTAACGAGGCACCATCGCTCGTTATTTTTTCAGAGGTGATGGCTAGCCTTGCTGATCAGGCATTTCAAAAGTTCTGCGATGAGGTAGAAGGGCTCTGTGGTGCATTTTTGGCTATGGGGATTGCTAAGTATGACTATTTTCCAGGGCGTTATGAAGAACAGAAGCATATGCTCATCAACCTTTGTGACAGAGATGGAACCGACTGTGGATCCTTTCCGGCACCAGGAAGTATTTCTTACGCAGTGCAAGCCTTGGACCTTTGCGAGCCGAACGCAACAAGTGAGATCGAAGAGCGCCGAACATCGTCAACCGGAGAACCCATTTCATTACAGCGACTCCGAAAATGTGCTGCGCTCTATAGTCATGATCGGGGTGCAACTATCAGAACAGCCTGCAGATTTTTCTTCCGCGCTAACATGGCTAGTGATCCCGGGGAAACTGCGCTTTACGGGTCTATGGCACTAGAATCGCTTCTTCTGGCTGGCGGCGACAAGTCGGATGCAACAGCTCGGCTGCAGGAGGCTGTTGCATTCTCTGTTGCACGTTCTGCTCAGGAACGTTCTGAGATAAAAAAGCGTGTGCGAGAGATTTATGATGTTCGTTCCCGGTTTGTGCACGATGGATCATCCGACTGGCGAGTTGATTACCAAAATGATGCCTTGGAACTCATCGGACGTGTTATTAGTAAGGAAATGCAATTGGAAGGCTCTTTGGCGGTATTATCCCAGAGGGATGCATAGAAATCGTCTTCTGAGGCTCAAGGGGACGTTGTTCAAAATATTCATTTAAAGATCAAACAGCATGAGAGCCATGGGTATGTGGTCACTAAGTGAATAAATTGAGCAACGCCCCCAGTTCCGTCCGGCAGGTACTATCTTCCCCATGCGTGAAATAAGTATAACAGCTAATCGGAGACTTGAACCCTTATGCCCCCTCACCAAAGCCTTTAAGACCAAAGCTCATCTTCTAATACCAGCTCGGATCTTGAGATAGGAGCGAAGGTGAGTATCCAGCCTCTTAGCCAAGGCCTTTTCCCAATATTCTTCTCGACTCTTGGAGCGTTGTTTCGAAACACATCTCTGCAAGACGATTGCTGGAAGAAGAACAATGAGATGGTTATGGCGAGAATACATGTCCAACAAATGTGATTTTTCGTTCTCGTTTGCCCCTTCGTTCTCACTTCTGTATACAATAAAAGTAATGCTACCATAAATGCCACCAGAATAGCTGTAGGCCTGGTTATAATCTGGAGGCTTAAGATCAGAATAGTTTTTCAACTCGAATACCACCTGTCTTGCTTTATAATCTTCTAAAATACGTCGCCAAAACCCAGAAATAGAAGAGTTTGTTGCAACAATATCTCGTCTGGCCACATCGTCTTCATTCGGATGTATTTCTACGTTAGAAAGATGACCGGAAAACAAGAGCCTAATCGTACGAAGGACCCATTCCTCGAACTGAGCCGCACCGTCCAATCCTTCAGTGATTTGCGGTAGTTCTTCAACTACTTTTCCAAGCCTTCGCATGCGTTGGTCAAGAATCTTGTGTGTATTACCAGTACCATGCTCATCATCAATCCGCGTGATGACTTCAATATCGTCGATACCAGGCTCAATGCCAAGAGCAAGCCAGTAGCATGGATGGATAGCGACATCTAGGCCCATATCGAGGCCAGCTGAGTCCGTAGATGCTCCGTCGTGACAAAACAGAAAGGGACCGCTCACTGTGTTCCTTATACCTAAAAAACCGATGCTATGGAGCGCTAAAAATACTTCACTCCTATTTCCCAGCACAGCAAAGTCTCTAGATTCAGGCTGTGAAAAGTCACTTGCGTTTATAGCTTCAGCAATTCGTTCAAGGACTTCGGCTCTGTTCCAAAATGCCTTCGTCTCACTAAAGATTTCTACAAATGCTCTCAAGCCAGGTAAAACAACTTCATACTCGCGATATAGATCCTCGAGTCGTTCCTTGGATATTATGGTAGCAGCACTCTTAATGTCATCCTCAATAATCTCACTGCGTTCGTCGCGACAAGCACATACATATGCTCGGTTAATCAGGGAAAGCACGTCCCTCGGACGGTACAGTGTAAAGCGAAGGCAACGAGCGAATCCATCTCTACCCTCGATACCGTGTTTCGCAAATCTATTCCAAACTCGGGTGTTATTCTCCTGGTCTATGCCAAACGCTACACGAACCCGATGAGCTACCAAGTGAAAGAGGGAATTTTCATCCCAACTCAATCGTAAATCAGCGCCTTCAATGTGGCTAGAAAAATCCGGGTCAAAATGGGCCAATGAGCGAAACACGTTGTCTCGCACAAATGCCAAGACATGAATCGAACAATTCCTATCTGCAAAATCCACTGCAGCACGAGCCAAACCACCCAGGATAGCAGTTGGCACTGCTGTTGGAAGCCAACCCTCATCAAGGCTGTCAAAAAGGACCACTCCTCGTGAGTTCAACTGTTCTAATGCCCCCCGCACTACCTCTTGGATGAATTCAATGTCAAGCGATGATGCGAGTAGGCTAGGCAAGTCCAAAGGATTCTTACCTGTGCAGGACCCCAATACTACTTGTGCAAACTGGTAGAATGATAAAGCCGCTGACTCCTTTGGCAGAGATGTCAAATATGTCGTGAGCTTCCCTGCCGACTCAGTCGATTTGAGTTTATAGTGGTTTGCAATCGCCTTTGCCATCATGTTCAAAATGTAGCCTCGCCATATCAGTCGTGATATAGCGCGTCCTGCTCGATAATCGCACCCCATATCTTCCAGTTCTTTGATTACAGTCAACGCATAATGCTCTTGAGGAACTTCTGTACGGAGTATTATTCGTTTATTATCTGTATAGAATTCTGAAATCTTCTGGAAGAGTGCACTCTTCCCGGTTCCACGGCGACCCACAACGAGCTTATAGTCTTCACTATTGATTAGAGCTTGATATTCAGACGTTTCGTAAAACGCTTTTTCAAGCATCTCCCTGTCGGCTTCTGCACGAGGATTCCCTAAAATGTTGCTAGTTACCGTGTGCTTCAATTTAGCCTCCAATATTGACTTGCATATTCCAGATTGTGAAGGACGCTGGTTTTCATCCTGGTAGATACAAGATCCAAAGGCCTGCATCTTACCGATATAAGATACCAATAATGCAGCATCGACGCTGAACAGAGTTGACCAGTATCAGTCCCCCACACCGAAACCTCTCTGGGCAAGATCAGAGGTTCGGGGTTCGCCACGGGACGCGAAATTTTTTATGATGTGCAAGTATATACTCTATTAATCTCCTTACGATATCCGCAACTGCACTTCCTCTTCTTCATTCCTTCTTAATTCTCTGCATCATTTTCCGTCTCATGTCGAGGTCTGACCCTATGCTCTTCCCAGACAATTTACGCCCCGCCTGCCGATCCTTCATACGTGAGCCCAAAGACCGTATCAGTCATCCAGCGTTTGAATGACTCGTCATCTACAAAATGGTGGTACAGCTGCATGTCATCTTTCATTAGCGCTGTCATTACTCGCTGAAGTGCTTTGTCGTGCTCGATGCGGGCGTTCTGCTTGTCCGAGTTTTTTCTGGCATTCTGATACGCCGGGTCAGCGGCAACGCGGCTCGGGATCTCCTCAGTAATCAACTTATGCACGCGATCGTCGTCTTCCCACGTGATGTTGCCGAACTGCTCGTTGAATGACTTGATGATATTCGAAAGCCGCTCGAGCTCAGGCTCAGGCTTATGGCCTCCGCCGCTTGTCGGCACCGGCCCGATCTCAGCATCCGCATCCGGCAGCTGGATCTGCATGGCTGCCTGCTTCTCAACGCGGTAGCTGTCCATATCGATAGCTTCGAGTATGCCTTTGGATAAATCCTGCTCCTCCGGTGCTGGCAGCTTTGGAATAAGGAAGTTCAGAAGGATAGAAAGTTTCTCCCACTCGGCATTGGTGTATGGCAGAATCTGGGCAAGGAAAGCATAGGTGCGTGTGAACGCTTTCGCCTTGCCCTTGAAGTCAACTTGTCCATCTTCATCAAGGCTTTCACGGTAGGTAGCGACGCAGGTATCGAGAATTGGATCAAGCTTATCTCGATCTGCTCCGCCGAGGTACAGCTCTACGAGCTGGTCAATCTGACTGGCGTCATAAACCTCATATCCGTCCAGCTCACTTTTGAGATCGTGCAGCTTGTTCGGGTCGGTTTCCTTTGCAAGAATCGTGGTGCGATAATAATCGGCAAATGCCTCCTGGATCGTATCCGCATCATTCATGAAGTCGAGTACGAAGGCATCGTGCTTTTGCGGGTGAGCGCGGTTCAGGCGGGAGAGCGTCTGCACTGCCTTGATGTCCGACAGAATCTTATCCACATACATCGTGTGCAGCAAAGGTTCATCGTAGCCGGTCTGGTACTTGTCGGCGCAGATCAGGAAGCGGTACGGATCTTCCTGGATCTTGTCGGCAATCTTGATGGAGGGGAAGTGGTTGAGCGACGCCTCCGTGACCTTTGCTCCGCCGTGCTGGTGTTCACCGGAAAAGGCAACAATAGCGCGGTATGGGCTTTTTCGCTCGCGAAGATAGGTGCTGACAGCATCGTAATACTGGATTGCCCGCTCGATGCCGCTGGTTACGACCATCGCCCGCGCCTGGCCTGCGATCTTACCGAGGCTGAGTACCTGTTCGTGGAAATGATCCACCATGATTTCAGCCTTGAGCCGGATAGCATGATCATGGCTCTCCACGTAGCGGCGCAGTTTCTTTTTTGCCTTTTTGGTATCGAACTCCGGATCGGCTTCCACCGTCTTGATCAGTTTGTAATAACTGTCCACCGGCGTGTAATGCTCCAGAACATCCACGATGAAGCCTTCCTTGATTGCCTGCTTCATCGTGTAGCTGTGGAATGGCAAATGCTTGACCTTGCCGTCAGGCTGCGGCTCCGGGATGCCAAAGATCTGGAGAGTCTTGTTCTTCGGCGTAGCGGTGAAAGCGAAATAGCTCGCATTTGGCAGCAGTTTCTTGGCGTCCATCAGCCGGTTGATTTTGTCTTCGGTCGTTTCATCGTCTTCCTCGGCACCCGCTGCCCCTAGCGCCACAGACATTAAAGCAGAGGTGCGACCGCCCTGGCTTGAATGCGCTTCATCGATGATAATGGCGAAGTGCCGGTCACGATGCTCATTACCGATCTCGTCCAGAATGAAGGGAAACTTCTGCACGGTCGAAATGATGACCTTTTTCCCTTCGGCAATGAATCGACGCAGATCTCCCGAATGCTCGGCATGTCCCACGGTTGATTTGACCTGGGCAAACTGCTTGATGGTATCCTTGATCTGCTTATCGAGAATGCGCCGATCGGTAACGACGATGATCGAGTCGAACACCGTTGCTCCTTCCTTCTCCAGACCGATCAACTGGTGGCTGAGCCAAGCAATGGAATTCGACTTACCGCTCCCTGCCGAGTGCTAAATCAGATACCGCTGTCCGGCACCATTACTCCCAGCATCAGCCAGGAGCTTGCGGACCACATCCAGCTGGTGAAACCGCGGCCAAATCTGGTCGCGCTTCTTGCGGCCGGTCTTGGGATCTTTCATCTCAACGATCTGTGCATATTTTTCAAGTATATTAGTCAAGCCATCACGAGTAAGAATACGCCTCCAGAGATAATCGGTCTTGAGACCATTCGGATTGGGCGGATTGCCTGCGCCGTCGTTCCAGCCCTGATTGAAAGGAAGAAACCAGGAGCTCTTGCCTTTCAAATGCGTGCAGAAGCGCACTTCATGTTCATCCACAGCAAAATGTGCGATGCAGCGGCCAAACTCGAAGAGCTTCTCCCGCGGATCGCGGTCGCGCTTGTACTGCTGCACGGCATCGTCAACCGTCTGCTTGGTCAGGCTGTTCTTGAGCTCGAAGGTAGCGACGGGTAGGCCATTGATGAAAAGGCCAAGGTCAAGTGCGCGCTGTGTCTCATCGCGGCTGTAACGGAGCTGGCGAGCGACGCTGAAGCGGTTGGTGTGATAGCGTTCAAGCGCCTTGGCATTACCCGTTGATGGTGTGCCGTAGAAGAGATCGAAGTGGTGCGGCCCATGCTTGATTCCATTGCGCAGCACGTCGATCGTGCCGCGCTTGCTGATCTCCCCTTGCAGCCGCGCGAGAAACGTGCGCCGGGTGGGACTGTCATGTCCAAGGTCGGGTAAGTCAGCAGTGTTGGGTTGCGTTTCTTTCAGAAAAATATTTAATTGCAGCAGGTCGACGCAGTACTCACGGTCATAGTCCTCAGGAGAGCTTCCAATCCATCCTGCTCCATAGGATGCCGGCCGTTCATGAGTTCTTTCCAATTGCGGGTCGCAGGGGTGACCGGTCAGTGCTGTGCAGATCAATCGTTCGAGGCCGCGTTCGCTGGTATCGGTTGTCATGCTTCAGCCTCCTCAGAAGTCCCATCGAGCTCGGCATCCATTCCTTCTTCCTCTTCGGTGAGAGTATCTATCTCTTCAGACGGCTCCGGCTCCTCTTCCGCAATCGGCAGCCGTGCCGCTGCCCGCCGCACATCGAGCTTGCCGGTGACTACATCTGCGATCAGGCGGGTGCGATATTCGCGGAGGAAGGTGACCTCTTGCTTGATGCTCAATGCTGCATTATCGAGAGCTTCTACGCAAGCATCGATGTGCGCTACGATCGCGTCCTGTTCAGCTCTCGGGGGAACAATGATCGTAAGATTTTTGATCTTTGCGACATTGATCCGGTCGAATGTAGATCCTACGCGCAATAACTCTAATTGGCACCTCATTGCTCCGCTATGCAAATAGTAGTTAAGAAATCTTTGATTCTGAAATGCTGACCGGATCAAACAAACATCCTGCCCCATGGCTATTGGGATGTCAGTATTAACGAAAGCAGCAGATCCGACACTGACGTTCCGGCAGAAGATTATATCGCCTCTCTTCGGTGTGCGGCCTCCCTCTGTAAGGAGGCTGTACCATTCAGCACTTGTTCGTTTTGCTCCGGACAGCTGCAAGTCAAAGGACTGTACCTCTCTTACGCTGACCAAGAGAAAGCCGTCTGCGGTAAAAGGAACGGTAAGATGCTTACAATCTGTTACCCTCCAACGCCTTCGTAGAGGAACTACCTCCCAATGCTCCGGCACATCACCGAGCCACTCTACTCCTGATGGCTTGAGTCGCACGTTGGGATCGAGGCCGCGAGTGACAGCACGATGGATAATTGCCTGTTTCTGCTCCTCCAGCAGCTTGATCAGCTTCTGTTTAGCACGGATGTAACGGCGGATTCGCCGATCCACATGATCGAGAAAGCGAACGATGGCGGCTTGCTCAGGGAGGGGAGTTAAGCAGACGTAGATCATCTTGAAATGCTCAGGACGAAGGCTCCACATATCGGAGGTAATTCCATAGGACCAGCGCTCAGCCTCCTTCGCGAAAGCAGGTGTTCTCAGCATATAATGATAGAACCGTGACCGGATTCCATCTCGGGGGCGCTGCACCACATAAGCAGGACTGACAATACCCTTATAGTTTGACGTACCAATTGCGCCCTGCCACGCCCGCATCTTGTTGTAGACAATATCCCCTGGGCGTACAAGCTTGTAAGCAGACTTATCCTGATTCGAACTGTCTTTCTTGGAACTATCCGCCAGCAATGCCTGCTGAAGAACAACGCCTTTCGTGATTGTTACCGACAACATCTGTTCTTCAGGATGATCGCGCTCCTTGATTTCGGTGAAGAGAGCTCGACTCGGCAAAACCTCCCAATGCTCCGGTATCTCTCCTAACCACAGCACGCCGGAATCCTTGTAGGCAGGATATGGCTTCAGATCTGTAGTGAGCGAAGGAGAAGAAACAGTTCTCATCTGGTTTTGTCTCCCCGCGAACGACGTCGCTCCCGATAAAGACGCTCGGTAAAGCCGCCTTCCTTAAGGAACCGATCCTCGAGCGTTTTCAACTGTCTTCCAAGAAGGTAGCTGGCCTGGTTAGCAAGGCAGATCATAGTATTGGCTGCAGTTTCAGGTGAAGCGGTTTTCAGCGAATACGGGTCGGACTGATCCGATCTTTCTGATGTATACTTAGTCCTGATTGCCATGGCTTCGCGAGAGTCCTTATCCCAGCGGCGATAGCCGCGCTGGCGGAGAAAATCTTCATAGTCAAGCAGCAGCTCTTCCAGGCTCGCGCGGGCGACATTGGTCAGCTTGAGCTCTGTCTTCTTGGAGGTTGCCGAAGCCATGCTGGCCTCGGCGATGTTCTGCACACCGCTGCGCGCTGCCTGAACCATCTGATCGTGTGTGCGTGACCGCTTTTCAATAAAGCGGTCACAGAAAACGACCGTGCCGTCATAGACAAGCTGCGCACACTGAAAACTGCGCAGCTTTCGGTAGCCGCCGTGCGGCGGAATCAGAGAGCCCGTTGTCGATTTGGGTTTGTTGGACACGTCTGACCTGTCGGACCGGTCGAACTTTTTCATAACATTTCTCCCCCTTGGGTTAAACCACTGAGCAGTCATTAACCCGGTCTTCATGAAAAGAAAACCGTCACCCCAGAATCTCCTCCAGCAGACCTTCGGTCTCCTTCTCCAGAGCCAGAATATCGGCGCGAATCTCTTCCAACGAGCGCAGGGGCTGCGGCTTGTAAAAATACCGGGTGAAGCTGATCTCGTAACCGGTCTTGACGCTGTCGGCAACGTACCAGGCGTCAGGGACATGGGGCAGCACCTCACGCCGCAAAAATACCTCGATGCCGCCTTCTTCAAGGAGCGGTATCTGTTCGGTATCGCGCAGATCGGTATCAGGCTCATACTCCACCACGACCTGCCTGCCGCCGATAGCCACAGAGAACAGCCCACGGAGCGGGTCCGGCTCGGTGCCTTTCTTGTGGATTTTTCTGATCACCGGCGGTGCATCTTCAGAGCGCTCGGCCGTTTCTTTCAGCTCCTTGATCTCTTTTGGCGAGTAAGCACGGTCAGGATCGACGCCTTTCAGGCGCAAAGGCCGCTCAACAGTCACCTTCCAGTAGCCGAACGCGGCATTGGGAAATATCTTCGATTGCTCACTTTCCTCGAATCTCATGAATGTTTCGCAGATCCGCTCGATATCTTCAGGGGAGAGCTCGCAGTTCTTTTTGCCGAGGTTCTTGCGCAATGGCTTGAACCACTGCGTGGCGTCGATGAGCTGCACCTTGCCTTTGCGCTGTTCGGGCTTGCGGTTGCTCAGCACCCAGATGTAGGTAGCGATGCCGGTGTTGTAAAACATATTGAGCGGCAGCGCGGCGATGGCCTCGAGCCAGTCATTCTCAATGATCCAGCGCCGGATGTTGCTTTCGCCCTGGCCGGCATCGCCGGTGAAGAGCGAGCTGCCGTTGTGAACCTCAGCGATGCGGCTGCCAAGCTTTGTGCTCTTCTTCATCTTACTGAGCATATTGGCCAGGAAGAGCATCTGGCCATCCGAGGATCGGGTGATGAGCGAGTATTCCGCATCGCCCGCATGCTCGATAACGAAGCGCGAATCCTTGATCCCGCTTTTGCCGCCCATGCGCTCCTGATCGCTCTTCCAACTCTTCCCATACGGCGGGTTGCTGAGCATGAAGTCGAACTCGCGGGAAGGAAAAGCATCGTTCGACAGCGTCGAGTGCTCCGGACCGCCGACAATATTGTCGGCAGCGTCGCCTTCGCCTTTGAGCAGGAGGTCAGCCTTGCAGATGGCATAGGTCTCAGCATTGATCTCCTGGCCGAAGAGATGAGTGGTCACCTGCTTGCCGTGAGCTGCAGCGAGTTCCCGCAAAGTCTCTTCAGCGACGGTCAGCATGCCGCCGGTTCCGCAGGCGCCGTCATACAGCAGATAGGCTCCTGATTCGATCGCGCCAGCGATCGGCTGAAAGATCAGCCTGGCCATGAGCTTCACAGCATCGCGGGGTGTCCAGTGCTCGCCCGCTTCTTCGTTGTTCTCTTCATTGAATCGGCGAACGAGTTCTTCGAACACCGTGCCCATGCCGTGGTTATCGAGCCCGGGATGCTTGACGGAGCCGTCGCTGTTGAGCACCGGGTTAGGGCTCAGGTTGATGTCCGGGGAAAGAAACTTCTCGATCAGAGTTCCGAGCGCGTCAGCTTTCGACAGGCGCGGGATCTGATTGCGAAATTCAAAGTTCTCCAGGATCTCCTGTACATTCGGCGAAAAGCCGTCGAGATAGTCTTCGAAGTCGGCCTTGAGCTGCTGCTGGCTGGTACGGGACTTGAGGTCGCGCAGCGTGAATCGGGAGGTGTTGTAGAAGGCCTGGCTGGCGGCCTGGCGCAGGGCTGCGTCCTGATGAATGATTTCTGCCTTGTCCAGATTGGCCTTCATATCGAGCACAGCTTGTTTGGTTGGCTCGAGCACTGCATCGAATCTCCGGAGGACAGTCATCGGCAGGACGACATCGCGGTATTTGCCGCGAACGTAGAGGTCGCGCAGGACATCATCGGCGATGCCCCAGATAAAGTTGGCTATCCAGTTTAGTTGAACCTGTTCCATTACTCTCCGTTATGGTCGGGATATCCGCAGATTAGTCCTAGCAAAAGGGAAAAGGTTATTGTTACAGCTTCATTAAATACTACCGAGTACTATTGACAGATCAGGTCAAAAGGAAAGGGGATTTCTTCTCATCGCGCAGCAGGACCTCAAAAGCAAAAAAGCCCCTGGGCATCCACATGCCCATAGGAGCTTTCATTAGCAGAATAGTTGCATTCCTATTCTCTCCTCAACCATCAGAGTCTGCTTTCCCTCACACCCTCATGACTGCATTGATCGCAATCTTTCGGTAGCCGTATTCTCTTGTCATGGCTAGAAGCCAATGAGATTTTCAGGCTATCGAAAATACAAGGCTTCGTCAAATACTTTTTAGTGGTCTGTCAAGCCACAGTAGAAATGTCCTATTTTTACCACAGTAGAAATGTCCTGTTGGATTAGTCTGTTATTTGCGGCACAACCATACGCCGCGTGCTTTGTCTCCAAGGATGATCTTTGGCAGGTAGGCGGACATTGCTAGTCTTTGGCCTCTTGGGCGACTGCACTGCTTTCGGTGGCCGCCCGACAATTTCGCGGTACCGTATACTTACCCCACGAGCACTGCGTATCCGCAGCGATCCATCCACCCGCTCCTCGACTGTTACGTGCTTGCTGCTGAAGGTGCCTTCCAGTTGGTAGAGCAGACCATTGTGGCCGATGGTGTTGTCGTTTCTGACCGTGCGCTGCGTCTTGATGCACAGATACCGATCCAGATCAATCGTGTGCGGCAGCTTCAAATGCGCATCGGTCACATTGGCTGCCACAACGCTGAACTTTCGGTTGTAGACCGGAAGGTAGCGCTCTAAGAACGTATTGGCTTCCTCTTTGCTCTTAATGCCTTTGAGCCGCATCTCCTTAATGAGCCTGTCCTGCAATACCCCAAAAAGCCGCTCGATCCTGCCTTTTGCTTGTGGAGAGTCAGCATGAATCAGCCTCACCCCCAGTTCCTCCACTGCTCGCTCGAATTGGCTTAACGGCTGCCCTACACCCGCTAACTGTTGTTCTACCGTCACAGTGCCGGCGGACTTGTAGGTCCTGTGCTTATCAAGATAGAGGCTCAGCGGAAGCCCATACTGCTTTACATAGCGCTTGAAGCTGTCCAGAGCTGGCAGCGTGCCCTCGTAGTCGTAAAAGCGGCCAAAAACAGTGTTGGTGGCATCATCAATGTAGCCCATCAACACCAGCAGCGGCCCCCGACCTTCAAGCCACTCGTGCTCAGATCCATCCAGCTGCACCATCTGCCCGAAACACTCCTTCCGGGGCCTCCAGTGCCGGTGCTTTGCCCTCTTGCGACTCCTTTTCCACAGCCCCGCCTCCAGAAGCCACCTGCGCACTGTCTCATCGCTCAGTGCGATCCCATCAAGCTCCAGGAGCTTCTCGCTTGCCAGCGTCGGCCCAAATCCCTCGTACTTCTGCCGGTACAGGCTCAGAACCTCCTGCTTGAGCTTCTCACCTTTACGGTTATTTGAGGGCCGACCTCGGCCCCGGTGGATAACTCCTCGGTCCTGTTCTTCCCGAACCCGTCTGATCAGCCTGCGTACCTGCCGTTCGCTCAGCCCCAGCATCATGCCCGCCGTGCGTTGCGTTATGAAGTGCTTCAGCGCCTCGTGGAGCACCTTCAGCCTCTTCAAATCCTGCACGCTCATTTCGATCCTATCCTCTCCGGCCATAGCTGCTCCCTTCTAAATGAAGAAAGCTTACAGCCTTTCTATAGGACATTTCTACTGTGGCTCTTTAGGACATTATCGCTTTGGCGGAACAATACTTTTTGGTATTCGGGGGCATATTTTCAGGACCTGGGAACCATTTTTAAGATACTTGCCGAGAGCGGGAAAGGATGAAGGAAAAAGAAGGTTCAAAGCTCCGGGTTCAGGGCTGGGAAGTATTCTGAGGCGAGGAATGAAGATGGGAAAAAAGGTTCAATGCTCAAGAACAGAAAAGAAAGAGCCCGCCTTTTTACCATATGGTCTCGATACCGGCCGTTCTGATTTTGTGGTCGCGGCTTACGAGTGGGAGATTTAGATGGAGTGCGGTGGCGGCTATAATTCGGTCAGGCATATCGGGGACTGCTTCCCTTGGTATTCTGGGGACAACCGTTGCGACCGCAAGATCTAAAGGGGCTATCAAGAGGCCGCTATTATGAGCGGACATAGAGCTGCTTAATCGATCAAAAGCAAGTGCCGGTATCCGTCCCTTCTCCACGAGATACACAATTTCTATGACGGATATAGACGCTACGTATATTCCATCTCCGGATGCAACCGCATCGTCAAGAGCAGTTGCTGCCTGAGATGAAAGCTCGGGAGAAGCCAGGAGATACCAGATGATAGCATGGGTATCAGCAATCACAGCTCCCATTCAAAAGTCCTCTCGAGGAAAGTTATCCCACATTTCTCCTCGATCCTTGTCGATGTCCTGTTCACTAACATGAATGTTCAGGTCAGCCCAGAGACCTTTTACACTACGGCATGGCACTCTGGCAGCCTTCTTTTGCTGTATGAACTCGACAAAATCCAACACCTCCTGCTGCATCTCCGGTGTGAGGACGCGTAATTTCTTGATGACAATCTGTTCAATGTTCATACTCTTTTCCTTCTTAGCAGCTCGGTATACCCAAAGAGTCTTCTGGCATTATATGGAAAAAAAGGCTAACAAGTTAACGGCTCAAGGCAAAACCCAGGTGCTTTTGGCTATCAAGTCAGCTGCTTATGAAAAGGATTGCTGTGCATCACGAACTGACCGGAAGAAGGATGATAAAAAGCAGCGGAAGAGCCGTGCTTTCCCGCT